>Ga0114919_10003877_pt1 | contig 12015 bp, 9 predicted proteins | sample BlataG_FD_88682 | JGI IMG/M metagenome (GOLD analysis project Ga0114919, IMG submission 88682) | Deep subsurface microbial communities from Black Sea to uncover new lineages of life (NeLLi) - Black_00105 metaG | ecosystem: Environmental > Aquatic > Marine > Oceanic > Sediment | place: Atlantic... | reverse complement strand
TCCTGTAACAAGTGAGTCAGTCACAAGTTTGCATATCATGCCAGCGGGCTGGAAGTATACGGTTCTTGGAGAGGCCATCACGCCCACAGCTCCATGCTCCATCAGCATCTGGGGAAATTTTGAACCTCCAAGAAGACAGGCGGTCACAATCACAATTGGAGACCCTATATTGTCCACTGCATTCTCAAGGTCCGTTGTTGTCTTCAGCACGTGGTAGGGGGCATCATCATACAGGACGGGGTTTACGATTGTGTCAGCATTGAAGTCTGCTATGCCCTCCTGTTCCATTCCATATGATGCGTCCTCTGATCTCATTGAGAATACACCAATGCCTCCTGGTCGTTGGGGTGGATCTGTAGGCAGCTCAGTCAGAGTGCCGTGCGTGCTTAGAGACCAAAGGGCCACTTGAGAGCCGAGGCCTTCGAATACCTCTTCAAAGCCAATGTGACTCTCAACCTGGTATCCAGCACCCTGTAACGCAGTCAATGAATCCGTGTATTGATGAAGCGAATGGGCTTGGAGGAAGTTGTCTACATAGGTGTAACCGTCGGTATAGGCGTACATGCTCAACAGGGCTGTGTCAGCGGAGTCTGCAGATAGGTACAGGAATCGGTGGAGTGCCCCCCGAGCGATCATCACTGAAGCCATCGCAGGGTTCTCTGCAGGAATCCGCCCAGGAGAGAAATGGCTCTGCAAAGACCTGTCAAAGCTGATCTTGAGTAAGTCAACGGGAGCTACTATTACAACTGACTGACTGGACGTAGCGTTGTACGCTCCGCGATCGTCAAGGAAGTCTTCGAAATCCGTCACAGACTTCGTCATGGAGTACTTGTTAGGAATTCGTTCATCATACCAGCCATTCTCGGCTCGTGCAGTGAAGGTGTTCGTGACATACACCTCGATTTCAGGGCCTATGAGGTATGGCGCCCATGTTTCTTCCGCTCGTGTGGTCAGCGCGTTATCCGTTCCACAGAGGGATAAGATAGGAGCACCATGAAACGCTGCAGAGAATGCGGCAGGGGCAAAGAACTCGCTGCCGTCTCCAATTGGCACACTAATCACAACATCATTCTGACCGGACAGATTTCGTATCATGTTCGTTAGCGTTAGGTAGTTGCCAATGTTAGTGAATGTACCACTGTAGTTGTCAAGCTCGTTCTCAAGAGATATGGAGTGAATATTGGCAGGATCCACGAGTATGATATCATTGACTCCCAACCTCTCAGCTGCCCATGTTGTTGCCTCTGGAACAGAGTCGGCATCCACATAGAGTAAGGGCGCGTTCAAGAGAGACGCAAGCACAGCTCCGTTGGCTGCAGACTCGAGATAATCTTGAAGTTCAGAGGGCATGACGGAAACATCCCAGCTGACATCGACGTTATTCTGTTCCTCGACCGCGTCTATCCAAGATACCAAAATAGTCCAGTCGCCAGCCATCGGATAGGGAAGATCCACTGATTCGCCAAGGCCAGCCAGCACACTTTCTGTGGGAGACCATTGAGCCAACCTGCCGTCTGGATCTATGAGCGCCAGATTGAGATTCGTTCCAGCATTGTCCCAGGTGACGCTAACGTTCAGCCACTTTGCCCCGTTGGGAACAGGCACACCATGTGTAAACCCTGGATGATAGCTGACCTCGAACTCAAGGGGAATCGTTCCCGGAACATTGTACGGCGGGTGGATTATCATCTCCCACTCGCCATCCATTGTCTTCGGCACCCAGAAGTTAAGTGGCATACCAACAAGGCGCTCGTGATAGACCCGCGACATGACAGAGTAGTCTACGGTATTGCCATCAGGATCCCGAATAGAATGGGTGAATATCTCCGCACCGGTCCAATTGCACGAACCCTCCAGCCACCCCGTACTAGATGGAGGTGAGAAAGGAATGCTTACGGGGAAATTTGAATTCACTTCAGAATCAATTGTTTCCAATTCTGTCTTCAAGTTTTGAAATGTATAGGATACTTCGCCGGATGTTGGGAGAGGTGCTCCGAAATTCTCGTCGGCAAGAGCGAAGACTGCAATCGGTGACGATGCCCATTCCGCAACTGCCAGCTGTGCCGCCACATCTGCTGATGTTGCACCAGAGAACCTAGGGAATACTTTGGTTCCGATGAGAGACTGAATCTCCAAGATAGAAGAATCTGTGAAATCACCAATGCTGATGGCCTGAGTCATGCCTCCATCCTCGTTCAGGTATTCAGTCCAGTCCTCAACTAGCCAGGTTTCGGCATCAGACCCATCTCTAAGGATTAGCGGGGAGATGTATCGAGTACCAGTATCTACGTCCGTAAACACGGAAGTGGGCACTGCCGCAATGTATGAGAAATCATCCAAATAGGAATCTGGATCATTCGCCACAAAGCATATCCTGCGCAGTGGAACTGGAGCAGATTCGTTTTGCGCAAGCTCAAATGGTGCTACCAAGTCCGGAGGCGACACCCTCAGCTCCTGTTGCACTGATGCACGATTCTGAAACAAAGCGATAGGAGCAAAGAGCAAAGCGATTGCAAAGAAAACCATGATTGGCTTGCTGAGAAACGTCATTCATGAGCAACTCCGATTATGGACTCGAGATAATGTTTGCAAGGGCGCAAATAGAGTTTTCTTGGTGGAACGCTTCACATCCTGACTCGCACAGGACTCATGTTGCTTAGTCCAGGTCGGACACGTCAAGCAGGTCATCATCATCAAGGGCTTCGTCGGCTTCCTCAGGAAGAGCGTCCTTAATGTCATCGATGACGCGTCGAAGTCGCCGGCGAGTGGCCTTCGGTACGTCCCACATCTTCGCTTCAGCCCGCTCCACAGCCTCACGTGCAATGTCGAATATCTCAGCTTCCATGTAGCATTGAGCTGCGTTGACGAAATGCTCTGCGGAATTCTTTTGGTTGTTTTTCAACTCCGCGATATCACCTAACAATGAATGAACAGTTCCTATGCCCGTTTTGTCATCGAGGTCCTTGTAGAGCTTGAGAGCCTTTGTGAATGTTTTTGTAGCTGCTTCCAGGTCCTCCTTATCGGCCTGAGCAGTGCCGATGTCCATTAGCGTAACTGCGATAGCTTGGTCATTGCCAACGGCCTTGTATACGCGCTGCGCTTTCCTGAAGTAATCCATTGCATCTTCGAAGTCGCCCAGCCCAAGACGAGCAAGCGCAAGCCCGTACATCGCATCGGCAGTTCCATCCTTATTGCCGTCCTTCTCAAAAATCTTCATGGATGCCTCGCATGCCTCTATAGCTGCGTCCCATTGTTCAAGGTTGATCTGAGCAACGCCAAGATTGTACATGGCATCGGCTATTCCACTCTCATCCTTAAGACCTTGATATATCTTCAATGAACGCTCGAAGCTATGAGCAGCTTCTTGAAACTCAGTTACTGACATGTAGATGTTGCCGGCTGTATTGAATAGCTTCGCAGCTTCCAACTCATCGCCTCTGTCAAGTGCTGCAATAGCTTGCTCCAAGAGTTCTGCAGGACCTATGAAATCAGAGGAGAGTTCGTCGCTCAATAACCTCACCTATTGAGTAGGTGGCGGTCCATCTCGCTTTTGATTCTTTCTCCATGACCGTCAGCGGTTCATTATCAAGACGGGGTTCTCAAGCAGAGGACGTATCGGTTCTTTCACGGTGAAGCTCTCGTCGCCCACAGCCACCTCAAGTAGCTTTCTCAGCTCGAATCTCCGCAGGTAGCCCACTGCTTCCTCGCGGGGCAGGTTCAAGTCCTTCATCAACTTCTTCAGACCACTCTTCGCGCCGCTGTGTTCAGCGAAAGTGGAAAAGACTGTGCTCCACTGCATCATGCTGAGGTATAGCAGTGTTCTTAGCATGCTGTCAACGTTTTTACCAGTCTTGGCTGAAATTGGAATCACCGGAAGACCAGCTAGGAAACTCATCTTCTTGCGCAGCTGAGTGACTCGTCGAGCCGCGTTTAGATCCTGTTTGTTAGCAGCAACAACGCAGGGAACACCTGGAAGGAAAAACGCAATCTCTCTGAAGAAGAGCTTGGCACGTGCATCAGATTCGGGATCAACAGAGTCAACAACGAATATTATGCCATCAGCACCCTCGCTCAGGATTTTCCTCATTGTTCTGAATCGGAGGAGTCCAGGTGTGCCAAATAGGAAGACATTGAGTCCATCAACATCTGCAAGGCCGTGGTCCATGGCAATGGTTGTACCATTTCGTTCTATGTTGATGCAGGAACCGTTAGTGATGTGATGTATGATCTGGCTCTTGCCTGACCCGTATGGCCCTGTAACTACAATCTTCATTCGCTATCCTCCACACTCGTTTCTCAATGCGTCAATTTCCAAGTAGCTTACTGTGTGTTAAATGATTTGCCGTACTCTACTCCCCTGTAGGCTCTTGGCATGCCATCGAAAGGAACATCAACAGCGAAAACGTTATATCGGCAAATGCCGAAGTAGTGCATGAGTATATAATTAGGGTGAAAGTTTCGATGGCAGAATCCAAACAAATGCTCAAAGATGATTTCTGGCTTTTCCATGATATAGAGGAGGCGGAGTTCGCGGAAATTAGGAAGTTCATAGACCCCGACTTTGATCTCAGCTCTCTAAGAGGCATAAGCAAGCTATTCGACAAGCTTAACCATCTCCTTGACTGAAAAGTCTAGACATCTACAGCGGACCAAGACAGAGCATAAGATGATATGAGACCGGCCGCTCGCGACGGCAGTCCTCGACCATCAATCAGCTGTTTCAGATGGTTCTCATGGGAACTCGGCCTCGATAAACTGAACACCCTTTGCCAATCGGGCTTCGGGTGCGCCCTTCGGCTTCATAGCCTTGCCAACAGTCCAAGATGGAAGACCTGCACTACGAAGAATTCCGTGGAAGTCATCCACAACATCTGGTTGCAGAAACACCAGCATGCCGCCAGCAGTTTCGGCGCCCATACCTTCGGAGAGCCTGTGCCCAAAGAAGGCGGCAAGATTGAGTGTGCCCGGAATCACTGGCATTGTATCAATGACCACATCAACACCGCTCATAATGGCGACATTGCTTGCATGGCCCAAGAGTCCGAATCCGGTGATGTCCGTTGCGGCATGAGCACCCACTTTGTTCATCGCCTGTGCCACTTCAAGATTGCTCTGGGTCATCACGCGTACTGCAGTATCCTGCATGCGAATGAGATCCGGCTCTTTGAACTCCGTGAGTAGCACATCACGCTTCTCATCTTTGAGGTCTCGGTAGGACCTCATCGCCGACTGGATCCCAAGTGGTTTTGTGAGCAGAACCACGTCGCCAGCCTTTGCGCCGCTTGAGTAGACGATGTTTCTGGGATGTGTTATTCCCAAACAGACTCCTCCGAAGACAGGCACTGGATTCATGATTGTCTGACCGCCTGACACCTTCGCGCCAATGCGATTCATGAAATCGCTCATCCCCTTGAGCACACCAACTGCAACCTCCTCGGGGAGATCCTTGGGGTACGCCAGGAATGCTTGGAGCGAGAGGATGTCAGTTGCACCCATGGCGAAGACATCGTTTGTCGCGTTGCATGCGACTATCTCGCCTTGAGTGTGGGGGTCGTCATGAATCGGTGTGAAGATATCAACATTCTCCACAACTGCGACGTCTTCACTGACAATCCGCACGACGGCATCATCGCCGATATCTCCAGCGCACTCACGTCCAAGGTTGATGAGATTAGCAGACTCCAGGAGACGGAACAAGTCATCCTTCTTGACTTTGCAGCTTCAGCCGTGGGTAGTTACCATTGCAGTCAATCGCACTTCAGGCACCTGATGCATCAATCCTCCTTTCTTGCTAGGCTGTGTAGCCTGCAAATACAAAAGGCAAGCCCGTTAATAAAGCGTGGCGGTCATGACGTTTCACAAGCCTTATAGCAAATCAGACAGGTCTTGTGATAAGAACCGGATGTGGCACATTTGGAAGTAAAAAAGATAGCCGAGAATGTGTATGAAATTCCCAAGAGCACCCAGTCATGCATGACGGTCCCGGTGAGAATCTATGCGTCTGATTCCTTAGTGAAGAAAATGAAACAGGATAAAACGTTCGAACAGGGAGTGAATGTGGCATGTCTCCCCGGAATCTACTCACACAGCACGATCCTTCCTGACGGCCACCAAGGGTATGGGTTCCCAATCGGGGGGGTAGCGGCTACAGATTACGAAAAGGGAGTGATATCACCAGGTGGTGTTGGCTACGATATCAACTGCGGTGTCAGGGTCCTGACAACCAATCTGAATGAATCAGATGTACGACCGAAGCTGACAAACCTAATCGATTCTCTCTTCCGAAATGTGCCTACTGGAGTCGGTAGGTCCGGTAAGATTATGCTCGCTGGACAAGCCGGCGTCGATAGTGTGCTGAGTGGCGGTGCCAAATGGGCTGTAGATGAGGGTTATGGATGGGAAGAAGACCTAGAGCATATGGAGGCAGGAGGGCGCCTTGAACTCGCAGATCCAACCAAGGTGTCACCACACGCGAAAGAGAGAGGAAGGAAACAAGTTGGCACTCTGGGATCGGGAAACCATTTCCTAGAGATTCAACTGGTGGACGAAATCTATGACGAGAATGCTGCAAAGGCCGTTGGTATCACTCACAAGGGACAAGTCACTGTAATGATTCACAGCGGTTCCAGAGGTCTAGGTCATCAAGTCTGTGGTGACTATATCAAGACGATGACTCATGCCATGAGGAAGTACAACATCACTGTTCCAGATAGGGAGCTCTGTAGTGCACCCACGACCTCGCCCGAGGGACAGGCGTATTTGGGAGCCATGAGCGCTGCAGCCAACTACGCGTGGGCAAACAGACAGACCATGATGCATTGGACGCGAGAAGTCTTTTCAGAGATATTCCGTCAGTCCGCTGAGGATTTAGACATGCGCCTGGTCTATGATGTTGCACACAATATCGGCAAAGTTGAGGAACACGATATCGGAGGAAAGAGGACGAAAGTCTTAGTCCACCGAAAAGGAGCGACCAGAGCATTCCCACCCGGTCATCCAGAAACTCCAGCCAAGTACAAGAGCATTGGTCAACCCGTACTCATTCCGGGTACGATGGGCACGGCTTCATACATCCTTGTTGGAAACCAGAAGGGAATGGAGCTTACCTTTGGCTCAACCGCCCACGGTGCTGGCCGCTTTATGAGCAGAAGCAGAGCCAAAAGTCAATTCTACGGCAAAGAAGTTCAAGATAAGCTCGCAAAGGAAGGTATCATAGTCAAGGCATCCAAGGGGATTGTGATTGCAGAGGAGGCCCCTGGCGCGTACAAGGATGTTGATGAAGTAGTGCGCGTATCAGACGCTTTGGGAATCGCCACCAAAGTAGTGAGGCTACGCCCCATTGGTGTCATCAAGGGATAAGACACTGTTTCGATCCCATTGGGCCATCCCAGACACTACAAGCAACACGCCGAACAAAATTACAGCAAAGGCCACCAGCGTCATCTCAGGCGGCTGTTCACCGAGAACGAAGTACCCCAGTATGGTGGCACCTATAGGCTCACCTAGGACTACAGCAGAAACAATGTATGCGGGGACTAGTGTAAGAAGATAGTTGTTCACCGAGTGTCCGAGAACGGTGGGGAATATCGCCAGGGCTATGAAGATGGCTATCTCGAAGGGGTCGAGAACGAGAATGTTAATTCCTAGAACCGCACAGAAGACAAGTGTAACAAGCGCAGCAGAGGAATAAACTACCGAGGTGTATACTGAGTTTGGCAGGCCCTTAGCGTACTTCCGACCACCAATGAAATAGATTGCGAGAAAGACAGAACTCAGAAGCGCTAGCGTGTTTCCCAGAAAGGCACCCGAGCCCTCAGTAACCAGACTGTTCCAAGTCAGAAAGATAGCTCCTGCCACTGCAATTAGTATTCCCACCCACGACCTTCGCCTGAGAGACTCTCCAAGAATCACCGTGGATAGAATCGCGGTAGTGATGGGAGCCGTGTGCACTAGCATTACACTGGCTGCAATCGTGGTAAGTTTCAGTGAGGCAAACCAGGTGGAGAAATGTAGCGAGAGGATAAATCCGATCAGCACGAGCCATACCCAATTCCTCCTCAGAACAGGACCCCGGAACTCAGACAAATCGCCTTTCACAGCCCCAATCGAAGCCATCATAATTGCACCATAAAGGGTTCGCCAGAAGGTGATAACAAGAGCATCTGAGGCACTCATCTTAATCAGAACACTAGCGCTAGAAACCATTGATATGGAGAGAAGCATCAGGAGTGTGACTCGCGTACGATCGACTGATTTTCCAGGAATATCTTGCATTGCTTCACATCATATGCTTCTTTCGACATTGTGCGCATATCATCATGGTTTCAGTTTTCTCAACCACTTGAGAATTGCACGATGGACATTGTGCTACAATCATGTCTTCGAGAGATCGCGTACGTAACACGTTGTTAACTTCGCTCAAATCGCTGTACTCAAACAGAGCTGTCCCATCTGCACCTTTGACCATGAAGGAAAGAGGCCTTGCATCCTTGTGGCGAAATAGGAGTATAGGTTTTTTGAGCTGGATTGCTAGCATAATCTCCATTCCAACACCAAGTGATGGATGTGAAACCTCAGCTATGAGAAGGTCAGACTTACAAACCTGATCAACATCGCGCCTGTAAACGTGAACTGGATTAACAGGAGTGAGGAACTGAGGAGCAAAGACGGTAGTCCCTTGCTTCTCAAGCGCATCAATCACATGGTGATAGAAGTCGTCCATTCGTAGCTCAGAGTTGATAATCGGTCCGGAGAGGTATACCTGAACCATTCTATTCACCTAGCAGAGAACTGAAGGAACGGACCTAGTTCGCCGTATCTTCCTTAGTAGATACGAGTTCCGTAATGGGGGGGATTGAATCGTCATCAGGAATCTCTTCGTAATGACCAGAGCGCCCAAGAGAAAGTTGCACCTTGCCCCTCCACTCCTTAGCCCAACCGTCTGTAATCTTAATCACTTTTCCAGCGGACAAGTCAGAGCCCTCACCAAAACCCCATAGTGACAGGATTACAGTTGCTCCAGGTTCATCCGCGACGAGAAGTTCTGTCAGTTGGGTCTTGCGGCCACCACGGGTTGCTATTATTCGTGGCGGAGCCACAGAAAGCACCCGAACAGTAAGCTCAGTAACGTTCTTGCCGGTCTCTACTTCAGATAGTTTCAAAGAGAATCCCATTATCTCGTTGGCACCTAACCAATAAATCAGTCTTCCGAAGTGTACAGTATTCAATCATTCAGAATCTTTGGTGTCCTTGTCATCCATGCTCGCAAGGATCTCGTCCATCTCCTGGATGGCATCATCATCTGGGGACTCATTATCCGCGCCCGCCTTTCGCGTGCGAACGGTTCTAGATATCGTCTTCTCAGTTTCGCTGTAGGCGGCCCAGAGATCCCTTATCGCGTCATTGTCAAAATCCACAGGCTCTTGAGTCTTTGAGATGTCCTCCATAGATCCGGCGTCGTCATCAAGATAGCCAAGTATCTGATCAAGCTCTTCTACAATAGACAGCTCGACACTCTCGGGAGCATCATTCTCACCTTCAACGGGGATAACTTCGTCGGATGATAGTGCCTCAAGAGCTCCATCCACATCCGCGATGGTTGCCTTGTCCAGCTCAGCGGTGATTATGTCATCCGCATCAAGCACTTCGGATAGAAACTCCTTAGCAATCCTCAGGGTAGTTGTTTCTTGCGCATCAACCGTCGGCGTAGTTTCGATCTCCACCTCGTCGCTCTCCACTTCCTCAAGTTCCTCGGAAAGAATTTCAACATCAATAGAACTGTCTTCAATTGCACCTGCTGTTTCAGCTGTAACCACATCAATCTCAAAGGCGACCGACGTTTCGGATGGCTCAGACTCCGCTTCAGCAGCGATTACACATTCAGGCTCTGCCACGACGGGGATTTCTTCCGGCTCCTCAGGTTCGCTCACCGACTCCGTGACAATCTCGAACGCATCCGCCGTTGCATCAGCTTCAGCAGGCACATCTATAGACTCAACGACATCTTCAATGATCTCATAGTCGCCAATGTCCTCTATGATGTTACCCTCTTCATCAACGAAGACCTCTTCTACGATCTCCTCATACTCCTCTTCTTCCGCGAATGCCTCAAAGGCCTCTTCCTCAGCGATTTCAGTGAAGTGTAGAAGTTCGGATGCGGGCATATCAGGGAGAGCTATGCCGATATATTGAGCTGCTGCTGTCATCAGAATGCTAAGCATCTCATCCCGGCGATTCTTGTCGATGGCCACCATGGGATACGTTGGGACTCCGAGTATTTTCTGCACAACCTCAGGTTTCATTGCATTCGGTAGGTCCTGTTTGTTGGCCAGAGCGAACACGGGAACTTTGGGGGCATCTCGTCTTATCAGCTTGAGAATATCTCTGCTTATGATGACGTTGCGCAGACTTGAGTCGCAGACTAGAAAGATTACGTCTGCACCATGGAAGTAGAAGCGCCAAAGAGTCCGAAATCTCTCTTGCCCTGCGAAGTCCCACAAAACTAGGGAGTAGTTCCCAAATCTAATGTTCTCAACAGTTTCCAGATTGAGCGCAATGGTTGGCACATACTGCAATGGGGGCGTTTCCCCGAGGAGGAGATTTAATGTTGTGGTCTTGCCAGTACCTCCTTCCCCGACCAATGCAATCTTCAGTCGGGTAATGACACAGGGTTCCATTAGTTTCTCGTAAGAATCAATGACTGCTTGGAGACCATCCTTCTTGAGCTTCCTTCTGAGAGCCTTCACCGCGGTTTCGAGTTTCTCAGCGATGTTGCGTTCATCTTCCCCCTTGTCTGTCACGAAAACCAATAACGCATCTTCGAGCCAATCATCCGCCATGAATTTCATGTTCCCGACTATCAGGGGCATGTCTGAGATATCGGCACCATGCGTTGTCTTGAGATCCTCTCTCGTAGATAGGTACTCCAGTAGTTTTTCTTCGGGCACCTCCACTGGCCAGTACTGCGTCGATGCAAGTACCTCTTTTGTCGAAATTCGGATCAGCAGAGTGTTGTGAATCATTGTCGATCTTCACCAGCTTAAGCGAGCAGAGGAGGTGAGTTCATTTTCCATTCAAGTCGGTCCATATGGCAATTAAACCTTTCACGGTTGAATCCAGTATCTCTTTGGCTGTATTATCGCTCTTCGTTGGAAAATACCTAGAACTCGGTATATTGCTTCTTTGGTGCATTAGTTTCAGCTAATTATAAGATATCTAGGTCATACATTCGTTCCGCTTGTCAATGTGAAGACATGTATCTCAAGAGAACTATCGAATCAAAAGGCGGAATTTGGAAGCAGAGGACTGCCGGGCCGAAGCCGCTTTAGAGGCAGGATCCTCCGCATCCGTGGAGCCGTTCCACCTAGGACACGGAAAATGCGCAAGTATTGGCCCTTCGCAAGGGACCAATCAAATGGGGACCATTTGCTAGAACTCGTTTGGGACCGCATATTGCGAATGCGAGTTCAATGACGGGGGAACCGTGTACCCAGATTTCGGGCAAATGACCATCACGACGGAGCAACATAAGAGTCTTTCTGGTTTCCAAGATATGGAGCAGCGATTTATGAACCGTCTTTTGCCTAGAAAAAGTGAATAGGACCGTTCTGACGGGGAATTTCACTGTTAGATGGATTGGAAGCTAGGGAAATCGCAGGTGCAGTATTACGATGCAACTGCGAGCTCGGATCGGTACATAGTATAAGTGTAATGGCTACTGAAGCATGGCGATTTGGACGTGAGAACCTACCTTGGGAAGTTGTCCCTCAGAAGCCGTAGGTGATGATGAACCATCTCACGTTGCGCGTCATCGTCTGGGTTCTGCTCAAGATTCACAATCAGGGTCTGTAAGAAGTATTCAGGGAAGAACAATCTGACTCGGATGTCATTTAAAAGGAAAAGCCACTTGTCATATTCTCCCGATGGTCCTTTCCTCCTCTTCTCTGAAACAACTCGGTACTTCTTCAATACCTGAGAGGCCTGTTTCAACTCCTTGGGAGGGATGCCCAGAGTTGC
>Ga0114919_10003876_pt1 | contig 12021 bp, 5 predicted proteins | sample BlataG_FD_88682 | JGI IMG/M metagenome (GOLD analysis project Ga0114919, IMG submission 88682) | Deep subsurface microbial communities from Black Sea to uncover new lineages of life (NeLLi) - Black_00105 metaG | ecosystem: Environmental > Aquatic > Marine > Oceanic > Sediment | place: Atlantic... | reverse complement strand
TATGGATATACAACTGTTTTTACTGCTTATAACTGCCTCGCTTTCCATTACAGCATCTTGATATGCCATCCTGCCCTGGCGCGAATTGTCCGGAATATACTGTGGTCTTTACACTGTTTCGCAAGTAAGCTCTTTGTACTCATGCTTTGCATGCCAGGTCTGGGCCAGGGGTCTGGGCCAGGGGCATAACCAAAAAAAAGATACCCATACCCTGGGAGAAGCTGAAGAATCAATAGGTTAGATTTCACTATGACATGGCCCCGGCCCACAGGACGTGTGGCAAGTCTTAAATCAACACGAGCATCAGTGAAAAAATTCTCACAGCACTGTATCAACAGCTACGTCACCAAAAAACCAATTGCAACCAACACAGGGGTCGTAATCACCACAATTACATTCGACCCCATATAGGGTATAAGCCTTTTAGTATCTTCTACATTTCGAAATACTCCAAAAAAGGTGGGAACGGCTACAACTATTGATGCAAGCCCAATAAGACCATTCCTGGGCAAATATCCACAATAGACCCCCATGATGATAGACAAATAGGCACATAAAAGAAATGCCCCATAGATAAGAACACTGATTCGCTTACCTACAACAATCGGGAAGTTCTTTCTTCCTACAATTCGATCCGCATCAATGTCGGGAAACTGATTCAAAAGCAGCAGGTCACTGACCAAAAAAAAGGGGATGAGCGATGAAACGAACGCAGTCCATGAGTATCCACCAGTAAGGACAAAATCCGTGCCCATTACCATTAGTGGACCAAAGCCTAGTCCCGGAGCAATGAGGCTCAGCAGCGGATGATAAATAAGCCATATGGTATAGGTAAATACAATGAAGAGGCCAACAAGGCCCAAGGGTAAGAGGGATAAGCCTCTGACACACAAAAAGTATAGCCCTATAAACGCTATTATAGCAAATGTGGCCAACCCCGTAATTAAAGCATTGGATGCCTTTTCAGGTTTTTTGGGTAAGGTCCCACTCCCCCCACTGAACGGGGTCCGTTTTGTTTCAAAGTCTAAGCCACTCTTGAAATCAAAATATTCATTAAAGGCATTCACACTTATGTGTGCGGAAAGGGCGCCAATAAACCCTAAAGCGAGGTAAAAGAGGCTTACACTTCCAGATCTCCACATCGCACTACCAAAGCCAACCAACACACAAGCAGGAGTTAATATCAAAAAAGGGATACGCATTGGGCCTAATATGGATTTTATTTCACTCATATCACATGTCCATATAGCTGAGCCGTAATGGTGTAGTACATTTTCGGGGCTTCAAACTATATCCGGCAGGGTCGCGTCATAGTGGAAACTAACCTATTGATCCTTAAGCTTATTGCAGGGTATGGGTATCTTTTTTTTGGATTATGCCCTCACATAGTTTAGATCAGTGGGCGTTTCAAAATGGTTTATATAGATGGAGCCTATGATTCTAAGGCTTGGGGTGCAATAAACCATTTTGAATCGACCCAGTAAGGGGCCATGTCATAGGGCATAACCAAAAAAAAGACACCCATACCCTGGACTTTGACGTTACCCTGCTATATCCGACGCTCTTCTTGTGCCGTCTGTTCCTAAATAGCTAGCACAAAAAACATATCTTGAATAGCAAGAATCTTTCACACGTATTCATCTTGCTCCGAAAAGTGCTGGTAAGCAGTCCAGGGTTCCAGATACATCTTCTCTCACCACCCCAGTACGATGGTTCCCACGTACCCCAGAGGAAGATGCTTCGCCTTCCACAGGGCAGGCGGGGCAGACAGAGGCACGGAGAGCTGGATGCAGATTTGGTAACTTGACAATAAAATTCGTGCTTTCAATTTTCAAAATTCAAATGACCAAAACTGAATGTACAACTAGGGATATCACAAGTGACCTAAATTTAGTGTTTTGACATTCGAGCATTATTATTTCGGATTTGTCTCGTGTTTCGAATTTCGCCTGCCCCGTCAAATGCCTTTTTCTATTTAACCGGGGTGCTTCGGGATTCCGGTCTATCCGGGTTAGGTCTTCAGACAAAATGCTTACCTCATGGAACCGTTTAAATCCTAAAGAATTCTGGTTAATTAGCCGATAGAACCAAATGAGTAGAAATAATTGGTCTCTTTTCTTTTTGACTCCTAATTAATACATTTTCCGGAAATCATGGGCGTTATCAATGTTGCTGAATTAAGGCCTGAGATGGTGCTGGCAGAGGACTTAAGAAACGTAGATGGCCGCTTTGTTCTCGCCAAAGGAACAAAACTGACCTCAAAACATCTTCGAATCCTCAAGATGTGGGGAGTGATTGAGGCCAATATTGAAAGAGTTTCACGAAAAGAGGTAGAAGAAAATACAATAGCCCAATTGGATCCGGCAGTCATCGAAGAGGTGAAAAACCTGACAGGTGAACGTTTTCAGCATGCTGACCTGGAACATCCCGCTGTTCGAGAATTATATCAGCTCTGTTGTCTGCGAAAGGCGAAAGGGAGATCCGGTACAGCTCTCAGAGAAGATCTTGGAGCCCATGATACGGGGAAAAAACAGGTGAATTCGAACAGGGTCTCGAACGATGTGGTAACCACCATTGATCCCCATGAACTCATAACGAATAATATCAAACTTCCATCCTTACCAACCATATACCTGCAAATCAACGAAGCCATTAATAGACCAAACAGTTCAGCCCGTGATATTGCTGAAGTAATCAGCAAAGATACCAGCCTCTCTGCGCGGGTCTTGAAAATAGTCAACAGTGCATTCTATGGTTTTCCATCAAAAATAGATACCTTATCTCGAGCGGTAACCGTTGTAGGCACCAACCAGCTTAGCACTCTGGCTCTGGGGATCAATATCATCAGGGTGTTCAAAAGAATCCCCTCCCGTCTCATTGACATGAAATCATTCTGGGAGCACAGCCTTGCTTGTGGAATCAGTGCCCGAATTATCGCTGGGTACAAAAGGATTCAGAACACTGAACGGCTATTCGTAGCCGGGCTCCTTCATGATATTGGGCGCCTGATTTTATATAGCAATATACCCCTTCATGCTAAGAACGCCCTTTTGAGCGCGAAATATGGTGACACCCTTCTCTATAAGGCAGAATACGAGATCATGGGTTTTGATCATTCGAAAATAGGTGGGCTCCTGTTAAAGAAATGGAGGTTACCAATTTCTCTGGAAAACAGCGTCAGACACCACCACTCGCCTCACAGATCCAAAGATCCATTGGAACCAGCTATAATACATGTAGCAGATATCATGACCAATGCACTGGGCAGAGGCTCAAGTGGAGAGAGATTCGTTCCTCCTCTGAGTCCAGATGCCTGGGAGTGTATTGGCCTTTCACCCAATATCTTGTCTTCAACCATAAGACAAACAGATCGTCAGATCGAGGAAATCATTCAGTTATTCTTTTAAAATGAGCAATAAACCTCAAGCGAAAGACCGCATAAAGTATTTAGAAGAGCGCATCGAATACCTGGAGGAGCTCAATCGTTTTACCCTTGACACCCTGGAGATGGCGGCTTCCCTTGGAGATTTTCAGACCAGTATCAATAAGCTCCAAGCGCCCTCCCTTATTTTAGATGAAACAAGATCACGGGTACAACGCCTGATTCCATTCCAAACATTAGCATTCCTTTTGGTGGATGAGGCGGACCATGAATTTTTCCTTGCTAGCTGCCAGCCTGAGAGCGACAAAGAGTTTTTGAAAAATGAAGTGGACTTTCTCATCGATAATGGAACATTTGCATGGACTCTCAGGGAAAGAAGACCAGTTATGGTCTCCTCAAAGAATTATCAAAGACAGTTAGTGCTCCATGTTATGGCCACGAGTTCCAGAGTAAGAGGTATGCTTGTTGGGTTACTGGAAAAAGGAGAAACAAACATCCCTGATACAGCCCTCTCGCTCTTATCCATTATTCTATTAAATAGCTCCAATGCCTTGGAGAGCTTTGAATTGTATAGAATGATTCGGGAAATAAGTAAGAATCTAGAGAAAAAAGAGAACTATCGTACATTATTTGAGGCCGCTCCCGACGGTGTGGAAGTACTGGATGCTCGCGGAAATGTCGTAGATTGCAATAAAACCCACCAGGTGTTGCTCGGGCGCAAGAAAGAGGAGATAGTTGGAAATCACACAACCGATTTTTTTTCGGACAGTATGAGGTCATTCTTTGAACAAAAGTTTCAAACCTTGAAGGAGACCGGATATGTTGAGGGAGAAATCGAACTCCTTTGTAGTGACGGTTCTGCCATCCCTGTCTGGAGAAAAGAAAAAGCGATTTACAATGAAAAAAACAAATTCGTTGGCTCGGTGATTTATAATCGCGACATTTCAAGTCTTAAGCGGGCTGAAGAGGAAAAAAGCAGACTCGAGGCTCAGCTCCAACGAGCTCGAAAGATGGAGGCTATCGGTACCCTTGCTGGAGGGGTTGCTCATGACCTGAACAACGTCCTCGGTGGAATCGTTGGTTACCCTGAGTTGCTCATGCTGCAACTCCCTGAAAACAGCCCTCTCCGAAAGCCCCTTTTGACCATGCAACAATCTGGGCAAAAGGCTGCTGCTATCGTGCAGGATCTGTTAACGCTTGCTCGCCGGGGGGTTGTCACTGAAGAAGTGGTAAATGTGAATCAAATTATTACCGAATATCTCAAGAGCCCAGAGTATGAAAAGTTGAAACTCTACCATCCTGACGTTCACGCAGATACCAATCTTGAACCAAATCTGCTCCCTGTTTTGGGATCACCTGTTCACCTGTCCAAAACCATTATGAATCTAGTATCTAATGCGGTTGAGGCTATGAACAATGGTGGAACAGTTTTCATAACCACAGAAAACCGATCCATCAAAAACCCTATCAAAGGCTTTGAAACCTTAGAAGAGGGTGATTATGCTATGGTTACCGTTTCTGACACAGGGGTCGGCATTCCCTCGGGGGATATAGAAAAGATCTTTGAGCCCTTCTATACAAAAAAGGTGATGGGAAGAAGCGGAACAGGGTTGGGCATGGCTGTGGTGTGGGGAACGGTAAAGGACCATAAAGGATTCATCGATGTTCAAAGCAGTGAAGGAAAAAGAACTATCTTTACACTCTATTTGCCAATAACGAGACAAAAGCTGGCCAAGGATAAATCCCTTGTATCCATTGAAGATTACCGCGGCAATGGAGCCGCAATAATAGTTGTAGATGATGTGAAAGAACAACGGGAAATCGCATCTGGAATGCTCCGGGAACTAGGCTACACTGTAACCTGTTTTTCAAACGGCTTACAAGCGGTTCACTATATGAGAAACAACTCGGCAGATCTTTTGGTGCTGGATATGATAATGGATCCCGGAATTGATGGACTTGACACCTATAAAAGAATTCTCCAACTCCACCCTGGACAGAAAGCGATAATGGTGAGCGGATTTTCTGAAACAGAACGGGTGAGAGAGGCTCAGAGATTGGGCGCGAGATCATACATTAAGAAACCCTACACCTTAAATGAACTCGGCGTGGCCGTGAGAGCTGCGTTGGATGACTAGAGAATCCACACCCACAGCACATGGTCTTAGAGACCGCAACAAGAAACCTAAGCCCACTGCTGATCGATCCCTCCCCTCACTCTCGGTGTCTAATTCCAGTGTGCCTCGCCAAGGAATTCTTACCTTTTCTGAGACCCCCTTTCAGTATCTTGAGTACCACCCCGCTCAGCTTAATCTGGAACATCACCGAATCCACGCCTTAAGCTCTTTCACGATCCTACCTTGAGGTTCTTGTACATTTGTGCTGTCTTTCATACCTTCTTTAGGCGAAAAGGAGGACCAAACCCCCAAAGGAACGGTAAGATAGGTGTTGATTTCTCATTTCTTCTTGGCTACAGTAGCTCTGAGGAATCGTTCTGTTATTGCCACAAAACCCGTATGAAAAGCCAAAAATGAAAAGTGTCAAGAAAACCATCTACGTTGTTGATGGAACCTCCTATATCCACCGGGCCTATCATGCGATAAGAAACCTCTCCAGTTCTCAGGGTCTTCCCACCAACGCCATATTCGGCTTCACAAGGATGCTTATGAAACTCCTCGATGACAAATCGCCCGAGTATGGCGCGGTAGCCTTTGATGTAAGCGGACCTACCTTTAGGCACAAGATCTTTAAGGACTACAAGGCTACCAGACCTCCTATGCCAGAGGATATGGCAGTTCAGATTCCCTATATCAAAGAGGTGGTTCATGGATTGAATCTGGTGGTCTTGGAAAAGCAGGGATATGAGGCAGATGACATTATTGGAACCATTGCACGATTAGGGCAAGATCAGGGCTATAATGTAGTCATTGTGAGTGGTGACAAGGATTTCAGACAGATCTTATCAGAAAACACCGTAATGTGGGATCCAATGAATGACAAACTGAGCGACTCCTCTACCATAAGACGAGATTACGGGATCGAACCTGAACAGATAATTCAAGTCATGGCACTCTCAGGAGACACATCAGATAACATCCCTGGAATCCCTGGTGTTGGGGAAAAGACCGCTATTAATCTGATCCAGCAGTTTGGCTCCATAGAGAATGTCTTTGAGCATACCGATCAAGTAACAAGGCCTTCTCTGAGAAGCAAGCTCGAGCAATTCAAGGAACAGGCCTATTTGAGCAAAAAACTGGTAACCATTGATAGAGCAGTGCCACTTGATATAACCCCTGATGATCTGAGGCTGAAGGTGCCCCAAAAAGAGAGGCTCGCTGAGATATTCCGGGAACTCGAATTCAAATCACTTGTCGATAGATTTTCTGAGCATGCTGAACTCAACAAAAAAGACTATAGGTTGATTCTAAAGATAGAAGAACTAGAATCCTTGACAGAATCGATACGAAAAAAAGGGTTGTTCTGCCTTGACACCGAGACAACCAGCAAAAACGCCCTGAGTGCAGAACTGGTAGGGATATCGTTCTGTCTCGATCCAGGGACAGCATACTATATACCCCTGGGGCATACCTCACGCGGTACAGGCCTACAGATAGATATTAATGAGGCCTTAACACTGTTAAAGGGTATCTTGTGCGACGACAAGGTGAAAAAGATAGGGCAAAATATCAAATATGATGCAGAGGTATTGGCCAGATATGGTATCAATCTCGAGGGATTGTCGTTTGATACCATGATTGCCTCATATCTTATCGATCCAACCCTGCGCCAACACAATCTGGATTACTTAACCCAGCACTATTTAGGCTACAAGATGATCAGCTACGACGAGGTCACTGGCCATAATAGAGATATAAGTTTCGCCTCAGTAGATGTTGACAGGGCCAAGGAATATTCCTGTGAGGATGCTGAGATTACTCTTTTGTTGAAAACCGTCTTAGAAGACAAACTTAGAGAAACCGATAACTATACGCTCTTTCAGGACCTGGAAATGAAGCTCATTCCGGTTATTATGGAAATGGAAATGGCCGGGATAAAAATAGATGTTGATTTTTTTAAGAAAATGTCAAAGAAATTTGCCGATGAACTTTCAGGTATTGAAAGCAAAATATTTGATCTGATTGGAGAAAAATTCAATATCAACTCCCCACAGCAACTTGGCTATATCCTCTTTGAAAAACTGAAATTGCCTGTTAAGAAAAAGACAAAGAAAAAGTCCGGATATTCCACAGATGTCGAGGTGCTCACAGAACTCGCTGGCATTCATGAGGTTCCTTCACTTCTTTTGCGTTTCAGGACCATTAGTAAACTGAAATCAACCTATCTAGATGCCCTCGTGAGCCTCGTAAATCCAGCCACCGGAAGGGTTCACACCTCATACAATCAGACGGTGACTGCAACGGGAAGGTTAAGCAGCAGCAATCCGAATCTCCAGAACATACCTATCAGAACTGATGAGGGAAGGGAGATAAGAAAGGGATTTATAGCAGATAGTGATCATCTTCTCCTTTCTGCTGATTATTCACAGATTGAGTTACGCGTATTTGCCCATTATTCAGAGGACCCTGTTCTCTTGGAGGCCTTTGAGAGCGGAGAGGACATCCATACCAGGACAGCCGCAGAGGTATTTGATCTGGATCCAAAAATGGTTACTCTTGAAATGCGCCGGATGGCCAAAACTATCAATTTCGGGATAATCTATGGCATGGGGCCTATCAAATTAGCAAAGGAACTCGGGATAAGTAAAAAGGTAGCTCAAGCCTATCTTGATAATTATTATGAAAGATATAAGGGGGTTAAGGACTTTAAGGAAAAAATAATATCCCAGGCAGTGCAAAATGGATACGTGGCCACTCTTCTGAAAAGAAGGAGGTATCTCCCGAACATAAACAGTGGGAATGGAAATTTACGCGGAGAGGCGGAAAGGGCTGCTATTAATACGCCTATACAGGGAACGGCCGCTGACCTTATCAAAATGGCTATGATAAATATCGCAAACAGATTAAAGAACGAGCATCTAAAAACAAAAATGCTCCTCCAGGTCCATGACGAATTAGTTTTTGAGGTCCCCAAAGGAGAACTTCCTGTTACCAGCAAATTAATAAAAGATGAGATGGAGGGTGTTTATCGCTTGAACATTCCCCTAAAGGTAGATATAAACTGGGGCACCAACTGGGGAGAGGCTCATTGAGTTTGTTTGGTTTGTTACTGTATAACCTGTATCCTGACTGCTTTCAGAGAAAAGGATTTTAGGGACCGTGAATTTTAGATTGCGAGTTTAGGAATTGCGGGTTATTAGAATTACCTTGGGATTTGCGATAAGGTCTTATACGCTTTGGACCACCACCAAATGAAGGCGCCTGAAAAATGGAGAATTACTATATCGGCATTGACGCTGGTTCTGTAAGTGTGAACGCTGTTGTAATCAACGATAAGGAAGAATTGGTCTACGAACATCCTTACAAGAGACATTTTGGCGGGGTGGAGTCTGTTGTCTTTCAGATCGTAGATGAGCTGTACGGCCGTTTTTCTTTTGAGGAAATAAGAGCCCTGGTCTTTACCGGAAATCACGGAAGTATCATAAGTGAAAGGATAGGTGTATTTTATGAATTTGAATCTATTGCCCAAATCCTTGGTTCCGTATTCCTGCAACCGGATGTACGGTCTGTTATCAGCATGGGCGGGCAGGATACTGCCCTGTATATCCTCAGTTATCATGGTGACACGTGGGAGCTTGAGGATTTTAACACGAACGGTCCCTGTGCCTCTGGTACAGGATCCTTTATTGACCAGCAGGCGGAAAGATTAGCGTCATCCATATACGGGAAAGAGACCGACACATCACAGGCTCACATCTCAAAGATCCTGGAAGATTTCATTGCCTTAGGTCGAAAAAGCCAACATCCCGCACGAGTAGCCTCTCGCTGCACGGTTTTTACCAAGTCAGATATGATCCACCTCCAGAATAAGGGTGAAAAATTGGAGGATATTATTGCTGGTCTTCACGAGGGGAATGCGTCTAATTACCTGAGCACTATTGTCTCAAACCGGGTGCTCCCCAGACCGATACTGTTTATTGGGGGCCTCGCAACCAACGAGCTCCAGGTTAAGGCCTTCAGAGATCACTTTCCCGAACTGATTGTCCCCAAACATGTTACATCTGTTGGCGCCATAGGGGTTGCCCTCCAGGCCAAAGAGCTCGGCATAACCAACAGGCCTAATTTGAGTGCATTGAAATCCATGACAGAGAAAGGAACATTTTCATTTGATGCGACTCCGAAATTGCAACTAGATAAAACAGATTTTCCGGCAGACAATCAGGTAAAAACACTGTCAAAGGCCAGGGGGAAGATCCCGGTTTTTTTGGGGATCGATATTGGTTCAACAACCACCAAGTATGCCCTCCTGAATCAAGATCGAGAAATAATAGACAAGGAATATCGCCAGACCATGGGTAAACCGACTGAGGTAACCCAAAACCTTCTGAGCATACTACGAGACAGATTGGGAAAAACGGTCGACATCAAAGGGGTAGCAACGACAGGCTCAGGAAGGATGGTAGTTGGTGATTTCCTGAATGCAGATCTGATTATTGACGAAATCACCGCTCATGCACGGGGCGCAGTTGAGATTGACCCTCTGATCGACACTATTTTTGAAATAGGGGGCCAAGACAGCAAGTATATTTCTATTTCCAATACCCATCCCCTTGACTTTGACATGAACAAGGTATGTGCAGCTGGAACAGGGAGTTTTCTCCATGAGCTGGCAAGTAAAAATGGCATAAACATCGTTGAGGAATTTGAGGAGATAGCCCTATCCTCAACAAACCCAATCAAGTTGACTGAACGATGCACCGTGTTTATGGAATCTGATCTGGTATCCTATGCGCAAAAAGGTGCTAAGAAAAATGACCTCATTGGTGGCCTCTGTTACGCTATTGTCTACAACTACCTGCACCGAGTGGTTGGAAATAAGAAGATAGGCAACAGGATAATGTTTTTGGGAGGCCCTTCACTCAATAAGGCAATAGTAGCAGCCTTTGAGGCAGTGATGGGAAAAGCCATCTTAATTCCCAAACATCGGGAGGTGCTGGGTGCCTATGGGGCTGCTATCAGCGCGCAAGAAATGATGGAGAAGGAAAATATCCAACTGTCATCTTCCAGAGGACTTGAGGAGGCAATAGACGACAGATTGGATTACCGAGAGACAATATGCCATGCAGACTTACACTGCCATAACGAATGCAAACTGAAAATATATAACTTTAGTGGCAGAAAGAGTGTGTGGGGAGGAGAATGTGGCAGATATGAAATAAGGGGCCATTATGGAGAAAAAAAAGAGGACTATTTCAAGGTAAGAGACGCACTCTGGGAAAAATACGTCGAAGGTCTCTATTACAATCTTGGTGACGTGAAAAAGGGCGATCAGGAGGATAGCAGAGCTATCTTTCAAATTGATGGAAGGCCAACTGTTGGTATGCAGCGGGCATTGTATAGCCACCAGATAGCCCTTTTCTGGGCTAGCTTCTTTGACGAGATTGGGATGCGTGCTGTGTTAACACCTAAAACCAACGATCGCATCTCAAAATTAGGTATTGAATCGATGACAACCGAGACATGCTATCCGGTCAAGGTCTCACATGGGCATGTCATAGATTTATTGGGGAAAACACGATTTCTGTTTCTCCCGAATATGATTGATCTTCCCTCTCAGGATGAAAAGAAGAAAAGCTTTTTTTGCCCCCTGGTGCAAGGCAATCAATACATGCTCAAGGCGGCACTGGGATTCAAGGATAGCGAGGTCCTAAATCCTACAGTCCATCTCAAGTATGACCTGGGCTTGCTCAGCACAGAACTGCATAAACAGATCGGCAAAACCTTAGGGCTCAGCCTGAGCAAAGTAAGGCGGGCGTTAGAGGTAGCATTTGGGAGACAGCGAGACTTTGAAAACGAGATGCATAAGAAGGGTGCAGAGATTATCACTTCCTTAGAAAATTATCAACCCCTGGTTGTTGTCACGGGTCGACCATATAACCTCTACGACGAGAAATTGAATCTCAGACTTGGTCAGAATCTGGCCAAAATAGGGTTAGCCGCCCTCCCCATGGACTTCTTGAATACCAGCGATATTGATCTCTCAGACTTCCCCAACATGTATTGGGCTCACGGTGCCATGGTATTGAAAGCAGCCAAGCTCATCAAGACGATGCCACATTTCTTTGGCCTCCACCTCACTAATTTCAGCTGTGGCCCAGATTCCTTTAACGAGCACTTCTATAAATACATTATGGGAGACAAACCATATCTAATCCTCGAACTCGATGAACACACTGCCGTTGCTGGGGTCATGACGAGGCTCGAGGCATTCAAAAACGTAATACAATCGGTTCAAAAGATTGAAGCATTAGACACCCAAACTGCAGAATTCACTGCCGTAGCCTGTTAGGAAAATGAACACAGTAAATCAACTAGATACCTTTCGCGCTATATCAGAGGGGGTTGGCCGGTTTAACATTCAGGGAAAAACATGCCTGATTCCGGAGATGAATAGGATTGGGTGTCACCTAATGGCAGGGGTTTTCCGTGGCTTTGGGATAAACGCCGAGGTTATGGACACCT
>Ga0114919_10003872_pt1 | contig 12028 bp, 12 predicted proteins | sample BlataG_FD_88682 | JGI IMG/M metagenome (GOLD analysis project Ga0114919, IMG submission 88682) | Deep subsurface microbial communities from Black Sea to uncover new lineages of life (NeLLi) - Black_00105 metaG | ecosystem: Environmental > Aquatic > Marine > Oceanic > Sediment | place: Atlantic... | reverse complement strand
TTTATAAAAAAGAAAAACAGGCCCCGGATGGTATAGGTTTTTTAAAAAAACGAAAAAACCCCCCCCCCCCCCCCCCTCCCCTGTTTTTGCGGCTCCTTCCTGGCTTGTTTTTTCAAATATGGAAGGAGGACTACACACCGCAATCCCATCTTTGTTACACAAATTTGGTCTTGCTATATCTTATACATATATTATTATATCAATTCAACATATTAATAGCTGCTCCCAACGGCCAAGCAGCCTCAATATGCTCCCCGTTATATTCTACCCTCTTCACCAATGTCACTGTTGCCTCCTCTGGAATTTTAAAACCCTTAATCAACAAAGTATGAATATAACTAATATCAAGACAGAAGTATGGTCTTAAATCTTGATGAACTCTAGGAAAGAGAGATCCCATTGCTTCTATACTGGGTGCTGAACATATTCTATCTGCCAAGGCGGTGAAATCTGCGGGTTTAATGTGGGCTTGAATGGCGTCTTCTTCGACCAGTCCTGCATCGCTGGCTCTGTCCCAGAAATATGAAGAAATGTAGAATACTTGAGGGACCTTGGATCCTCCCCAAGCTCCGTTGAATGTGCATTGCAGCTGAGGAGCACCGCATTCCAGTTGATGTTTCAATGACGCCAGGACGACGTCTCCGCAAGAATCAGCCGAGGCGGGAGTGTTCCCTCCCACCATGTCGTATGTTTTATCTCCATATGTGTATGACCCTTCATATCCTGCTGGTACACAAGGATGTCCTCCTTCTGGGATTTGCTCATCCAAGACTCCAGCACGAGCTGCCATCAGGCCATACCCTAGGTAGCTGTAGACGTAGACATGGTATTGACGACCACCGCCTCTTAACTGGGTGAGATACTGTGCATCGGGGGCGGTTGTGACTTCATCAGCTGCCATTGCGTATGCTTCTTGGACACTGCCGCCTCCTAAATCTATAGCTGCTACTGTGTTGGACTCTTTTTGGCCCAAGTGGCCCAACAGGTAGTTGAGGGTGAGCCAGGCGAAAGCGCCCTCGTCGACGCCGCTGAGAATCTTGATGTCAGCGTCGGTGAATTTGAATTGGAACTGTGACAGCCAGGTGCGGACTTCTGCCAGGATGGAGTCTGCTTTGCCGTCTGGAAGGAGTCGGAGGCCGGCTGTGGCTCCCACCATGATGGGAGTTTTGGAGTGTTGAGATGCTGGGACGGTTTTGATGGCGAGATCAAGCAGCGGTTGGAGAGATTCTGCTGCTTTACGGGGGTCTTGAGCATATGCACTCAGACCAGGTTTGAGTTGATCAAATTTATCAAATTGGAGTTCTAAGAGGTCTTGACTATTGGTGAGAAACTTGAAGATGTGCACTCTGCTGCCAGTGGAGCCGGCGTCGATGACAATGCCGTACCTGGCTTCTCCAGTACTACTAGTAGAGCCATTCTCATAATGCTTTCTTGAAAAGGGCTGAGCTCTATTGAAATCATCTGTTATATCGGTGCTTCTAGGCATGAAAGTGATCACTGCTATGATCAGAATGACTGGAATGGCGACAAGTATGCCAACATTGCGTTGCCTGGAAAGGGGGAATATGTTTGGGGTGCGTTGGTGTGGGTGAGAGAGGTGGGAAGAGATCGTTGAAGTGGAGGTGGGATAATCAAAGCCTTTGGTGTCCCAAGGTTCTGTGCATATGACGCTGAGCATAAGATAAATGATTCGAAGAGTGTAATGTTGCACATACCTTTCCGTTCTGTAGTCTTTACCGTTTTTGAGGGCCATTTTGCTTCTTCGATCTGGGCTTGACTCTCTATCACTACTGGATGCGAAGCCTGATTCGCTGGCAACGCTCCTGGCTCTCACTATAGGCTTCAGTTTGACAATACAAACAGACAAAACTCCTCTGTCTGCTTTCCAATTATTATTCTGCAAAATGAAAAGTTTTCCAGCTTAGTAGGCTTTATTTTAAATCAAAACGCCTCTCAAGTAATGCTACTACACTCTTCATAGGATTCACCAAAGTTTACTTTATCTAGCCAAAATCCTCCCCTTTTGTATCCACACACATTATTGAAATACCAAAGCGGTTCGCTGAACCGCCGCCCTCTCTTCTCACTCCCCCACTCTATCCTCTCAACGACTCTCCCACCTTCTCCCACACTAACCAAAGTCTTTATAAGATACATCAAAGTTCAGTGCCACACATTGATACTTCCATCTACAGAACTAGTCAGCAGCATACTCCCATCAGGATGCATAGCTACACTACACACTGTACCAGGGTGAGCTTGAAAACTCTCTACCACCTGAGCATCTACCACATCATAATAACACACCCGACCATCCTCGCTGGCAGCGACTATGTACCCCTCTTCTTCCGGGGTAAAACAGCACTCCATCTTACAAGAAGCAGCAGAATGACCTCCTGTGTATTTATTAAGCAATATACCTTGTGGAGCATCGAGCAGACGGATGGAGTCGTCAAGGCAGGCGGCAGCAATGAGCTTACCGTCAGAAGTGGTGGCGACAGTGGTGATTGGGATGGTGGTTGTGTCTGTAGTGAGCTCCCCGGCTCTTATATCAAATTGTCGTATTGTGCCATCTATACTTCCAGCTATGATAATATTACTACTACTGATGTTATCACCGTCACCACCATCTTGTGGCATTGTGACTGAGGACACCGAGTCTTTAAAAGGCTTCATTGATTGAATGGCATCTATGGATCTGGATCTGCAGTCCCAAACACTGACAGTTTGGTCGTAGCCTCCAGTAACAAGTATATCATTGTTATTGCTAAATATTAATGAGTTTATAGGTCCATTATGACCTCTAAATTTTCTAATGATGTGTCCTGTGGAGACATCCCACAAGAAGACCTGCCTGTCACCGCCACATGAAGCAAACTTGGAATTATCTCTAGTGACGTCAGCGTCTCTGACATCATAGCCATGGCCGGCGTAGGACTTGATGCAGGTTCCTTTATGGGGGTTCCAGAGTTTAACGGTGCGGTCTCTGCCACAAGAGAGGCAGTAGGAGCCGGAGGAATTGAATCGAACGGCGAGGACGGGCCCGTCGTGATGGCCGGAAAGAGTTATTGCTAGTTTAGTTGGGAGGTGTTCTGTCGGTAGAGACAGACCTGGGGGAGGTTCTGGACCTACGAAGGAGGCTTTCATGCGGGACTATAGCATTGAAAGATTTTGAATCTGGGATGTATTTACAAATGGGCGAGTAGATCTCATCAACTTTCGCAAATTTAGAAGGTTTCTTAATTCAATAGCTGGATATCAATAAATCAACAACTTGGGGTAGGTATACCAAGTTGGTCAAGTAAACCACCTTCAATTTCTGAACTGATTCTTTAAGTTATGACGCTGCCGAGTGATTTGTCCTCTTTGTGCCAACAGAACATGCCTTTAGAACTACTAGTAGGATGTGCCAGACAGCAACTGAGTAGCTCCTCCTTTTGAATCCAAGGAATGAGTTCCAACTAATTTGATGAACACGACCCAATGGATTGAGCGAAGGGCACCTTTCGGTTAATAGCTCCACCCGTATGCACCTAATTCCTCAGGCTTTACTTCCACATTGTACATGAGATGGCCCCAGTGATTGAATTATTACAACCATCAAGGACAGATCAGTTGGTTAGTTGAATGGTCAGCCTCCTCAGTATTCGGTATTTTGGAAAACCAGTGGTCCTCATCGAGCTTCAGGTGCACACAACACCCCTTGAACTAAACTCGTTTAGCTGGAGCAAGTGCAGATCATACCTTTACTATATGTTCCATAGCACATTTGTTTTCAAATCCATCAAATGTCTAGAAGCTATAGCATAGTATAGAGGCAGCTGCATCAATTGCAATTTTCAAACGTTCTTTTTTGCAGTCTTTTCTGATTCATAAGTTGATAGTTGGTAGATGATGGGCATATACAGTCTCTGCACCGTAGTGATATGGTTGCTGCTAGTATGCTTATCATCTACAAGTTTCGGTGATGCATCTAACGAAAAACTAGATTATTTAGCCAAAGCTCTCCATGATTACCCATCAAACGATGGCCTCAAGGTATGGGTACATAGCTTCGCCAGCAGATGCCGCTCTATCTCAAAGGTTCACACCCTCGGCAAGAGCGTCCAAGGCCGCCCGATCTACGCCATTGAGATCTCCGACAACCCCGGCACCCTAGAGGCAGAGCCCAACGTCAAAATGGTCGGCAACATACACGGCGATGAACCCTTAGGAAGAGTCTTCCTCCCTGCTCTGGCAGAATGGCTCTGCAGAGAGTACAAAGTTAAAGACCCCGACGCCATCCGCATTGTCGATGACATGCATCTCTGGCTCGTCCCCTCTCTAAACCCCGACGGTTTCGCCCTCCGCATGCGCGAGAACGCCAATGGAATAGATCTCAACCGAGACTTCCCAGACCCCATATTAAACCCTTCCATGAAACCCTCTGGAAAAGAGCAACCAGAAACAAAAGCCATTATGAAGTGGATCAACCCCCCATCTACCGCCCTTACCAAGCCTACTGCCAACTCTCCCAGCAGACGCTTCATCGCCAGTCTTGCCATGCATGAAGGTGCCTTGGTGGCCAATTACCCCTGGGATGGTGCAGTCACTGGTATGAAGCAGTACAATGGTACTGCAGATGATGCTACATATAGATTCTTGGCTTCTTATTACGCTACGAAACACACCAAAATGGCAGACGACAATAATCCAGAATTCCCCAACGCTGGCGGTATTACCAACGGAGCTCACTGGTACTCAGTCTATGGGGGAATGCAGGACTATAACTATTTGATAGGTAGATGCTTTGAGCTTACATTAGAGCTCAGCAATAACAAGTACCCTCCTGCAGGTACTTTGACTAACCTGTGGAAGGACAATTTTGAAGCTCTCACTCAATGGCCCATCCAAGCTGCATTTGGAGGGTTGAGAGGGAGGGTTTACAGAGAGATGTCTGCAAGGAAGATAATTGGTGGTCGTGGGAGGAAACCTGTATCTGGTGCAACAATAGAATTAGCCATCCCTGCCTCTAAATTTGAAAAAGAAGAAGAAAAAGGTGTTGGAGGACGAGGAAAAAAGAGACAAGGAGGAAACACACTCTATGGGAGTCCATTAGTAGCAAAGACGTATGGAATATATGGTGACTTCTACCGCCCTCTAGCTCCAGGAAGATATAAAGTGAGAGTATCTAAAAGAGGCTTTACTCCTCAAATAACAACAATAACTGTACCTGATAACGGGGAAGGATTAGTGAAGAATTTCTATTTAAGGTCAGATGGTATTTTGTCTTCTTGGTTTTATTCCACTACTTCGTCTTCTAAAGATGATGACGACGATGATGATGATGACGATGGCTTTAGTGTGTTGAATGGCGATGATAGTGATGACATGGACGATTATGACATTGGTGCTATGAATGGGGAAGTTTCAATGCCATTTAATAGTCCATTGCCTAGATCTGCTGTATTGCTATTATTATTCTCATTTTTAGGAGGGTTTTGGTTGGTGAAGGGGAGGTTGAGGAGGAGTTATGGATTGCTACTGAGAGGTAATGGTGGTGGGGGGAGGGATATGGATGTGTAAAGAAGTGTAGTGAGAGAGACACATAAGCTAGTAGTAGTCATCATCATCATCTTGTCATCGTCATCAGAGTAAACCAGAGGGAGGAGACTTTTGATTTATTTGTATATAGAGTGACTAACCCATTCATTTTTTCCTTCTCCCTTTTATTATTGAACTTCAGGCGACTCCGTAGCTAGCTGAGTCTAATGTTTATATATTTAATTAATGGGTACAATGCTTGTGGTATGCTTTGAATATTGTTTTTATATACCTGTATGTATGGAGAAGACGAGAGTATGTAAGATTTGGAACATAAACAAAAGTAGAAACTGTTTTTGGAAAGAAGTGTGGGAGGTGCAGACGTCAACGTTTCAAACGTCTCGGGAAGTAACGTCCTCCCTCTTCTCTTCTTTTACCAGGCCTGGATGAATGAATGACCACATCAACGAATACTTCGAGCATTACTTGACATAACCATATCGACTGATTATGCTGTATCAATTCTTTTCGCTGCATTAATCCATTTTGCAACCCAAAGATGGGCGTGAAAAGGAAGAGTCGTGACAAGGAGCTTGCTTCTAAATCCGACAAGACCACACCACAAGACCATGAGCCACCAAGGTACGGTTATCATAACCAATCCATAAACACTCCATCAATCAATCAACTAATCAATCACCGCCCCCTCATCACTCATCACAACTCCAGGTCTGATGGCCGTCGCTCCACACTCTCCATAGCCGTAGCAGCCTCCTGCATAGAGAACACCCAAAACCTCCAACTTGCCTCTATACTAGCAGGACAAATAGCTAGAGCTGCCGCTGTATTCAACATCGACGAAGTCATCGTTCTCGATGACGTCACTCCCCCCCACCACAAACACACCACCATCAGCCCTGCTGCCGCGCTCTTCGCCAGGATCCTCCAGTTCATGGAAACACCCCAATACCTAAAGAAAGCTCTTATTCCCATGCACCCAGATCTAAAATTCGCAGGTATCCTCCCTCCTCTTGACGCTCCTCATCATCTGAGATCAACCGAGTGGGGGGAGTTTAGAGAGGGACTGGTGGTTGACTCACACCCTACACATGGCTCTTTATTGGATGTTGGACTGTCTACCAGGGCGCATATACCTTATACGGCTCCTATTAATTGTAGATTGACCTTGAGAATGGGGCAAGAGCCTACATATAAAACTCATGTATGGTTTAGTAAAAACAATGAGCAGGTATTGCAGGTCCAGTTAGTACCTTCACAAAGTCCTCGACAAGAATACGGTTTATATTGGGGGTACTTAACTCGTATAGCTCCTACTATAGAGTCAATGTTGAAGGATTGTCCTTTTAATGGTGGTGGTGGTGGTAAAGCTGAAGATGAAGAAGATGACGAGAAGAAAAAGAAGAAGAAGAAGAGCAGCAAGAGCAAGAAGGGCACCGCCACTAATAGTAGAAGTAGTAGTGGTTATGATTTGGTGGTGGGGACATCTGAGAGGGGAGAAACGACACCAGCGAGCCAACTGAATCTCCGAAGTAGAACTGCATCTCTAGATGAAGGAGGAGGAAGAGAGAGATATGGGCATGGGTTGGTTGTGTTTGGAGGTCCCCAAGGACTGGAACATGCCCTGGCTAATGATCCATGGAAGGAAAAGTATGATGACCCGTCAAAGTGGTGTGATAGGTATGTGAATACATGCTTTGATCAGGGGAGTAGGACTATTAGGACGGAGGAAGCTGTGTTGATAAGCTTGGCGTTCTTGAAGGAGGCTTTGGCGTGAGAGAGAGAGAGGGAGAGAGAGGGAGGGAGGAGGGAGGAGAAAGGAGGGAGGAGGGAGTAGCCAGAAAGCGTCTTGAAATGCTCGGCTGTTCATAATGGAATCTTTAGATCAGTAATATTATACTATACAAGATCACAGTAGATTCAAATTCAAGTGCTCAAGGCCAAGGGTACACAGGAAAACAACTATTCTGATCACAACAATGGGATTGCATCCTGATAGAGTCGATCTCTTAGTCGATAAACACGCAGAATATATCGCAGCCTTTAGCAAGGTATATTTCATCCTCATCACCCCCAATTTTGACCATTTATCTCTCTCCACACAGTCACACATCCTCACCGCCCCCCCTATCTCTCCCTCCCTCCCTCCCCGAAAACCAGAACACCGATAGCTGGGAATACTTTGCCACAGAGCATTTCAGGATGAGTGGTGTATACTGGGGCCTCACTGCACTACATCTCATCAACCGTACACATATGATGGATTCTGAGGACATAATTACTTGGGTCTTATCTTGTCAAAAACCTTCCTCTACTACTACTAATGGTGATAATGAAGAAGACAGTGGTACTGCTATTGTCAGTGGTGGGTTTGGTGGATCAGAGAGACACGATCCCCACTTACTGTATACCCTGAGTGCTCTACAGATATTAGCTTTATATGATAGATTAGATGCAGTGAACGCTGATGAAATAGCATCATGTATGTTTGATGGTTAATGTGCTCCCTCCCTCCCTCTCTCTCTCCCCTTTTCTCTTTGAATCAATAAGACTCACAACCCCCCCTTCTTTCTCCTCTCTCTTTTCTTTTCTCAATCTACAGACGTAGCTGGACTTCAACAGGCAGATGGCTCATTTGCAGGAGATGAATGGGGAGAAATAGATACCCGGTTCACATATTGCGCCCTTGCCTCCCTCTGGCTGGTAGACCGACTGGACGCCATCGACATCACCGCAGCAGCGCAGTACGTTGCTAGTTGCGCCAACTTTGACGGCGGCTTCGGCGCTTCCCCCGGCTTAGAATCTCATGCTGGCCAAGTCTTCACTTGTGTAGCAGCCTTAAACATCGCAGGAAGGCTGGATCTCGTCGATAAAGACTTGTTAGCATGGTGGTTGGCAGAACGACAGACACCATCTGGTGGTTTGAATGGCCGTCCTGAAAAGCTTCAAGATGTCTGCTACTCTTGGTGGTGTCTTTCTGCTCTAAGTATCCTAAAAAAAATAGGCTGGATAGATAGTAGTGCATTGTCCAATTTTATATTGAATTGTCAGGATGAGGATAACGGAGGGATTAGCGATAGACCTGACGATGAGGTGGATGTGTACCATACCTTTTTTGGTATCGCTGGCTTGGCTTTATTGGGGAGACATAAAGAGGTGGTTGAAGAGGTGGATCCTACATTTGCATTGCCTTGTAGCGTTGTAGAGAGGATAAAGGAAAGTAGAAGTGGATAAAGGAAAGAAGGGAGGAGCAACACTGTATGCTACGACATTTAGTCTCTATCACTTTTTTTATTTTTTTTATTTTTTTAAATTTCTACTACTACTGTCGTTAAGCAGGAATTTCAATATTATCAATCAACCTAACACTACCAAAATGAGCGGCTACAGCCAATAAAGTCAACCTACTGCCAATTGTCTTGACCGGTTTCAAACTCTCTCCATCCACGCATTGCACGTAGTCGACCACACCTCCACCAGCTTGAATGGCAGCCTTGACAGGCTCTACCACCTCCTCCATTGGCATACTGTTCTTGATATTGTTGTTATTCTTCCTCTCTTTTTCAACTGACTCTACTGCCTGTTGAAGAGCTTTATAAATACAAGGAGCAGCTGCCCTCTTCTTAGGAGTAAGCATCGCATTCCTAGAGCTCATAGCCAGCCCATCTGCTTCTCTTTGTATTGGCATGCCTACTACTTTGATAGGAAAATCTAAATCTCTAGCCATTCTTTCTATGACTCTCCATTGTTGGTAATCTTTTTTACCAAAAAAAGCCATATCTGGGTCTACTATGTTGAACAGCTTGGCTACAATGGTGCAGACGCCTCGGAAGAAGTGAGGGCGGCTGCTAGCGCACAGTCCTTGGGACAATCTTTCTACCGTCACCCACGTCTCGTGAGAATCATCATTTATATTATTATTATTATTATTATTATTATTATTATCATTATTAATATCAGTAGTGGTACCAGAACCTGATACTTTGACAACCATGGAAGCATTGGGATCATTATTGCTAATACTAGAAGGTGTGTGGTAGAGTGATTTAGGCAAGAAGACAGCTTGACAGCCAGCATCCTGCAACATTTTCAAATCGGCTTCTTGGCTTGTTGGATAGACATTGAAGTCTTCATTTTGTGAAAATTGGGTAGGGTTTACATAAATAGAGGTGATGACTATGTTGCAGTGGTTGAGGGCGGCTTTGACGAGGGAGATGTGGCCTTGATGGAGGAAGCCCTGAGAGATTGGGGAAGGAGTGGTGGATGTCGGGGACGGTCAATGTTGTGATGATGGGGGGAGTGGGGGGTGAAAAAAAGGGGGGGAGATTGGTAGGTTGTAAGATCAGGAGCAATTGTGCAAGTCTTACCATGGTTGGTACAAAGCCTACCGTCTTCCCTTGCCTTCTCTGCTCACGGGAGTAGGCACGCATCTCATTTGCATCGCTAAAAGTGAGTATATTGGTCGACATATTGGAAGGTCTAACGCATAAATATGCAAAAAAAGTACGCGAGCGCCCGGAAATTTGAAAAGAACAGTGTTTAGCTGAGTAATAGTGACAACATTTCAATTGGCATGCCGGAAAAGCGTCGGCGGTTCAGAGACGATTTTCCGGCCCGATTTTAAGGATTTTCAGATGCTGACCAGAAGCAAGCTGATCACAGCTTATCAGCGTGTATACAATGCCACTACACATCCAATTTACCATCCAAGGAAAAAGTTTCTGGGGCGGTTATTACTACTTGAAAGGAGACAGCCTATGAAAGGGTTCAAGGTATGCTGAATTTTCACACAAGTGGACTTCCTTGGCGTTGAGACTGAGCATGTGCGGTCAGGAGGCTCCATGCTGTGGTAGGCACATCCTGACATGCCTGTAATCTATTTTTTTCGCGATTATTGTACCTGGGACGGTCATATTACATAATTAAATGTCTTCCTTCACAAATCAGACAGTGGATCCGAGGTTTACTACGTAAAATCTCTTCATTCCTTTCGTCAAAAAATGGAGGAAGGTGATGATAGCAACGTTTCTCCAAAACCCAAGCTTCAAATTCGAAGAGCTGATCGTACTATCTATGGAAGATGGGTAGGTGGTCATCTAGATTTAAATCCACAGTCCCGCGTAGAGTTGCTTTGGCAAGTAATCTGCGATTGCGATTCTTGCACAGCAGACGAACTATCCCACCACTTCTCCTTAGAGGGTTGGCTAAAGCACATCACCAAACCTGACGAATGCTTACCTTTGTCTTACAACTGGGAGCAAGCCATTGAGGTTTGCGATGACGCCGGCAATGCCACTTGTCGACTCCTTGACTGGCTCGCCTCCCACCGCCTTCCTTCCCTCCCCAAACGCACCCCCATCAAAGTCTTCATCAAAGACCAATGGAGGGAGTGTCTCTTTGAGGACTTCCTGCCACTCACATTCGAAAAATACAATACTCTCCAAGTTGCTAGCATAAGGCTCGTCAAAAAGAAACCAAACGCTCCTCCTCATCTCCTCACTCCTTTCAAACTTCTCCTTGCTGCTGAGAGATGGAGGCGCCTTACTACAGAAGAAGTAGCAGAACGACAAGCAAAAGAAGATAAAGAGAAATCCAAGCACTCATCTGAGAAGAAGTCAACAACAGTGTTGCCATTAAAGATAGCAGCAGACGGCGGCGGCGGAGGAGGAGGAGGAGAAAAGGAGGAGTGTGGAAATGAAAGAAAGAGGAAAGAAAAGGGAAAGGAACCAGCAGAAGGGCCACAAAATATGCAGCAGATATCTCCACAACATCAACAACAGCAAAGAAAAGAAGAATTGCAAGACAATGGTTGCCATCACCATCATGATGATGAGGAGATGGGAGGGTATGAAGATGGTGTTGGTGGTGAAGGTGGGTATGTTGACGACTTGGATAATGTGGAGGGAGGAGGAGGAGGAGAGGATAATGCTGTTGCTGATGCTGGTGTTGTTGGCAATGATCACAAGGTATTAGAAGTAGCTGCAGAGCAGCAACAACAAATAGAAACAGCAATACAAGAGCTGGAACAGCAATACCTATGGTTAGAGCAGCCAGCCAACGGAACCGAGGCAGAAGTCCACTTGGTAGACACCCTGGAGAGGAGGATTAAAAGTCTCCAAGAAATAGGTAAAGTGTATAAACATGAGATGGAAAGAGGAAAATCTAAAATAGAGCAGCTCGAAGCCAGGTTGGCTCAGGTGGAGAAGGAGAGAGATGTGGCAGTGAATGCTGCTGCTATCAATTTGAAATATTTTGCAGATTATCATAGGAATGTTGCCAAGTTGATGGAGTGGGGGACGGATATTGCTCCTCCACAGGCTTTGAATATGCATAGGAAGGAGTTGTTTCGTGTAATTGGAAAGATATGGCCATCTTTTATTGCTGGTGTTGGTAATGGAGGAGGTGGAGGTGGAGGTGGAGGTGGAGGTGGAGGTGGAGGTGGAGGTGGAGGTGGAGGTGGAGGTGGAGGTGGAGGTGGAGGTGGAGG
>Ga0114919_10003871_pt1 | contig 12029 bp, 4 predicted proteins | sample BlataG_FD_88682 | JGI IMG/M metagenome (GOLD analysis project Ga0114919, IMG submission 88682) | Deep subsurface microbial communities from Black Sea to uncover new lineages of life (NeLLi) - Black_00105 metaG | ecosystem: Environmental > Aquatic > Marine > Oceanic > Sediment | place: Atlantic... | reverse complement strand
TTTACTGGCTATTTTTCTACGGCGTGCTAATAGAATTGCTGAAAAAACCATCCGTTGCCCTGAGACTGGGTTTATTGTTGCAAAAGAAGGAATTGTTTGTTCTTCATTCAGTGAAAAATATAATGTTGAACCAGCCGAAAGCCCTCCAGATAAAAGTATGATTAAACAGAGAACAGAATTTTTCTGTCCAAATTGTAATTACGAATTATTGAGTGGAGCTAAATTTTGCATAAATTGTGGATTTCAACTATCGCAACTAAAAACATCCCAAATTTATATAAGTTTATATGATAGAGCTACGAAGAATTTACTCATCGTATCATTAATAGCTTCTATATTGTTTCTAATATACGTTGTTTTATTTTCAGTTTTAGCATTGATTGTTTATGGTATCTTTGGATTGGTATATATTGCCCTTCAATCAAGCATTGAATTAGTCGGAGTAGGACTTATGATTTATGCGATTATAACTCTTTCGAAATTACGGAATAATTATGAAGGCAAAAAGAGCATCTGGGGGTGGCATTTATTGATCTTTAATTTGATTGGAATGTTTGGATTGTTATTAATTTTTGGCATAGGGAATGTTATATATGGCGCTGTCGCGCTAACATTAGGGTATTATTCTATTTATTTCTTTGGAATGCTCTTTGGAATACTATTTTTAATTGGAGCAGCAGTTATTTTTATATTTCTCTTAATAGCAATATTAAACTCTAATCAAATGCTTCACTATCAAAGAAATTATTGAGTAGAAAATAAGGGAATTTTTTTTTTTACCTTTTAGTAGTATAAGATTTTTATTTCATATTCTATGTATCTATTTAATACAATACTTTTTACGTTGGTCTTAAGAATTAAATTTCACGATAAATTTCAAAAATTCATTGAAAAGATTTTTTTTAAAGGTAATTCTACCAAAAAGAGCAGAAAGACTACATTCATTATCGGGAATATTTTCTTAATGGTGTTTTTATATTTAATAGTTTTAATATTAATAATATATCCATGGACCGGTAGCTTACATCCTGAAGGTTCAGGATTTCATTTAGATTATCTTGGTGATAATTTTATTCCATTCATCCCGGAAATGGCAATATTTTATGTTTTCCTATTTTTTCCTATGGTAATTCTAACCTTAATTTATTTTGCCTTTATTGAAGAAGAAAAAGGCTACGCATTAGGTTGGGCGGTTTTAATAATGAATGTAATTGCCACGATTGTCTATATTATCTTCCCAGTATCAACTTATTGGTGGAGACAAGAGTTATTAGCAAATCGAATTGAGGGAAATTTTTTCGCAGATATAATGTATTTTTATTATCAAAATGAGACGAGTTTCAATTGTGTTCCAAGTATGCATGCTGGGATGTCAACAATGTGTTTTCTAACTTGGTATTGGTATTATAAAAATAAACCAAGCCAAAAAACGAAAATAATTGCAATTATAATATTTATTATAGCTTTCGGTGTCATACTCTCAACATTATTTGTAAAACAACATTATATCATAGATGAAATTGTAGGAATATTGCTTGCTTATATTATAGGTAGAATAATTTTCAGAAGATGTGCAAGCTGGAAAGAATCCAATGTAGCATAAGTTTAATTATAATTATAACTATAACTAAACAATAATTATTCTATATTTTAAAAATTTTATTGAGGAAATTTTAATGAGTCCAGAAGTAGATAGAATATTTTCCAAATACAGTCGCACATTTTTGAATAGAGAGGTTGAAATGAAAGATTTCTTGAAAAAACATTTTGATGAATTTTTTGAGGATCACGTACTGGAAACCGTTGAAAGAATTGATTCTTCTGATAGAATTAAATTAGCGGGGTTTCATCCCCACCTTTCCGCATGGCGGAATGCATATACTGATATAATTTTATGCTCCTGCGAAATTGTAAAAGGTGCACAAAAACGTTATGATTATAGATTTGTTTTTCTTCCTGAAAAGGTAGACCGAGTAAAAGAAGAGACAAAAGTAGAAGCGTCTAGAGTTAAGGAATTGGAATTGGAAGAAATTGAAGAACCCCTTGAAGAAAAAAAAGGTTTTAGAGAATTTACTCCTGAAGAAAAGGAAGAATACCGTAAAAAAAAAGAACAAGAGAAAAAAGAAACTGAAGAGAACTTCCAAGATTATATTGAAAAACAGACAATTAAGGATGTAATAGAAACTATTGAAAAAGCTCAAGAAGTCCCTGATTATGAACATCCTGAAGACGTTGAAGTAACAGAGATCTCAGAAGAAATGGATAGTTTACATCAAATCCATGGATATAGCATACGAAATTATTTATTAGTTCTTTCGCAAGCAAGAAAACGGCAAGATGATAAATTTGTAGGTATAATTAATAGTTTTTGGAATTGGAAAAAACAGAAAGCGAACGTCCAAAAAAATCCAGATAAGAGCCAACCTTATAGTTATAAAATTCTTGTTCCCGTACAGAAAGATGGTGTTTTAAAAGGTTTTAAACTGGGTAGTGTATTTGATATCTCTCAAACTGACAAATATGAGGAATATCTGAACAAAACTGAAGAAATAAAGAAGGAAATAGAATGGCAAGAGGAAATAGAATATGATCGTGCAATTAATTTTGTAAATTCAAATTTTTCTGATATTTCTATTGAAGAAGATATTAAAGAAAGTGATTCAAGAGGCTCTTATGACATTGAATCTAAGGTTATTAATATACATGAAGATACTTCGCACACGGTATTTCATGAAATTGGGAAGCACATTGTCTATTCAGAATTAGAAATTGGAGAGAATGTCGAGGAGGGTTCCATGAAAGAGGAGATTCTCGCAGAAATTACTTGTTATTTATTAATGAAGAAATTTGAAGAGGAATCTGATTATAAGATTAATTATAATTTTGGATATAGTAATAGCTGGGGTTTAAATATCTTAGATGAGTTCAAATTTAGAGAATTTGAGAATATTTACGCAACAATTTCCGATTATGTTAAAAAACTGTAAATTTCTTTAACTTTCTATTATCGAAAATGCTTAAAAATCATTATTTTATTATTTATAACTTGTTTCACATTTTAGACTAAGAATTGTAAGCTTTAAAATTATATTCATGAATTATTTCATTTACAATGATGCATTATTTTATTAAACCCCTTTAGATTGCCATAACTGTGTTTTAATCTTCAATTTTTAACTCTTAAAATTTTAACACAGCTATGGTTTCTAAACTTCACATTCTCATAAATCTAAGTATAATCTTTATTAATATTCCTTTCATATAGTTTATTATTGAAAAAAAAAAGTGATTATTCCAATGATAGAAACTAGCCATAATGATTTAAAAACAGCAAAAGAATGGAATGATTTAGGAAAATTTTATTCTGCACAGAGAAATTATGATAAGGCAATCGAGTGTTATGATAAAGCTCTTAAATTAGATAATACACCAGAGGTATGGACTAATCGAGGCAATGCATATACTGCAAAAAAATCATATGCTAAAGCCGTTGAATGTTATGAAGAAGCTATTAAACTTGATCCTAATCATTATAATGCAATTCAAAACTTAGGACATGCCTATATTCATTTAAAGATTTTTGATTTAGCACAAAAACATTATGAGAGAGCAGTTGAATTAGACAGTAATGATCCATATGCTTGGAGTTCTCTTGGGAATATTCATGCTGGTAAAAATCATTATCTTAAAGCCATTAAATATTTTGAAAAAGCAATAAGCTTAAATCCAAAAATCCCCGAGATCTGGAATAATATGGGTAACGTATATTCCTCTGCTCAAGAATGGGATGGTTTGGGGACTGATGCAACAGACAAAAAGTCATACCAAAAATCAATAGAGTGTTATCAGAATGCTATATTAATCGATCCTAAATTTAATGAAGGTTGGCGCAATCTAGGGAAAGTCTATTTTGCTAAGAAAAAATTCCATAAAGCTATTGAAAGCTTTGAAATTATTAAAGAATATGATAATATCATTAAATGTTATGAACAAATTATTGATAGAAATCCAAGTGATATAGATTCATGGAATAATAAGGGTACAGTTTTTGTTTATAAAAATGAACTCGTTAAAGCAATCGAATGTTTTGAAACTGCCCTTAAAATTGACCCAAATAATCTTACTTCTAAAAATAATCTTGAAGATGCTTATGATAAAAAATTATTTGGATCTCAATCTCCTAAAGATTGGACTGATGCCGGAAATGTATTTTTTAAGAAAGATGAGTTTAATAGAGCACTAAAATATTATGAAAAGGCGCTTAATTTAGATCCAAACAATAGGGATGCCTTAATTAAAATGGGGGATGCCTATTTAAAACAGGAAAAGTATGATAAAGCAATAGAATACCTTGAGAAAAGTCTAAAAATTGACCCGTCAGATGTTAGGGCATTAAATAGCATCGGAATTGCATATGCTGCAAAGGAAGATTATGATAAAGCTATTGAATATTATGATGAAGTGTTCAAATCAGATTCCATCATATTAGATTTATGGATCAATCGAGGCGACGCATATGCTGCAAAATATTCGTTCGATAAAGCAATTGAATGTTATGAAAAAGCTTTTGAATTGGATAGGAATTATCCACGAATTTGGTATAGTCTGGGAAAAGCATATGCAGGAAAAGATGACCATCATAAAGCTATTAATTACCTTGAAAGAGCGATAAAGATTGACCCTAATATGGTTGACGCATATATAGACCTTGGAAGTGTTTATGCTGCGAAAAATGATTATTATAAAGCAATAAAATACTATGAAAGAGCTGTTGAGTTAGCTCCCGATGATGCATATGTATGGAATAAAACAGGAAATATATATGTTGAAGCATACGAGCTGTATAATGTTGAAGGGGCATATACGGGCAAAAAAGCATATAAAAATGCTATTGAATGTTATGAAAAAGCAATCCATTTAGATTCAGGCCTTCATGAGGGGTGGTATAATTTAGGAAATGTTTATTATGCTCGAAATGAATTCCAAAAAGCAATTCATTATTATGAAGAGATACATGAGTATGATCATATAATTGAATGTTATCAAAGAATATTAGAGATAAATCCAGAAGATATTCATTCTTTGAACAATTTAGGTAAGTATTATGGTTATGTAAAAGAATATGATAGGGCAATTGAATGTTACGAACAAACACTTAATCTTGATCCAGATAATAGTTTGGCAAGAAAACATTTAGACGATATATATGAAATTAAAATTGCACTTTTAAAAACTCCAATAGAATGGTTCGAAGTAGCTACTAAATATCATTTTAAAGAAGAATTTGATAAAGCGATTGATTGCTATAAAAAAGCTATAGAGATAGATCCTACTTATAAAGAGGCTTGGTTTAGTTTAGCATCAATTTATGATACAGAAAAATTGTATAACAAATCAATCGTATGCTATCAAAAGTTAATTGATATTGATCCTACTAGTATTAAAGCATTGAACAAAATCGGGCTTGCATATGCAGCCATTAAAGAATATGATAAAGCCATAGAATATTATGATAAAGTCTTTAAATTCGACACTATCATGGTTGATCTTTGGGTCAATAGAGGAAATGCATACGCTTCAAAAGGATCTTACGATAAAGCAATCGAATGTTATTTAGAAGCAATAGATTTAGATGAAAATGATGCTCATGCTTGGAATAGTATAGGCAATGTATACCTCGCTAAAGAAGCATATAAAAAGGCACTACAAGCATATGATAAAACTGTTAGAATTAATCCAAATTATGTTGATGCGTGGAATAATAGAGGATATATCTACTATATAAAGAAAAAATATGAGAAAGCCCTTATAAGTTTTGAAAAGGCCATCAATCTAGACCCTAACATACCAAAAATATGGACAAATTTAGGTATCCTTTACCAACATAAACGTAAGTTTGATAAAGCCATTATGTGCTATGAAGAAGCTGTTGAGCTAGATTCAAACTTCAAAGAAGCATGGAACAACTTAGGTGATGTTTATTCAGCAAAAAAAGAATATGATAAGGCAATAAAATATTATGAAAATATCCAAGAATACAGTAAAATAATTGAATGCTACGAAGAAATTATTAAATTTAATCCTAACATAATAGAAGCTTGGAATAATTTAGGATTTGTATATATGACAAATGAACAATATGAAAAAGCGGTCGCTTTTTTTGATGTCGCACTTAAACTAGATCCTAAGTATATAAAAGCTCAAAATAATAAAGCTATGGCTTATTATAATAAGAAAGAGTTTTGGAAAGCCGCTAAAAATTTTCAAAAATCGATTGAGATTGATCCAAATAATTCAGAGATATGGGAATTGCCTATATTTGAATGCTATAATGAGATAACAAAAAAGAATAAGAACGACGTGGCAGCTTGGATTAATTTGGGAAATATGTATGGATATAAGAAAGATGCCGATAATGCTATCGAGAGTTACGAAAAAGCTTTTGAAATTGATCCACATAGTGCACCCGCACGATATAATTTAAATATAGCGCTTGGAAAGGGAAAACCCTATGAACATTTCGTATTTGTAAAACCCGAAAAATAGCTAAAATATATCAATTCTTAAAAGTAATTGTTATCGATAACAGAGAATTTTAAATATGGCAAAACAAAAAAAAGATATAACTAAATCAACTGAAACGATTCAGGAAACAGAATCTGAAGCAGGAGTTAATGTTCTCGTACTTAATAAATTACTTTTTTCTTTAAGGAAACAATTATCAGAGAAAGAAGAAAAAATTGAAGAGCTTCAACAAGATTTTGATGATTTAAATTCAAAGATCAATAAAAAAGATGAAGAAATAGCGGAATTAGAGGATAAAGCAACATTAGAGTCATCCTTAGAGGATGCTAATAAAACTATTGACGATTTAGAGGCAGAAAAATCTCAGCTTACAAACAAAATTACCGATCTACAGAAAAAGACTAAAAATTTAGGTGAACAGATTACAAGTTTAGAAGAAGAGAATAGTACATTGAAGAATGATATAAAGAAAATTGAATCTGAGCAAGAAGAAGCACCTAATCTTCAAGAAAAAATTTCTTATTTAAGTAAAAAAGTTAATAAACTAAAAACTGAAAATAATAACCTCAAAGAAAGCATTGAAGCTTCAAAAACTGACCATGAAACAACGGCTAAGCTTGAAAAAAAAATATCTAATTTAAATAAAACAATATCAGAATTTGAGCAAGAAAATAAATCGCTGAAACAAAGTATTGAGAAAGAAAAATCTGATAAGGAGGATATAACTTCCTTAAAGGATCAAATCTCGAATCTAGAGGAGGAAAATACTATGCTCAAGGAAAGCATTGAATCTCCCAAAGCAACCAATGTTGATCAAGATGCTATAGCTACTTATAAGAGCCAGATAACCCACCTTAATAAGAAGGTGAGCAATTTAAAACAGGAAAATCGTAATCTTAGACAAAAATTAGAAAAAACAAAAGAAATCGAAACATCATCTACAGAAATTGAGGAGGAAATCACAGGTCTTAATAAACAGATCTCGAATTTAAAGGAAGAAAATGCCACTCTCAAGGAAAGTGTGGATGCAGCAGAGGCAGATCAGGAAGCTATAGCAAATTATAAAGATAGTATCACCAATTTAAACATAAAGATCTCGAATTTAAAGGAGGAAAATGCCACGCTCAAGGAAAGTGTGGATACTGCAGAGGCAGATCAGGAAGCTATTGCAAATTATAAAGATAAAATCGCCAATTTAAACATAAAGATCTCGAATTTAGATGAAGAAAATACCACGCTCAAGGAAAATATTGAGGCTACGAAGGCAGATCAGGAAGCTGTAGCAAATTATAAAACCCAGATTACTAACTTAAATAAGAAGATATCGAATTTAAAGCAAGAGAATCGTGTAATAAAGGAAAAAGCAAGTACATCAACTGGAGATGAAGAAGCCACTTTAAAACTCAAAGCACAAGTTGGTGATATGAATAAAAAATTATCTAAATTAAAGCAAAAAAACAAATTGCTTGATGATGAAATTGAAGAATTAAATATTAAGATTATTGAATTAGAGCTAGATAATGCAGAACTTAAAGCTAGTGGCTCTATAGCTCACGCTGCAAATGGCTCATTAAATTTAGAAGAGAACATCAATAGACTACAAAAGAAAATTGTTAATTTAGAAGAAGAAAAAAAAGCATTGCTTGATAGAAACTTAGTACTAAGAGCAGCTCTCTTAGTGCATCTTGATGTTGAAGAAACCAGCACATCATCAGTCGTGATGACTGACGGAATGAAAAATAAACTTCAAAGTATTGTTAGTGAAAAGCAGAGCATAGTTAGTAAAAAGCAGACCGCTGCTAAAGTCAAGAAAGAACCTATGGAGCCGTTAAAAAAAACAAAAAAATCTGCCGAAGATCTAATTTTTGAAGAAGCAGAAGCATGGAAATCCGAAGCTATGGAATCAGCTAAAGATAGAAGAAAATGTCCAAATTACGGAAATAATAATCAAAAAATGATCCAAGAGATGGATGATAAAAATAGAGTAATCGCAGATGGTCTTTATGCTAAAAAACTTCAATGTAAGAGTTGCGGAACAGAATGGCATTAACTCAATTTTAGAATTATGAATTAAATTTTTATAGTTATTAACCTACTTTTCATATAGTATATTTTGCTACAATACTTAAACTTAATATTGCTTTTTTGAGGTAATTGCATTGGTGGACGCTAAGGCATCTGACATGGAAGAATCTAAGGAATGGAATAGAAAAGGAGTCGAATTTTATAGTAATGACGAATTTGACAAGGCTATTGAATGTTATGATAAAGCTATTAGACTGGACCCAAATAATGTTTATTCATGGAACAACAGAGGAAATGCATATCTAGCAAAAGAAGCGTTTGATAAAGCCATTGAATGTTATGAAGAAGCAATAAACATAGATCCAGACTATGCTGATGCTAGAGATAGTCTAGGTGCTGCTTATGCCGGTAAAAAGAAATATGGACAAGCAATAAAACTCTACAAACAAGCAATAAAATTAGACCCTGAAGATGCCTATGTCTTAAAAGATATGGGAGATCTTTATATTGAGAAGAAAGAGGCAATAAAAGCAGTAAAATACTATAAGAAAGCGACTGAAGCAGATCCAGATGATCCTGAGGCATGGGTTAATTTAGGCACTGCTTATTCTTCTTTTTTCAGTTTTGATGGAATTGGAAAGCTTTTTGATTTAAAAGAAGGTATTGATGAAGTAGTAGAATGCTATAAGAGAGCAATAGATAAAGATCCTGATCATAAAGGAGCATGGACTAAATTAGGAGAGATATATATTTCTAAAAATGAGTTGGACGAAGCAATTATCTGTTATGGAAGTATTGGTGAATATGACAAATTAATTGAATGTTATAAAAGAAAAATTGAGATGTCACCAGAAGATTTGGATGCATTGGTCAACTTAGGGAATATGTATGTCTATAACGGTAATTATGATGACGCTATTAAATACTTTGGTAAAGCTCTTGAAATTAATCCTAAAAATACACTAGCCAGAAAAGATTTAGAAGCAGCATATGAATTAAAACTTTCGAGAGATAAGTCAGTTGGGGAATTATGCAAAGCAGGGGACGATTTTATGAGTAAAAAAATACTTGACAAAGCAATTGAATGTTTTGAAGAGGCTGTTGAGTTAGATCCTTATTGTAAAGAAGCATGGCGTAAAGCAGGATTATTATATTTTGCTGAAAGAAAGTTTTATAACGCAATCATGTATTTTGAAAGAGTTTTAGAGCTAAATCCGAGTGATGTAAGAGACTTAAATAATATGGGACGAGCTTTAATTGAAACAAAAGAATGGGATAAGGCAATCGAATATTTCGATATAGTATTAAAGAGCGATTCAATTGTAGTTGGCGTATGGACGAACAGAGGAAAGGCATATTATGGAAAACGAGCATATGATAAAGCAATAGAATGTTATGAGAAAGCATTGGATTTAGATAAAAACGATGTTGATGCCCTGAAAAATATGGGAGATGCTTATTTTGTTATGAATGATTATAATATGGCAATCGAGTCATATGAAAAGGCTTTGAAAAGCACACCTTATGATATCGAGTTATTATTAAGTCTCGCAGATGCTAATTACTCTCGGAATGAATTTAAAAAAGCCATAAAATACTATGGAAAAGCACTAGCTTTAGAGGAGAATGATGCTTTTATATGGAATAGTATGGGAAAGGTTTATTTAGCGGCTTTCGATCAACCCATTATAAAAGGTTTAGCATTTGATAAAATAATAAATATAAATGCTATAAGATGTTTTAAAAGAGCCTTAGAATTAGATCCTGATTATATAAAAGCATGGAGTAATCTTGGAAAAACATACTCCGCACAGAGAGATTATGATAATGTAATTAAATGTTATGAAAAAGCCCTTGAGATAGATCCCGAAAATGCGTCGATAAAAAATAGACTAGAAGTCACTTATGCAATTAAGCATTCAGAAAAAAAATCAGCTGAAGATTGGTGTGAGTTAGGCGATGTTTTTTATAATAAGGAGGAATATGATCGAGCAATAGAGTATTATAAGAAAGCTATTGATGTTGAACCTGATTATATTGAAGCATGGAATAGTTTAGGAAATGCATATGCTTTTAAAAGAGCGTATATAAAAGCCATAAAATATTATGAAAAAGCCATTGAAATTGATACCATGGATCCTGATTTATGGAATAATATCGGTAATGCTTATGCTGCTGCTCAGGTTTGGGATGGATTGGGGAGCGCTCTTACTGGTAAAAAGGTATTTCATAAAGCAATTGAATGTTACCAAAATGCAATAGAGATAGATCCAGATCACTATGATTCTTGGAATAATCTCGGCTCTGTTTATTTCGCTAAAAAAGAGTTCAATGAAGCTCTAAAATGTTATGAAACAATTGATAAGCCTTATAGAGCAATTAATTGCTATGAAAAAATAGCGGAGCAAAATTCAAATAATGTTGATCCATGGAATAAGATAGCAGTAATCTATAATGAATTGAAAGAATATGATAAAGCTATCGAATGTTATAATAAAGCCCTTGAAATTGACCCTAAAAATGATTTTTCCAAAGACAATTTAAAGGAATTATATGATAAGAGATTATCTGATTCGAAATCCTTGAGTGAATGGGTTGAAGTGGGTAATGAGTTTTTATCAAAAAATGATCATGAGAAAGCTATAGAATATTATGAGAAAGCGTTAGAACTTGATCCAAACTATAAAGATGCTTGGTACAACTTAGGAAAGGTATTTATTGCTGAAGAGGATTATATATCTGCTATTGAATATTATGAGCAAGCTATTGAAGCCGATCCTAGCGATGTTAGAGTTTTAAATGATATAGGTCTTGCTTATGCTACATTAGGCGAATATGATAAAGCAATTGAGTATTATGACAAAGCTTTTAAATTAGATGCTATAGTAGTAGATATTTGGATTAATAGAGGCAATGCCTACTATGCTAAAAATGCTTTTGATAAAGCTATTGAATGCTATGAGAAAGCAATAGTACTTGATAAAAATGAGCAATATGCATATGATGGTTTAGGGAGAGCATATAGTGCTACCAAGGATATGGATAAAGCAATAAAGTTTTTTGAGAAGGCAATTGATTTAGATCCAGAAAATCCTGATTTTTTAAATAATATCGGTTTAGCACTTTCTGCTAAGAATGAGGATTATAAAGCTGTTAAATATTATGAGAAAGCAATAAAGTTAAATCCGAATGATTCTAACATTTGGACTAATATGGGTAAAGCGTTTGCTAAAGCGTATGAAAAATTTAATATAGAAAAAGTTATAACAGATAAGAAGGCATTTCATAAAGCTATTGAATGTTATGAGAATGCAACGACATTAGATCCAGAAAACGTTATAGCATGGAGTAGTTTTGGTGATGTATATATGGCTAGAAAAGAATATGAGCAAGCACAATCATGCTTCGAAAAAGCGAAAAATTATGATAAAATGATTGAATGCTATAAAATAATAATCTCTGAAAAGCCTAATGATTTA
>Ga0114919_10003870_pt1 | contig 12030 bp, 11 predicted proteins | sample BlataG_FD_88682 | JGI IMG/M metagenome (GOLD analysis project Ga0114919, IMG submission 88682) | Deep subsurface microbial communities from Black Sea to uncover new lineages of life (NeLLi) - Black_00105 metaG | ecosystem: Environmental > Aquatic > Marine > Oceanic > Sediment | place: Atlantic... | reverse complement strand
TCTAACCAGGTTCTCTGGCGATCAATCGCCAGAGAACCTTTTTTCATTTTTGTAATATCGTCAATTTTTCTTAGTACTGTTACATATTAATTCTTAGATTAGTATGAACGATCAAGATATGTGGGATCGCAATTAGTTATCTCGTAAACCCAAAAAAGGGATATGGAAATCGGTGCCACATTATGAGTATACTAAAGCAATTTTTGGCATCAAAACATTCGAATGTACAGATATTCCGTTCTACCTGAATAACATTCTTAAGGTAATAGTTTAAATTGATCATCATGTGTCTGGTTTATTAATTATCTGCTAACCAGAATATGGATAAGTCATGAAATCGATAACATTGAATGCTCAAAGCATCACCAAACATTTTGGTGGTGTGGTCGCCCTCCGGGATGGCTCGTTAGATGCCAATTCCGGTGAAGTTCTGGCACTGGTAGGAGCGAATGGTAGCGGAAAAAGCACCCTGGCAAAGATTATCACCGGGGTTATCGATAGAGATTCGGGGGAGATTGTCTATAACGCAGAACCGGTTGTTTTCAAAAACCCGCTAGCAGCGCATATAGCAGGGGTAACCGCTGTGTATCAAGAACTCAGCCTAGTGCCTTCGATGACAGTAGCGGAGAACATCTGGTTAACTCACGAACCACTGACCAGGTTTGGGCAAGTGGATACCCGCAAGACGGTCAGCGATACTCGGAAACTGTTAAAATTGTTTGAAGGCACATATCAGTCAACACTGAGACCTAATGCAGTGGTCGATTCGCTGCCCCCCGATGAAAAACAAATCGTCGAAATCCTCAAAGCCATCAGCCGCAATCCGGATGTGTTAATCCTTGACGAAGCGACTGCCAGCCTGGACAGCCGCCAGGTTGAATGTTTATTCAACCTGATCAAGGAATGGAAAGAGCAAAACATGGCTCTGATCTTCGTTTCTCACCGAATGGACGAGATCTTTCGGATCGCAGACCGGGCAGTTGTACTGAGAAATGGTAATTCAGTGGGAGAGGTGAAAATCGCTGAAAGCTCAGAAGCCGAGATCGTTTCCTTAATGATCGGTCATGAAAGCGGACTTGGCAGGACCGAACGTGCCAGGTTAGAAATTGCAGATGAAATTGCACTTGAGTTAATAGACCTAAAAACGGATGTGCTGGCGGGGGTGAATTTTTCGGTCAAGAAAGGAGAAATGGTCGGGATTGGCGGCATACGTGGTCAGGGTCAAACAAACCTGCTGCACACCTTGTTCGGAAACAAGCGCTTTGAAGGTCAGATCAAACTGTTCGGCGAAACAATGAGACCAAACCATCCTCACGCCGCCATGAAAAAGGATATCGCTCTTGTACCCGGTGACAGGGCTACCCAAGGCTTGTTATTAATCCGCTCTATATTAGAAAACTTACACCTGCCCAATTGGCAGGCATATGGAATCCCATTAAACATAAGAAAAGCCACTTCAGACGCCAACGGGATATCCAAAACATTGAATATGATCATGGAATCGCTTGACGCACCGGTAAGCAGCCTCTCCGGCGGGAATGCCCAAAAAGTAATCATCGGGAAATGGCTGTTACGCGATCCCAAACTTTTATTGTTAGATGACCCTACTAAAGGTGTTGATGTCGGCACCAAGGCTGAATTTTACAATCTTCTAGATCGTCTGTGTGGATCAGGAACGACAATACTGTTCTATAGCTCCGATGATCAAGAATTGATCGACCTCTGCCCACGTGTACTGGTGATGCAGGACGGCTTTATAAAAGCCGATCTTTCTGGCGATAATCTTACAAAGGCAAACCTGGTCTCCACCAGCATGGGTGCCGGCTTAGATGCGGTAAATAACAACACGGTTGTCGAACATGAGCAATAAAGTCGATCTACAGGAAGGGTGGAGAAATTTCAACAGGAAAAACACCTACGTCTTATCTCTGATTATCTTCATCATAACTACGGTAGCCTATCTCTTGCTACAGCCAAATGTATTTGATGAAGGTGTAATCAGCAGGCTGCTCACCAGCAACTTTCGCACATGGCTGCCAGTAATATTGTTAGCTATCGGGCAAACAATTGTTATGTTGGGTGGCGGTTTGGATTTGTCATCTGGGGCGTTAGTTTCGTTGGGCAATGTAATCTTAGCTATTTCTATCACATCAAATGAAGAACCGTGGTTCAATCTTTTGATCGTCCTCGGCGTGGTTGCGCTTGGTTTGATCGCCGGATTTTTTAATGGCATTTTAACGGCCTATTTGGGTTTACAGCCGATGATCACCACCTTTGCCACTAGTTTTGTTTACAGTGGTCTAGCGCTGCTGATATTGCCCAATCCCTGGGGCAATATCCCCCGAGAGTACACAAAAGTGTATCGTAACACGAGTTGGTTTGGAATTCCCCTCGCCTTGTTCATCATTGCACTTATACTCATCATTTGGGCAATAATTAAGAATCGGAGATATGGGCACTTCCTGCTCGCCGTTGGCGGGAAGGCCGATGCAGCATATTACACAGGAGTGCGAGTAAGACGCATCAGGATTTCCACCTATGTGATCTCAGGTCTCTTTGCTTCATTAGCCGCTATCTGCTACACACTTCTGACCGGCTCAGGCTCCGCCGTCAGCGGTGCAGAAATGACGCTATCCGCTATCACCGCCGCCATTTTGGGAGGCACATCAATGGCCGGTGGCTCTGGTTCGCTGATTGGTTCTGTCCTTGGCGCCATCATTCTGGGGACGATAAAAAATCTGATCTCACTATCAAAGATGGATTCATGGTACCGGGTATTAGTGAACGCCACCGTGATCATTTTGGCGCTTGCTAGCCCCGGAATAATCAATCTAATTCGGAGGAAAAAATAATCATGAGTGAAAATATCCAATCCTCTGAAAAGAAGAAATTCACCATATCGCCGCAAGTGACCGCACTGCTGCTGGCTTTGCTTTTATTCTTAGCCAGCGGGTTTTTGCCAAACGGTTTCAATTCAGTTGACAATGCTATCAACCAGGCTTTTAACATATTGCGTCTATCCGCTTTCCTGGCACTGATCGCCGCCGGGCAGACCTTGGTGATCATAAGCGGTGGTGAAGGCATCGACCTGTCCGCCGGCGCTATTGTTACGATCGCAGTGTTGTTCACTTACAAATTCATAAACGGCGACAATGCAATGGTGTTACCGGTATTATTTTTCGTTGTCGCCTGCGGTGCAGCGATTGGCTTGTTCAACGGTTTGGGGATCGCTTACCTAAAGATTCCACCCTTTGTTATGACCCTCGGTATGGCTGGAGTTGTTACCGGAGCCCTGTTAGTTGTAACGCGCGGTCTTTACGATGGAAAAGTCGCACCGATCATGACAAATGTCATCGCTCGCGATCTGGTTTGGGGGATACCCGGGATGTTGTTTCTGTGGATTATTTTCGGAGTGTTCATGACCATTTTATTGGAACGCACCCGCTATGGTAAACAACTCTTTGCTATCGGTGTGAACCGCCTTACAGCACGCCTGTCCGGTGTGCGCGTTGACCGTATGATAGTAGCCACATACTCCATCGCAGGCGCTTTAGCAGCTTTTTCGGGTTTCATTCTGGTCGGATGGTTGCAGAACGCTGGGCTATTGGTAGGCAACCAATATTTGTTCCCTTCCATCGCCGCAGTTGCTGTCGGCGGCACGCTGCTATCTGGCGGCAAGGGCAGCTATTTCGGCACGATGGCTGGCGCCATTGTAATCCAACTGATTACCAGCTTGCTTACGACCATGCAGTTACCGGAAGCGATCCAACAGATCGTTTACGGTTCGATCCTGATAGTCCTATTAATCGTTTATGGACGTGAGAAGGGAATAAGACTGTAATTTCAATCCAAAACTGCAATACAATCATGGATAAATCACCCCAACTAAAGCCTCGACTCCTTCTCATAATTCCGGAATTGAGGCTTCAGTTGCAAATGTACTTTACATTCTGTCAAACATCCTCGTATGGGTGGAATGGAATCCTGATGCTTTAACTGACTCGTCTTAACCGAGGTCTCGATTCCATTAAACAAATGCATATATTAGATTTTGACATACTATTATTCACAACTCAATCATATCCATATAAGAAGAATTAGAGGAGATTAAAATGCACAAGATCAGCTTGCTTGGCGCAGGCTTCATTGGAATGTTCTACACACTGACAATCAACCGCAGTCGGTCTAAAGACGTGGTCTCAGTAGTTTACAACCGCACTCCTGAAACAGCTAAAGAATTCGCCAATAAATATAATATCCCGCGCTGGACCGGGGATATGGATGAAGCCATTAACGATCTAGAAACGGACGTTGTCGTAATCGGGCTGCCAAATTTCGAGCACAAGGAAGCAGCTATCAAAGCTGCTAAAGCAGGCAAGACCGTCTTATGCACTAAGCCCTTAGCCCGTACTGGCAAAGAAGCTAAAGAGATCCTCGATATCATTGAAAAAGCTGGTGTATTCCACGGCTATTTAGAGGATTTGGTCTACACCTCCAAAACATTAAAAGCGCTGTCCGCAGTAAAAGCCGGATCGATTGGGCGGGTTCTCTGGACACGCTCAAGAGAAACACATCCTGGCCCGCACTCACCCTGGTTCATAGATAAAGAGCTTGCAGGCGGGGGAGCATTGATAGATATGGGCTGCCACTGCGCAGAGATCTGTCGCAGTTTTATCGGCAAAGATGTCAGACCGCTGCAAGCCTTCGCTCACCTGGACACGATGGTACACCCAATCGCCGCCGAGGACTTCTCGATCGGCTTGGTCCGTTTTGAGAACGGCGCGCTCGGTCAGATCGAATCAAGCTGGACGTTCAGAGGCGGCATGGACCTGCGCGATGAAGTATCCGGCACAGAAGGCACGATCTGGCTCAATCACTGGCTCCGCACCGGATTTGAAATGTTCTCCTCAGGTGGCGGTCAAGGGTATGTGGCTGAAAAAGCTGAACTAGAGCAAGGCTGGCTTTTCCCGGTCGGCAATGAAGAAGATTCCTTGGGCTACGTTGAAATGTTCAACGATATGTTCGACAGCATCGACAACAATACGAAACCGACCGAAGACTTTTACGATGGCTATGTCGTCAACTGTATACTGGATGCCCTGTATAAATCCGCGCAATCCGGGAAATGGGAACCTGTCGAGATCGAAGATTGGCGCGGCGGCAAACATGAAAAAGTGATCACGACCACCGATTATAATAATGAACACGTCATTATCAAAGAAGAAAGAATGCCTGATGGAAAAATCAAAGTGATCCTTCAGCACAAAGAAACCGGTAAAGTAACCCAGATCTCTAAATAATCATTACATCTACCCTGCTGTTCGTTGTCAGAAAAATGAATCGCGATGAGAATACATAGCGTCTTATGTACAAGTCAATTGTATGATATTCCTCTGAATAATTTTGTAGAAAAAATCACAGACGGTGGGCTGGTTGGCTTCTAGTCTGCACTTTGGTGACCACTGCAGAGGATGGGATTTTGTCTCCCCTGGTCGCGGGGATATTCAATATAACCTGATCATCCGTGCGTTTAACCGGATTAGCTAAGACGAGCTTATATTGTTCCATCGGTTAGACAGCGGCATTGATCGTTAATGGGGTGTATGCGATACCCAGTAAATCGTGAGGCACTCCAATTTATCTTCGTCCTAACACATCTTTGATCCTGTATTCACAAAAGATAGCTGGTTAATTTACATGAACTCAAAAGAGCGCCTTCAAGCTGCCTTGGCACACCAGACGCCAGACCGTGTCCCCTTTGACCTAGGGGGATCGCCAATGTCTGGCATACATATCGCTGCCTATGACAAACTGATCAAATATCTTGGGTTTGACGATCTCGAAGCAGAGGTCTGTGACCATATTCAACAACTGGCTCTCCCCCATGAGCAGGTATTAAAACAGCTGGAGGTTGATATCCGTACCATCAGATCAGGCAGCCCGGATTCTTTCAAGCTGGATATTCAAAAAACTGGCGATTATTCCGAATACACGGATGAATGGGGCGTACGTTGGCGGAAGCCAATTGTGGGTGGATTATATTATGACATGGTCTTCCACCCACTTGAATATGCTCAAAACCTCGCGGAGATCAGGAATTATTCCTGGATAAATCCGGAAGATGAAAGCCGCTACTATGGCCTGGCAGAAACCGCCGCCAATTACGCCAATGATGGTTTTGGTGTCATCTATTGGTCAATTGGACCCGGCGTATCAGAAACACACGCCTGGCTGCGCGGCTATGAAAAATACTACACCGATTTTTATTTAAATCCGGATATCGCTGAGACTATCATGTCTAAAATTGTTGACATCAAGATCGAGTACTGGAAAAACGCATTATCCAGATCAGGCAAACACATAGATGTGGTCGTTGAAGCGGACGATTTGGCCGGACAGAACGGGCCGTTGATCTCCCCCAATGCATACCGTCAGTTCATCAAACCCCAGCACACACGCCTTTTTTCGGCTATCAAAAAGATCGCGCCGCATGTGAAAATATTTTTCCACAGCTGTGGTGCAGTCCACGACTTCATTGGTGATTTCATCGAAAGCGGCATTGACATTCTCAACCCCGTGCAAAAATCGGCGACGAGCATGGACTTGCAGCAGTTAAAGCAAGAATTTGGGAAAGATGTCGTTTTTTGGGGTGGCGGTGTCGATACCCAAAGGGTATTCGATGGCGATGATATCGAGGCGGTCAGAGCAGATGTGCGCCAGAACATCACAGCCCTGAAACCAGGCGGAGGATTTGTATTCACACCTGTGCACAATACCCAGGCCAATGTACCCCCACAGAATTACATGGCGATGTGGGAAACGCTCCAAGAAGAAGGCCTATACCGGTAAAAAGAGTATACATGAACAGCAGCCGAAATTATCTGAACAAAAGCAATATCGAGATCATCAATCCAAACATTGCGCGAGGCAGGATCAAGTTCGCTATTTTTGATTTTGACGGCACCATCTCCTTGATCCGCGAGGGCTGGCAACAGATCATGATCTCCATGATGGTGGATATCCTTATACAAACACCAGCGCATGAAAGCCGTCCAGAGATCGAAAAAATCGTGCGCACATACGTTGCCAATACAACAGGGAAACAAACCATATACCAGATGATCCGCTTAGCGCAAGAGATCGAAAAAAGAGGCAGCGCGCCCCAAGAACCGCTGGTATATAAAAACCTATTTCACGATCTGCTGATGAAGCGCATCATTGATAGGCTGGATGGCTTGCGCAGCGGTGAGATCCAACCTGAAGATTGGGCTGTGCCCGGCGCTTTAGATATGCTGGCTGTTATGAAACAGTACGAGGTCACTTACTTCCTGGCTTCCGGCACTGATGAAAAATACGTGTACGACGAAGCCGATCTTTTAGGTGTTTCCAAATACTTCGCCAGTATTTATGGCGCATTAGATGATTACAAGAATTTCTCAAAAAAGATAGTCATTCAAAAGATCATCAAAGACAACCAACTCAGCGGTCCCGAACTGGTCGCTTTCGGTGATGGTTTCGTGGAAATTGAAGATACTAAAGAAGTAGGCGGTATTGCCATTGGAGTCGCCACTAATGAGTCCGAACGCCAAGGTATTGATGAATGGAAGCGTGAGCGATTGATCTCTTCTGGCGCAGATATTATTGTGCCTGATTTCCGCCAACATCGAACACTGATCGATTATATAATGTTGGAGGAGTGACCATGCCTTACCCCATTTTTGACCGCTCGAAATTGCATTTGCTCCCGCTATCAGATCGAGAACACGACCTATCCATGGATGTGATCCTAGACTTATCAGATGAAATCCCCGCTTTTGAAAACGAAAATTTAGAAACGCTGGCAATTAGCATCGTTGAAGCCCATCAGCGCGGTGCGGCTGTGATCATTTTAATGGGCGCCCATGTGATTCGCAGCGGCACATCTCGTTTTTTGATCGACCTGATGGAAAAAGGAATGATCGACCTAATCGGATGCAATGGGGCAGTCACTATTCACGATATGGAATTTGCCATGATCGGCAGAACGACTGAGAGTGTAGCAAAATATATTCGGGTCGGGCAGTTTGGTCTCTGGAAAGAGACCGGTCGGGTAAATGATGCCGCTAAATTCGCTTACGAGCATGGTCTTGGTCTGGGTGAATCAATTGGCAAAATGATCCACAACAACCACGATGAATTCCCACATGGCGACATCAGTGTTTTGGCAGCCGGCTACCGCCTGGGCATCCCAATCACCGTGCACGTTGGCATTGGGCAAGATATCGTTCACGAACACCCGAACTTTGACGGGGCTGCTTACGGCGCGGCTAGCTACCGCGACTTCCTGACATTCGTCAACTGCGTCGAAAACCTAGAAGGCGGTGTGATGCTCAATATTGGCACAGCCGTGATGGGGCCGGAAGTGTACCTGAAGGCATTGGCAATGGCCCGCAACGTAGCTATGCAGGAAAATCGAGTGATTAAACATTTCACCACAGGCGTTCTTGATATAGTCGACCTGGGAGAAAACCCAGGAAAAGAAGCCCAAAAAACCGATGCCGTTTATTATTTCCGGCCATTTAAAACAGTCTTAGTGCGTACCGTTGCCGATGGTGGTGAGAGTTATTATGTCAGAGGAAATCACCGGGCAACCGTTTCCAATCTGCACCGTTTGATTTTAGAAAACCTTCTGGCGTGAGATAATGGAAAACAAAAGGCTTGAAAATATCCTTTCATCTTTCCCGAAAGTAAAGATCGCCGTTCTGGGCGATTTCTTCCTCGACCTGTACGTATCACTGGATCGGTCCCTATCCGAGCTTTCATTGGAAACCAACTTAGAAGCATTCCAGGCTGTGGATATCAAAGACCTACCCGGCGCTGCGGGTGTGGTAACCAATAACCTGGTCGCTCTAGGAGCCAGCACATCTGCGATCGCATACACCGGTGATGACGGAAACGGCTACATGCTACGTAAAGAACTGAGCCAGCGGGGCGTTAACATCGAACACCTGCTGCAATCTACAGAACGCTTCACACCTACTTATATAAAACCGATGATGACCGAAGTGGATGGCTCCACGATTGAGCTCAACCGCATCGATGTCAAGAACCGCACACCTAATTCCTTAGAACTGGAAAATGAGATCATCCAGCGGATTAGAGTTGCCATTAAGGATCATGATGGCATCTTGGTCGCTGAGCAAGTCAAAGATGATAGCTGTAGTGTGCTCTCGCCACGTGTGCGCACGACGCTGGCGGAGGTATCGCTAGCGAATCCCGACAAAGTATTTATTGTAGATTCCAGGCATTTCACCGCCAAATATGAGCATGTCTCGCTCAAAGTGAATCTATCCGAGGCCATTAAAGCCACTGGCGAACTTGATGCTCAAGTTCATACTCAAAAGAAAGCTTACCAGCTGGAAACAGCCATAGTCTGCCAGCGCTTGCTATGGAAAAAGGTCAAAAGACCGATTTTCATCACCCTTGGCTCAAAAGGCATCAGCGGCTACGCTGATGGGGAAGTTTTTTATCATCCTGGCTATCAAACCAGTGGACCAATCGATATCGTTGGCGCTGGCGATTCGTTACTGGCAGGCTGCGGGATATCCCTATGTGCCGGCGCAATGCCTGATGAAGCTGCTTATATCGGTAATCTGATCGGTTCGATCACCATTGAACAGATCGGCACGACCGGCATTGCCACGCCAGAACAGCTGCTTGAAAGACATTACGAATACCAAAAACAAAACCACTAACTTCATACAAAAGGAAAATCAAATATGAAAGCTTATCAAGATATCATCGTTGACTACATTGATGACCTAAAATCCGTATTGGACCAACTCTCCAAACAGGATATCCTGGCGATCTTCAACGCACTGGCAAAAGCTCGCCAGGACTAAAAAACCATCTACATTTGCGGCAACGGCGGCAGCGCATCCACCGCCAGCCACATGGTTTGTGACCTCTCAAAGAATACCCGTAAAGATGGAGCTAAACGCCTCAAAGTGATCGGATTATCCGATAACATCGCCTTAATGACCGCCTATGCCAACGACGAAGGCTATGACCGAATTTTTGCCGAACAGATCATATCCTTGATCCAGCCCGGTGATGTGCTGCTGGCTATCAGCGGCAGCGGAAACTCTCCTAATGTGCTGCGCGGTGTGGAAACCGCTAAGCAGCTCGGCGCCACAACAATCGGGCTGACCGGTTTTCAGGGCGGGCAGCTTATAGAGTTGGTCGATATTTGCCTGGTTGTTCCCTACAACTGCCTGGAACAGATCGAAGATGTGCATTTGATCATCAACCACATCCTGACCATCAGCCTTGGGCAGGGCAAAGATTAAAAAAAAGAATATGAACGCCCGCCAACGTGTCATCCAAGCCCTAGACCACCAACTGCCCGACCGCGTCCCTCTGGCAATTTGGGGTGGCCCGTATGGCATTGTGGACGAACTGTACTTCAAGCTACTACCCTTATTGGGTTTAAGCGAGCCCGTCGCGCCATTCCGACAAGGGCACACCATCAATCATATCGATGACCGCGTCTTGAAAAAACTGGGCGCTGACATTCGCTACGTTTGGCCGGGAGCCTCGCCTACCAGCCCGCGTTTCCCAACCGATGACCCGGATATCTTTCTGGATGGCTTCGGCCAGAAGTGGATGCAAACCTTCCCTTACTTCACCGCCACAGATGGGTTGCTGAAACAAGCCCATTCAATCTCTGAAATCGATGAACTGATCCATTGGCCGGATACCAGCAAACCCGAATGGACTGCAGGGGTAGCTGAGCGATCGTGCATACTGGCAAAAGGCGGAGAATACTACATTGCTGCGCGCATGGTCGTCTCGCATGGTCCCTTTCAGCTTGCTTGCGACCTACGCGGCGCTGCCGAATTCATGCTGGATATGGCGATGAATCCAGATTTCGCCGCCGCCCTGCTGGACAGAGTCACAACTACCATCTGCGGCTTGACCGATGCATACATGCAGAAGGGTGGCCAATATTTTGACCTGCTCGAACTACCCGGCGATGACTATGCCAGCAACGTCAACCTGATCATCTCCCCCAAGATGTTCCGGGGTTTTATCAAACCCTGCATAAAACGCATGGTGGAGACCATCCGCGCCCACAAGTCAGATATCAAGATCATGCTGCACTCGGATGGCGCTATCCAAAAACTGATCCCGGATTTCATTGAACTCGGGATCGATGTGCTGCACCCACTGGAACCCGTTTCTGGTATGGATGTGGCTGCCGTAAAACACGAATTCGGGCAGCAGATCGCTTTCATTGGCGGTATCGATATTTCCAAAGCCATGCCGGGCAGTCTGCAAGACGTGCGCACAGACGTGGATCGCTGTATCCGGGACCTCGCTCCCAGCAGCGGGTACATAATGGCACCCTGTAATCATTTACAAGCAGACGTGCCCCCTGAAAATGTGATCGAGTTGTTCAGATACGTTAGGGATAGCGGAAAATATATGTAAAACATGGCTATGCGCACATCAAAGCCTGTTTTCTTTAGCTCCTCCTGCCTGCTCAGCAATACCCCAGAATCGATCACCAGGATACCAACTTTATCGACATCCAAAACCAGGGGTAAACCCTTCCTGCTGATCTTCTGCGAATCAAACAGCATCACCATAACTCTGCCGCACTCACACGTCGTGCGTTTCGTGCTGCCTTATAGCGGTGTCGGATCGTAAAACCCCTCGTGGGACATCAAGCCATGCGCGTAAATAAAGACCTTATCCACCTGATAGTCATGAAAGAACCCGTAGTATACAAATACTTTTGGCGAACTTTTTACACACTGCAAAATTATTCTGCAAGCTCAACAATATTCGTCGAATTAAAACAAAAAAGCCCGGAGAGTCCAATAACCTTTCCGAACTTTCTGTCATTCAAAAATTACACAGGCAGTCCCGACGGGATTCGAACCCGCGATCTCGGCCTTGACAGGGCCGCGTGTTAAACCAGCTACACTACGGGACCGTGCGGGCAGAAGTTTACCATACGCAAGATTTAGCGTCAAGTGAAATGAC
>Ga0114919_10003868_pt1 | contig 12032 bp, 8 predicted proteins | sample BlataG_FD_88682 | JGI IMG/M metagenome (GOLD analysis project Ga0114919, IMG submission 88682) | Deep subsurface microbial communities from Black Sea to uncover new lineages of life (NeLLi) - Black_00105 metaG | ecosystem: Environmental > Aquatic > Marine > Oceanic > Sediment | place: Atlantic... | reverse complement strand
TCGCAAAAGCTAACCTCAGCAGATATTCATGGATTGGCTATTCCACTGAAAGTAGATGATCCTATGATGTGCAGTTTCCATCCTTTCCTATGGAGCTACGGAGGAGACTACTTCGATGATAATAAGTACCCAATCTTTAATACTGAATCGGGAGTGGCAGCCATCCAAACTTTAAAGAGTCTGCTTCCCTCTATGCCTGAGGGGATTTTGAACTGGGGATATGATGAATGTCAAACGGCTATGCAACAGGGGAAGATCGCTTATATGCTTCAGTGGCACGCCTTTCTTCCTGGTCTGCAAGACCCGGAGACATCAAAAGTAGTGGGCAAGATTGGTTATGATTTGTCACCGGGCACGCGTCTTTCCAGACTTCAATCTCTGGGAGGATGGGCTGTAGGTATAGCCGCTGACTCCAGACATAAAGAAGCGGCCTGGAAGTTCATAGAGTTCATACAGAGTAAGGAAAACGCACTGAAATTTGCTATGGGTGGTGGGTCTTCAGCCAGAAAATCTGTTCTGGCTAATCCAAAGGTAACAGAAGTGCAGCCCTGGACGCCAGTTCTTTTAAAGGCTCTGGAAAATTCTCACGGTAGGCCCAGAATACTCAACTGGATGGAGGTTCAACACACCATTGCTACTGGTTTTAACGATATTCTCCTGGGGAAAATTGATCCGGAAAAGGGACTGAATAAAATTGCGGCTAAAGTTTACGAAGAGATGCAGAGAGTAGGATATCATCCGGAAAAAACCGGACCCAGGCCTAAATATTAGGGTATTCTTTTAGGAACAGAGGGAAGGTTTTTCAAAGCCTTCCCTCCGAATCCTAAATTGTTAGATTGGGAATGTTCAAAAAATAAGTTCTGTAAAAAGGTAGGGAAATGATTTGCCGGAAGGGAGAAAAATCATTAGCTTATCTTTTGGTTTTACCGGCTACCATTATCCTAGGAGTTTTAACTCTGTATCCTTTTGGTTTTATGATTTATCTAAGTGTCCATAGATGGAAAGCATCCTTAGCCTATATTCCCAAATCGTTTGTAGGCCTATCTCATTTTATCCGTCTCTTTCAGGAAGAGTTTTTCTGGTCTGCTATGAGTGTTACGTTCCGCTTTTTGGTCGTTGTTATTCTTATAGAGTTCTTTCTTGGTTTGTTTCTGGCTCTTCTCCTTAATCGTAGGATGAGGGGTAGAAGACTTATAAGATCTCTATTTCTTCTTCCTATGATGCTGACTCCCGTGGTAGTAGGACTTATCTGGAGATTTATCCTCAACGATGAGGTAGGTATACTTAACTATTTTTTTTTTATTATTCATTTGCCTGCCCAGGCCTGGCTGGGAGATGTTAGTACCGCCCTTCAAGCAATTATGCTGGTGGATGTCTGGCAATGGACTCCTTTTATGATTTTAGTGTTATTAGCTGGTTTACAAAGCCTACCCGGGGAGCCATTTGAAGCAGCTAAGGTAGATGGCGCCTCGACTTGGCAAACCTTTAGGTTTATAACTATTCCCCTCTTAAAGCCAATAATACTTATTGCACTTCTTTTCCGAACTATAGATGCTTACCGAATTTTTGATAAGATTTATGTGATGACTTATGGAGGACCAAAAACATCTACCGAACCACTTAGTCTTTATGTCTATAGAAGTGGGTTCAGGCATTATGATATGGGATATACGGCTGCTTTATCTCTGGTTATGCTGATCATCATTATTGCTATTAGTCAGGGCTACATTAGATTTATGGTAAAGGAATAAAAAAATGAAAAGTCCCGAATCAAAAAGAAATTGGATGATATTTACAAACGGGATTGTTTATATAGTTATTGCCTTGTTTTTGTTCTTTTTTCTATTTCCCATTTTTTGGGTAATCATAACTTCTCTTAAATCACGAGTTCAAACTTTTGCCATACCTCCTGTCTGGATATTTAAGCCCACTTGGCAAAGTTACCGAGCTATATTCACCGAAATGCAGTTTTCCCATTATTTACTGAATAGTGCCGTTATTGCCATTTTAAATACTATTCTGGTGGTTTTTACGGGTTCTTTGGCTGCTTACAGTATAGCCAGATTTAAAACTGGAGGCAATAATTTGTCTTTCTGGATTTTGAGTATTAGAATGATCCCTCCCATTGTGGTTGCTGTGCCGCTTTTTATTGCTCTGAATAAGCTCCGTATGATAGATACTCATCTTGCTTTAATTCTTCTCTATACCACTCTAAATTTACCTTTAGCTGTGTGGATAATGAGAGCTTTCCTCATGGAAATACCAGAGGAACTGGAGGAAAGTGCAATGATAGACGGATGCTCTCGGATGCAAGCTTTCTGGAGAATTGTTTTGCCTCTGGCCAGGCCCGGTTTAGCAGCTACAGCTATATTTTGTTTCATCTTTTCCTGGAACGAATTTCTTTTTGCCCTTATATTTACCAGAATTGTAGCTAAGACTGCTCCTCTGGCTATGACTACTCTGATGACGGAGAGAGAGATATACTGGGGCAATATTTGCGCGGGAGCGACCCTGGTTATAGTTCCCGTGATCGTTTTTTCTTTGATTGTGCAAAAACATATCGTAAGAGGACTTACTTTTGGAGCCATTAAGTAAAAGGAGGAACCATGCGCACCACACCTTTGGGCATAGTGATGCTCAATGATGAACGTGAACACGTGTACACAAAGAATAATCCACTGAATATGAGGGTAGTAAGAAGTTGGGCAAAGCTTATAGAAGGTAAATGCACAAACAGATCCTACCTGGCCTCACGTTCATGCAAGATTTTTCTGTGAGTATGAAGAATTTGTAAATATTTTCCCCTGTAACCATATCCTGGCCGTTGCCGGAGATAAAGTAGAGATCCTTAATTATCTTGCCGAGATAGCCGGGATTAAGTCAATAATCCTGGGTGATGAGGGAAAGAAGCGAGAGGCTCCTGTGTGGGAAAGGCTAAAATGAAAGTGATTGGCAGGGAGGAGCAACATGCCATACGGGTGGCAGGGTAAAATTCTCTGGGTTGATGTTTCGACAGGTAAGACATGGGAGGAAGAGCCGAATGAAATTTTCTACCGTCAGTACTGGGGAGGAGGTTGTATAGGTGGTTATTTTCTCCTCAAAGAACTTTCCCCGAAAATAGACCCCTTCCACCGTGATAAGCTCTTAATATTTGCCAGCGGACCTGCTACGGGCACTTTCCTGCCTGGTTTTGCCAAACATTCAGTAATGGCCAAATCTCCCTTAACCGGGGGAATTGGAGAATCCCAGGCCGAGGGTTTCTGGGGTGCAGAGTTAAAAAAGGCCGGTTTTGATGCTCTGATTATTAAAGGAAAGGCTGAGCATCCAGTTTACCTGTGGATTAAAGAGGGCAAAGCACAGCTAAAAGATGCCCGTCGCATCTGGGGAAAATGCACAGGAGAAGCCTATAAAATAATAAGAAGAGAAACTCACCCTGAGGCTAAGGTTGCTCTTATAGGACCTGCAGGAGAGAATCTGGTGAGGTATGCATGTATTGTTAATGACCTTATTTACCCTAACTTTAGAATGGGGATGGGAGCAGTTATGGGTTCCAAGAACCTTAAAGCAGTAACCCTAAGGGGAGAAAAAGAGGTTAAGGTAAAGGACCAAAAGACAATTGATAGAACTTCGAAGAATTACGAGCAGCATTTTCTGGATGATCTTATTCCTCACCTTCAATTTGAGTACGGAACAGCAGGTGCGGTGAAGATGGTCCAGGATGATGGACAACTTGTAACCCGTAACTTTCTTACCGGGGTAATTGATGGATGGGAAGATATGCCGGGAACTCCCGGGTACAAGAGGTTCTTTGAAGGAAAACAGGATTGTTTCCATTGTCCTACGCAATGCAAGCATCTTATAAAGCCTGCCACCAGGGGAAAAGTTAGTCTGGAGGGAATTTACGGAGGACCAGAATTTGATACAGCAGTAGCCCTTGGCTCTGATTGTGGAATAGATGATACTTTTACTGTGCTTAGAGCCTCCGAGCTTTGCAATAAATACGGTCTTGATCCTACTTCCCTGGGAGGAACGATTGCCTTTGCTATGGAATGCCTGGAGAAAGGGCTTATAAAAAAAGAAGATGCTGGGGGACTCGATTTAACATTTGGGAATGCCGATGCTCTCCTTAAAGTGATAGAACTTATTGCCTACCGCAGGGAGGCAGGAGAAGTTCTGGCAGAAGGTTCTTTTAGAGCTGCTCAAAAATGGGGCAAAGAGTCTTTACCATTTGCTATGCAATCTAAGGGGAAAGAGCTGGCTATGCATGATCCTCGGGCCAAAGCCGCCCTGGGATTGGGTTATGCTGTATCTCCTATTGGTCCTGATTTTGCCGTGATTGAACACGATTCGGATTTTGATGGTTCTGCACCTCAGAAATTCATTGATGAGGCAGGACCCATCGGTATTTATGCGAGACTACCGGCAGAGGATTTGTCAGAAAAGAAGGTGAGAATGCTCTATAATTTGCAGCTTTACTGGTCATCTCTTGAGGTTATCTGTGGGTGTATCTTTGCCCTGGGTCCTGTACGGCACATGAAAATAAAACACATGGTAGAAGCAATGAGAGCTACTACGGGTTTGGAGACCTCTTTGTGGGAACTGATGAAAGTGGGAGAAAGGCGGATCAATATGTTCAGGGTTTTTAATCTCAGGGAGGGATTCACCTACAAAGATGATGAGTTACCTGAGAGGATGTTCCAACCTATCCAGTCCGGACCCAGAAAAGGTCAGAAGCTGGATAGGGATGAGTTTGAGAGGACCCGTAGTCTATACTACCAGATGATGGGCTGGGATAAGAGGGGAGTTCCAGCTAAAGCAAAACTGTGGGAGCTTGATTTAGGCTGGATAGAGAATTATCTACCCGCAGGGAAATAAAATGACAAGAACAGATAAAAAAAGGGAAAGAGTTTGGCCGGTATCCTCTGAATTTAGGGGAATTTGAGGAAAAAGTTTAATACATAATGCGAGGCTTAACCTTGCGGACAGTTAAGTAATGTTGAACAGCAGAATAGAAAAGAAAGGGGGTGAGAGTTAGTTACCAACAAAGTTCAGACAAATTATAAAGGAGGGTAAAGATGTTAAGAAAAGGAATGAAAATCAGCGTAGTGGTAATAGCATCTGTGATGCTTTCCCTCGGTTTGGGGATAGGGGCTCTGGCAGCTCGTCCCTTTGAGGGAATCACCATAAGAGCGGCGATGATTGGAGGGGGAAACTACGAGAAGCTCTATGAGGAGTTTATTCCTAAGTGGGAAGAGGAAACAGGTGGTAAGGTAATAATAGTAGCCAAGATGAGTCACTTTGAGCTGGATAAAAAGTATAAGCTTGATTTTGCTGCCGGAGCGATCGATTATGATATTATGACAAACCATACCAGCTTTGCTGCTGCCTATAACAAGTTCGGGGTTCTTCTTGACTTAGCTCCTTACTATACTCCAGAAGAATTAGTAGATTTCCCCTCCGGTATCCTTGATATGTGTAGAATTGGAGGAAGATTAGTCCAAATGCCCAGACACATTGATATAAGCAACATTTACTACAGGGCTGATCTTTTTAATGACCCAGAGAATAAGAGTGCCTTTAAAGCTAAATACGGATATGAACTGAGACCCCCCGATACCTGGGATGAAGTTTACGATATGGCTGAGTTTCTCAATAACCCACCTGGGGTTTACGGAACCCAGTATACAGGAAAAGAAGAGGCCTTTTCCGGACGATTTTATGAGATGTTGCTCTCTAATGGTGGGGCACTCTTTGATCCTGCTTGGAAACCAGTTTTCAATTCACCTATTGGAGTAAAAACCTTAAATTACTTTAAAAAGCTATACCAGAATGGTTTGGTACCCCCTGGGGTGGTAAATTATGTATGGGATGATGTAGCTAAAAACTTTGCCACAGGCAAAATCGCATTTCATCTGGACTGGGGTGGATGGTATCCCTGGTATCGTGATCCCAAGGCTTCCAAAATAGCTGAGGTCTTTGATTATGCTCCCATGCCAAAGGGAGATTCTGGAATAAGGGTCCACTGGTCTGGTTGCCATAGCTTCTCTGTTGTAGATACCAGCAAGAACAAAGAAGCAGCTGTATCTCTGGTGAAATATCTCACCTCAAAAGAAACAGGTATCTATGAGGCTGAGTTAGGATTTGGGGCCGTTCGAACCTCAGTGTGGGATTACAGCATAAAATCTACTACTGAGCCGCGCAAACGCCATTTCTATGAAGTTTACAAGTACTGCTTAGCTAAAAATAGAGTAGTTACACCTCCTCTGATTCCCGAATGGCCTGCCTTTTCCAATATTCTTTTCCCGGAACTCCAGGCCGCCGTACTGGAAGAAAAGCCAGTTAAGAAAGCTCTGGATGATGCTGCCAGAAAAACCGAGGAGATGATGAGAAAAGCAGGCTACTATCGCTAATGACTGAGGTTGTGCGCCACCGGGATTTGCCCGGTGGCGCATAGACCAGCTATACAGGTCCATTGGCTAGGGCAAAGAAAGGCTTTCCCAAAAGAGAAATGTTGAAAGATTAGTTTCTCTTTTGGGGAGCTTTCAAGAAAGAACCATGTCTTAGAATGATAGGAGGAGATACTTTGAGTAAAGACATTTTTCAAAACTTGAAAAAGGCTATTATAGAGTATGACACTGAAAGGGCGGCAAGTTTAGCTAAAGAGGTTATTGAGAAGAAAATAAATCCCATGAAAGCATTAGATGCGATGACAGAGGGTATCAGACAAGTTGGCGACGGATTTGGCAGAGGGGAACTCTGGCTCCCTGACTTAGCGGGGGCAGCAGACGCGATGTCAAGTGCTATGCCCATAATAGAAGAGGAGATTAAAAGAACCGGGGCGAAGAGAGTGAGTTTGGGTACCGTTATAGCAGGAACAGTTTTTGGGGATATACACTCAATAGGAAAAACAATGGTATGCACATTGCTTACCGCTGAAGGATTTGAAGTACATGACTTAGGAGTAAATATAAAAGCTGAAGAATTTTTAGAGGCAACTAAAAAATATAATGCAGATATTTTAGCCATGTCTGCATTAATGACCATGACTGCTTCAGAACAAAAGAAAGTAATTGAATATTTAAAAAAAGAAGGTTTAAGGGATAAAATAAAGATAATGGTGGGTGGAGGAGCAATAACAGAAGAATTTGCTAAAGATGTGGGGGCAGATGGATATGACCCAACAGCACCTGGAGCAGTAAAATTAGCTAGAAGATTGATTGGAAATTAAGGAAGGTAAAATGTTAAAAGGATTTACCCGTAATTTCCCCCTTTTTAAGATATTAACCGAAGAACAAGTTGAAGCAATTCATAGAGGAACATTAGATGTTCTTCAGGAAACAGGAGTCTCAGTTTATAACGAGAGGGCACTAAAGGTCTTCAAGAAAGCCGGTTGTGATGTGAACTTCGAGACTAAAAGGGTAAAATTTCCACCTGGCTTGATTGAAGAATGTTTGCGTAAGGCTCCTAGCAGCTTTCGGGTCAAAGCAAGGAACCCAAAAAATGATTTAGTAATAGGCCCGGGCAATATTCTTTTTTTCAATTTTCCTGGAACGGGTACTGTTGATTTAGATACCTGGGAGCCCCGAACTGCAACAGAAAAAGAGCATGTGAACCTTATAAGTGTTTTAGATGCGTTGCCAAACGTTCATTTTTTAAATGCTTACCCATATTTTGGATTCAGTGACGGCATTCCTGAAATTATGAAGGAAATAGAAGGCGTTGCTCTTAGAATCAGAAACTCAACTAAGGTTACAGTGGCAATTGCTAACAACGACATTGATAGGTTTACTATAAAAATGGCAAAGGCAACTGGGACAGAAATTTTTGCTAACCCCAACACTTCATCACCTCTGACGTATTACACTGATCAAGTTAATGCTTGTTTCTTGGCTGCTGAATACGGCCTGCCCAGTATGATATGGGATGGGGCTACTTCTGGAGGTACCGCACCTGCTAGTCTGGCCGGAGCAGTAGTACTTAGTAATGCTGAACTAATACCCTTCATAGTGCTTATACAGCTTTTAAACCCAGGAGCAAGAGTGTCAGTTGCAAACCTTGTGCTAGCGCAGAATATGACAAATGGAGCCCCTGCTTTTGGGGAGATAGGGGTTTCTTTACACAATGTGGCGTTTAACCAAGTATGGCGAAAATATGGGATTCCTACCGTATGCTCTTCTTGTGGCCCTACAAGTTCAAAGAGAATAGATTTTCAATTGGGTTATCAGAAGATGATGCCTACTATTCTTTCTGCTATATCCGGATCCAGCGTTCTGCAACTGTATAGTAGTATATATGGCGAGATTACAGCTCATCCTATTCAAGCTGTATTGGACGATGACATAGCTGGCATGATTGGACGTTTTTTAGAAGGAATTGAAGTAAATGATGAATCATTGGCTATAGATTTAATAAATGAGGTTGGACCGATTCCGGGCCACTACCTAGATAAGGCACATACCAGGAATTGGTGGAAAAAAGAGCAACTTGTACCAAAAGTAGCTGATAGATTAACTTATCCTGAATGGATGAAAGCAGGCAAGAAGAGTTGTATTGATTACGCAAAGGAAAGAGTGGACGAAATATTAGCTGTGCACAAAGTGGATCCCCCTTTGACTGATAACCAAGAGCCAGATATAGAAAGGATATTGAAAGAGGCAAGAGAACACTACCAGAAAAAGGGATTGATAACAGATGAGGAATGGGAAATTTATAAGAAGGCTCTAAAGGAATCCGGCCGTCCTTATTAGTGCTGTTTCAACAAGGGAGCCTCAAGGGGAAATAAAATGTTGAAAGGGTTTACCCGTAATTTTAAACCTTTGGAGATACTGACTGAACCACAACTCGAAGCGATCCATACCGGAACATTAAATGTTCTCCGAGAAACAGGGGTAAGATTTGAGAGTGAGAGAGCTTTAAAGCTTTTTGAGAAAAATGGTTGCCCAGTGGACCATAGTAACAATCGAGTGAGATTTCCGGAAGGGTTAGTGGAAGAATGTCTGCGCAGGTGTCCTAGTAGCTTTCGGGTTAAAGCGAGGAATCCAAAAAATGATATGATATGGGGTGGCAATACTACCTATTTCCAGGCTTTGTCAGGAACGCGGACTGTTGATTTAGATACCTGGAAGCCCAAAACACCAACAAGGAAGGAGTACTATGATGCAGTAACAGTTCTGGATGCGTTGGAAAATGTTCATATTGTTCCTTGGTATACACCGTGGTTTGGATTCAAAAATGTCTCCCCTGTTATGGCTATGCCAGAAGGTCTTGCGGCAAGGTTAAGAAATTCAAGTAAGTTCACCTGTGCGAATTATTCAATGGGCTGCGAAGTATTTACCATAGAAATGGCTCAAGCAGTTGGGGCAGAATTGAGGAGTTCGATGGCTGCTTCGCCACCTTTAACGTATTACAACGATGCAGCCGAAAATGCTTTTAGAGTTGTTGAAGCCGGATTTATTCTTCTGCTAACATCCGGTAGTGTATATGGAGGAACCTCACCAGCCACTATTGCTGGATCGCTGATAAGCAGCAATGCCGAAATAATAGCTGGAATAGTATTAGCTCAGTTAATAAAACCAGGAACTCGAGTAATAGCTCAAGACTTTTCATTTCCCCAGAATATGAGATCAGGCTCTCCTGCGTTTGGAGCTATAGGAATTTCATTACATCAAGCAGCGTTTAATCAGATTTGGCGAAAATACGGAATTCCTACAGATGGTGGTGTTAGTTATCCCAGTTCAAAGAAAATAGACTACCAGGCTGCCTATGAGAAGGCAATTATAGCCTTGGTTGGTGCTTTATCTGGAACGAATACGATATGGATTCAGGGTGCTCTATATGGTGAGCTCGCCTTTCACCCTGTTCAGGCAATAATAGACGATGATGTAGTTGGCATGATAGGTCGCTTTATAGAAGGAATTGATGTGAATAATGAAACCCTGGCCATAGATTTAATAAATGAGGTCGGGTCAATTCCAGGTCACTACCTAAATAAGGCCCATACCAGGAAATGGTGGAAGAAAGAGCAATTTGTACCAAAAGTGGCTGATAGATTGAGCTATTCTGAATGGATAAAAACAGATAAAAAAGATTGTCTTACCCTGGCTAAGGCAAGATACGAAGAAATGTTAGCTACCCATAAAGTGAAACCTCCTTTAACTCCGGGCCAAGAGAAAGATATAGAAAGGATATTGAAAGAGGCAAGAGAGTACTATAAGAAGAAGGGATTAATATCAGATAGAGAATGGGCAGCTTATAAGAAAGATCTGGGATCACCCAATTATCCATATGCATAACTGGAGAAAATATGAAATTTTATCATGTTGATTTCGAGCCAGTGGGAAGACGAGGAAAATGTCGGCATGATGAGTCGCTTTTGGATTGTGCGCGTCGATTGGGAGTAGGTATAATTAGTTTATGTGGAGGTCTGGGAAAGTTCCACTGTTGCAAAGTCCAGATTTTAAAAGGATCTTTATCAGAACCGACTTCCAACGAGCTGGAAAGCTTCTCACCTCAAGAATTAAAGGATGGTTACCGTTTAGCTTGTCAGACCTATGTAACTAGTGATTGCAAGGTAAGAATCCCCCTTGAATCACTGACTACACCCCAACGTATCCAAGTTGAGGGATTAGAAGTTAGCGTTAATCTAAAGCCATCTATTAGTTCTTATCACATACAGGTATCATCTTCATCACTGACAGATTTACGGGCTGACGAGGAGCGTATAATAGAGACGCTAAATCAGCAGTACAAGCTGCACTGCAGGAGTATTGATATAGATGTTCTACGAAATATCTCGCCTTTACTGCGATCCTGGAACTGGGAAGCTCAGGTTTCATTACGAGACAATGAGGTAATAGCCATCAGTCCCTGGCCTACTCATCAATTAGGACTAGCCATAGACTTGGGTACTACCAAGATAGCTGGTTACTTGCTTGATCTAAGTAGTGGACAAACATTAGCAGCTGAGGGAATTATGAATCCTCAAATCAGTTACGGGGAAGATATCGTTTCTCGCATCACTTATGCTATAGATTCCTCAGCTAAAGCCATAAAATTACGGGAAGTAGTTGTAGAGACGCTTAATCAGCTGGTGACTAATCTATGTAGCAAGGTTAACGCTAAATCAGAGGAAATTGTAGAGGCAGTGATAGTAGGCAATACTGCAATGCATCATTTATTACTAGGCCTGCCGGTACGCCAGTTAGCATTTTCTCCATTTGTACCTGCAGTACGAAGGGCTTTAGACGTTAAAGCTCGTGATATAGGCTTGTCAATTGCCCCAGGAGCCTATGTACATTTATTACCCAATATCGCTGGTTTTGTGGGTGCTGATCACGTGGCTATGTTATTAGCTACAGAAGGGATCTGGAAAGATGAGGGTTTAGTAATAGCCATAGACATTGGTACTAATACTGAGGTTTCTTTAATAGATAATGGTGAAATAAGCAGCGTCTCCTGTGCTTCTGGTCCTGCTTTTGAAGGGGCCCATATTAAGGATGGTATGCGAGCTACTAATGGAGCTATAGAGCGGCTACAACTAGTAAATGACCAAGTCAAATATGAGACTATTGGAGGAGTGCCACCAGTTGGTCTTTGTGGTTCTGGTATCTTGGATGCTATAGCTCAACTCTACTTGGCTGGTGTGATAAATAGGGATGGTAGAATAAGTAATCATGCACGGGTGCGCATCCATGAAGGACAACCTGAATTTATGTTAGTCAGCGAAGAAGAACGGAGTGGTTCTCCCGCAATTACTATTACTCAAAAAGATGTGCGAGAGATACAACTGGCTCAGGGAGCTATCCGTTCCGGTATTACCGTGCTTTTGCAAGAAAGGAGTTATTCTGAGAAAGAAATTAAAAAGGTAATTATTGCCGGAGCCTTTGGCAGTTATATAAAAGTGATAAGTGCTGTGAGTATTGGAATGTTGCCATTATTGCCTTTGGACCGTTTTCAGCAAGTAGGGAATGCCGCTGGCATAGGAGCTAAGCTTGGTTTGCTCTCTGACGATAAGCGAGTTAAAGCGCAAGCTA
>Ga0114919_10003866_pt1 | contig 12033 bp, 14 predicted proteins | sample BlataG_FD_88682 | JGI IMG/M metagenome (GOLD analysis project Ga0114919, IMG submission 88682) | Deep subsurface microbial communities from Black Sea to uncover new lineages of life (NeLLi) - Black_00105 metaG | ecosystem: Environmental > Aquatic > Marine > Oceanic > Sediment | place: Atlantic... | reverse complement strand
GATCTCGTTCATGAAGCACAATGGTATCAAGCGTGTTTGTAGCCTCCTTCCTAAGGAACAACTGGATTTCTACGAAGTGGATCTCTTGGCTGAGTATCGTAGTGAGTTCGGTGAGGAAAATGTATGCTCGGCCGCAATTCCCGATGGCTATCTATGCGATGGCGAGACCCTCCATGGCAAAATTCTTCCCTTCCTGAGGGAGTCAGACCAGAGGGGAGAGCGAGTTGTGGTCCATTGTTCGGGAGGAAGTGGCCGAGTGGGGCATATCCTTAGTGCATGGTTGGTACATGCTCACGGAATCACAATCGATGAAGCTTTGTCTATTGTGAGGTTGCCAAGGAGGAACCCCCTCGAAGCCGTGATCTTGGGCAATGCCTCGATGGATCAGTTGAGGGCGCTGCTTGCCAGCTGCCAGGCGCGGCTGCCTAACATCTCGCTGGAGCCCTTTACGGTACCTTCGGCCCTGGAAAAGCACCAGGATGCTCCGCGAGCGACCGGGGATGTAGCGCGATTTCCAATCGTTGGTGAGGGTCAGAGCGGCGGGAATTCCTGGTCCCGGTGAATACCCCGGCGCTTCCCCGCAAAGTGCGCGGTCGCCGGTAAAACAAGCGGCACCTTCGGCTTAGCAGCTCGAAACCATTAGGCTTGCGGCGTAAGATACCAGGGGTCCATGTTCCAGGATTGGTTTGCACAAGGCGTTAGAACAATCTCCGACATCGTAGTCGGTCTCTCTGCAATCGCGGTAGCCGCAATCGGCTTTGCTGGCCTCCAGCAATGGAGAAGGGAGTTACGGGGAAAGTCCAGGTTTTAGCTTGCGAGGCGAATCGCAATTAGCGCATTCGAATTCCGCGATCACTTTCATGCCGCCCGCAATCCCTTTACGTTCGCCGGTGAATCAGCGGACCGAACAAGGGCTGCCGACGAAACAACCCAAACCGCAACCGTTCTCGATGAGTGGCACGCCAGAGGCAAGCGAATGGAGACACTCCGCAGTGCAGGGAGGCTTTTACACGAAGCTTCATGGGAGGCATCCATTCTCCTGGACCGGGAGATCACGGAGCTCATCCTACTGCTGGAGACCTCCCTCCGCGATCTGTCTGTGTCATTCCAGACATACTTTCAGTCTCAGCTCATGAACGCTAATCGCCCGCACGCGCCTGCTCAGGATACTGACTGGATATAGGAGCACCATAGGCGGGCCTACGGCACGCCTGAGGATCCCATCGCTCGGGAGGTCGATTCAGCAGTTGAAAACCTTGTTCAACGCGTCAGGCAGTATATCCGTTGACTTGAGTCCCATGCCGTCCGCCTAACAACTCGACAGATTGTGCGAAAAGTGCCTGAAGAATCGGGCACTTGTTGATTTAGGACCATTTTCCTGATATTCAAACCCACAGTTGGCAGCAAAGATGAAAAAAAGGAAGGGAAACCCTGCTAAGCCAGAGCTTCCAGCATCCTGCCTACGCCCAGGACCTGGATGGCTAGCTCGAAGTTGTATGCGATGACCATCAAGCTCATCTCGGCGCCTACGTTTTGCAGTCCCTTGTTGAGTAAGTAGCCCTGGTTCCAAGCGCGCTTGATCGTGCCGCCGAAGGTCCCCGTAGGGGGAAGGGGTTCTATGCAAAGGGGGGCGAATGGGGGGTTAGAATAATAGACTAAAGTCTTTAGCAAGCAATGCTCGCTTGGCACGCTAATTCACGTCTTCACCATTTTCATAGTCCTGAACCATATCTCAAATACCCTGGTAAATATCATAGAAATATGGTAATATTCATGCTTGAAGGTTGCATGCAAGTTCTGTCTGGAAGTCGAAAGATCAAGGCCTGAGCGAATGCGGCTCGGGCCGGGTTGTTTAAGTGAACCTGACCATCGGGAACGAGACAAGCAACTTATCACAAACTTGCCTAAAGGAGGCAAAAGATAATGTCTGATCGAGTTCTTGGTACGGTCAAGTGGTTCAACGGTGGCAAAGGCTACGGCTTCATCGAGCGTGAAGAGGGCGAGGATGTCTTCGTCCACTACTCAGCCATCCAGGGCGACGGCTTTCGCAATTTAGACGAAGGCCAGCGCGTGGAGTTCGACGTCGAGCAAGGCGCCAAAGGTCTACAGGCCGTCAACGTAACGATCGTCTAAACGAACCAAACCGATCCACGAAGCCCCCGCAGTACGGGGGCTTTTTTTTTATTTTTCGGATATAAAGCGGCAGGATCGGTAAGGATCGTGCCTTCCTCATCCAGGATCCGCAACCGGCGCAGCCCCTCCTGCACCAGCGCCCAGCGCTCGGCTTCGTCCATTTCCATGAAGCGCTCGCGCTCCAGCGGCGGTTCGGCCGGAGCTGCGGGGTCCTCGATCGCTGCGATCGCCTTGTATAAGCCGGGCATCTTCACCAGCCCATGCAGAGCCCAGAAGTTTAACCCACGCAGGCGCTCACCCAGCGTCCCTTGCAGCCATGCGGCAGCTTCCGCCAGGCCCGCCAGCGGCTGGCTTTACAACCTTTGTGACGAATTCTATAATGCGCAAACAGATAAGCGGGTGTAGCCAAGTGGTAAGGCAGTAGCTTCCCAAGCTACCATTCGTGGGTTCGAGTCCCATCACCCGCTCTGAGAAGCTAAACTTTCATCGGCTGCGGGTCCTGTCTCAAGCAGGACCTGCTTTCGTTTAATAATCTATAGATCTCCTCTAATTTAATTAGAAAGTCTACATCATATGCGGGTTCTGGTTTTTATGAGTCAAATGCGAATTCATCTGATCCGCATTAATGTCATTCTTAACGCAGCTTCCTTGAATACGCATGAATGTCATTCTGAGCGCAGCTTCCTTGAACGTATGAATGTCATCCCGAGCGAGCCCTTCGACAAGCTCAGGACAGGCACGGCGAGCGAGGGATCTCCTCCGCAGCTTCGTTAGGGAATGATGTCCCTAGCGTGGAGACTCCTCCGGAGCTTCGTTAGGGAATGATGTCCCTAACGTGGAGACTCCTTGCAGCTGAGCTGCTCGGAGTGACATATCCCTGGGTTAATGTCATCCCGAGCGAGCCCTTCGACAAGCTCAGGACAGGTACGACGAGCGAGGGATCTCCTACGGATCATCATCAGGGAATGAAGTTGGTAGCATAGAAAAACCCCCGAACCTTGCGAATCGGGGGGTTGGTTGAAGTTAATCGATGAGATTATTTTGCAAATTCCGACCTATACCACTCCGGATTCCAATACGGCCAACCGTAGTAAGGATTCCCATTACAATCGGTATAGACCCATCCGCTATATGACATGCTGGTTGCTCGATATACGTAGTCAATCCCACGAACGCTGCAGATGCGAGCCTGCGCCTCTACGCAGGGGAAGCCATTGTTCGAGATGATGTAGCAGTACCGCTGCCAGCCCTCGGGTTGGTTGGCGTCCCGCAGTGTGTACATGTAGTAGCGCTCAACCAGGCAGGTGGGCTTGCTTGGGGCTTCTCCAACCGGGGTCTCTTCAACCGAGAGGTTATTGTCTTCGTTCGAGTCATAACTGGTGGAGTAAATAGTCACCCGGTTGATGATGGACTCTAAGCCTGGGGGCAATGTGCCATCGACGGTGACGACGAACAATACGCTGCTACCCGCACCCGGCGCAACCGAACCCACCGCCAAGGTGCACGATGTTCCGATACAGGACCATTATGGATCGCTCGCCGAGGCGTTGAAGGAGGTATAATCCGGCACCGTCTCGTGGAGCGTGACATCTGTAGCCGTCACGCTACCGGTATTGCCATAAGTGACCGTGTAGCTGATGGTTGAGCCGGGCGACACAGTACCGGTAATGCCGTCATTCTTGACGACGACAGGATCCGGAGAGCCGTTGGCGACAAAAGTTACTGGTAATATGAAAAGGGAAAGCGAAATTAGTGGTACGAAAACAAATCGTCGCAGGTTCATGATTTGTTTGCTCCTTCTTTTCCGGATTGTTGAATCGCGCCGCATTAACCGACATCATATTATTCACCTGAAATATTCCGAACGCAAGAGAGACGACTACGCAATACAGTTAGGATCGGTCAGTTAGGACCCATCATTCGCGGGCAACTTGAGTCAACCCTTCAATAATAGCTAGAACTATTTCGCGCAGTTGGATATGTTAACAAACCTACTTCAACATACTGAGACTTTCTTGAGGTGAAAAATGTAAAAATATAATAGAATATTTTAATAAGCCTCGGTGCAGTAGGGTGCTAGGCACTCTCATTGAAGAAAAAAGCCCGACGTCGCACGAGGTCGGGCTGTTCTTATGCTTATTTGTGATAGAAACTAAATATGCATACATTAGTGTAAGTATAAGTAATTTTGCAGGAGACCAAATAAACAAAGGAGTTTATATATGTCAACAACAGGAGAAAAGCCAGGAAAGGGAACGTATATATGTAAAAATTGCGGCCAGCCTGTTACACTTGACGATGATACAGACACGTTGCCCCCTTGTCCACGATGCACTGGAACCGAGTACACACCCTAATGGTTCATAGTTATCAGCTCTGGTGTTGACCAACAAGGGTAAAGCAGTCGTGGCAAATGTATGTTGTAACTATGAAAGTAAGATTCTTGGATTCTGGTTTCCCAGAATAACAATGCAATACTGCAGTCGCGAGGAGGTTCGCCAATCCGCTCTAGGTCGTTAGACTTCATGGCATGTTATATTTAATCGAGGTAAGTTAGAAAGAAGGAGTATATCAAATGAAAAACATGAAATTGGGGGACTTTATATCTGAAACTATAAAGGAAATAATCGATGGTGTGTCCAAAGCCCAAGACTACGCTAAAGACAGGGGGGCAACCATTAATCCTCGTCACATTAAATGGAGTGATACAAAAAAGGCATTCTATATTACTCCTGGACAAACCGGTCCAGATCAAGCTCCGTTGCTTACTCCCATAGACTTCGATGTATTATTGGCCATCAGAGAGGATGATTCAACAGAAGCGGGAATTGGAGTGTTTGCAGCAACTTTTGGTATTGGAGTAAAAGGTAAGACAAAAGATACTTCAGAGACATCCCATAGAATCAAGTTTCAGATTTTAACCAAGCTTCCTCAACAGGAATAACGCGTTATTCATGACAGCCATTGTAATTGTTTATACTGATTGTTCTGAGGCTGTACCCGAGGTCCGGCTAACCTCTCGCTGGAACGGACCGGGGATGCAGCGCGATTTGTTCTCGAAGTTGTATGATAAGGGTAGGGTGATAATGTAGGGGTCGGGAGACCCCCGGCGCCTCCCCGCAAAGCGCGCGGGCGGCGTTAAGAACAAGCGGCACCTTCGGCTTCGCAGCTCGAAGCCGTTATGCAGCGAGATGTTTTCAAATGATTGAATAATAGTGAAGAAGCAATGGTCGAAGTTCCAAAGCTAAATCCCTTTAATCCCAACTTCCCTGTGCATCCCGGGATGTTCGTTGGGCGCCTGGGGGAAATTCTCAGACTGGAGTCGTATCTCCTTCAGACACGATCTGACCAACCTCTGAATTTCCTGATCACCGGCGAAAGAGGTATTGGCAAATCCTCACTCATGAACTACTTGATATTTGTGGCTAGTGGTGAGATTCCGGTTGACGATACCGAGTTTAAGTTCTTGGTAATCGATACAGACATAGACCAATCTACTACCCGATTAGGACTGCTAAAAAAGATTGAGCTTGGTCTGGAGAAAGAATTAGGCAAGACAGAGAAGGCGCGAAAATTCCTTTCTTTTACCTGGGCATTCCTCCAAAGAGTCGAGGCCGGTGGTTTCAGACTCAAATCAGCTGAAGAGGCCGAGCACGATCAGACTCTTCTTGATAGATTCGCATATTCACTTGCAGAAACTGTCGAACGCGTTTGCAGCCCTGCTGAATCGATGGATATGTTCAATGCAAACTACGATGGCTTATTGATCCTCGTTGACGAAGCAGACAATAGCTCAGAGGAGCTCCAATTAGGTTCCTTTTTTAAATTGCTGATGGAGAGATTGCAACGACGTGGCTGCGGCAAGGTAATGGTTGGGCTTGTTGGGCTCAATCAGCTACGGGATGTATTGAGGGAAAGTCACCCATCATCTCTTCGAATGTTCGATGACATCCAATTGGGTCGTCTCACAGACGAGGAAGTCAATCGGGTTATCGACAGCTGCCTTCAAAAGGCAAATCTAGACAATCAAGTGCCCACCTCAATCGATGAGGAAGCTCGAGATCTTCTTGTAGCGCTTTCGGAAGGATATCCGCACTTCATTCAACAATTCGGATATTCAGCGTTTATGGCAGATCAAGATGACACAATTGACCGCCAAGATGTAATTAATGGCGCCTTTGGTGGAGGTGGTGCACTCGAGCTGATTGGGGACCGCTATTACCGCAATGACTTCTACAACAAGATTCAGAAAGAGAGTTACCGACAAGTCCTCCGGATTATGGCCGATAACCTAGATGGATGGGTAACAAAGAAGGAAATCAGAGCGAAATTCAAGGGCAAGGATTCGCTTCTGTCAAACGCAATAAAGGCACTTCGAGACCGACATATCATTCTCTCGAAGGAAGGGACTCGTGGCGTATATCGTTTGCAGCATAAGGGCTTTGCGCTTTGGATAAAGGTATACACGACCGATCCCGCAGCTATTGAATCATCGGTCAATTTGGATGCAGACGATGATCGATCGTAGTGATCACCAAAAAACTGGGCGAGGCATTTCATGAGTGCCGTCTCAGTTCGCTGCATACCGATGAGTTGGAGGCGACCACACCCTTCGTTTATGCTCCGAGAGGGATCCATTCAAGCTGGATGAACGGTCCCATCTGGTCGGGATGAACGATCCCGTCTCGCTGTGCTCGCGGGACGAACGGTGCGGCGCGAATTGGTAACAAAGTTGTATGATATGAATGGGGTGAAATCGTAACGGTGGGAGTACCCCGGCCGCTCCCCTCGACTTCGCTCGGGACTTCGCTGCTTAAAACCGTTAGGCTGATTTTGATATCATTGTGCGTTGGCTGTAATTTAACTTCCTATATAGAATGACAATACTATGAAGATAAGAAGCCCTCTCGCAAACTTTACGAATATCCTTGGCCAAATAAAAGATTCTGCAGAATTGTATGAAGAAACATTGCGCGTGAACGAATCCTCAACTCGTGCTGTATTGATTGATCCAGTTCTCCGAACACTAGGCTGGGATACAGCGAATCCTTTCATGGTTGAGGTTGAAAAACCTATTGACCAAGGACGAGTTGACTATGCTCTTTATGATGTTAATCAAGATGTTCGAATCATTGTTGAAGCGAAGAAGTTAGGCACCCCTCTTGCTGATAAAGAGACTTTCCTCTCTCTCGTGAAGTATGCCTTCTCATCAGGCGTGTCCGAAATCTTCCTAACTGACGGATTAATTTGGCTTCATTTCACAGATTTTACCCCTGGGATCCAAGATCCATCTAGAAGGCTATCTCTTCAGAATGATGACTTGGTTGAAATTGCAGCTTACTTAGTCCAGCGGCTTGATGCTGCTCGGTATTGGCCAGAAGAGAAAGATGTAGATGAGCTCTCTCAGAATATTAATCAGCTTGAGAGTGAAATTAGCGCGGTTCAGTTGGAATTGGCTAAATTAAAGAAAACAGGTGTTGAAGTGCTGTCCGATACCAAGGAAGCAATTAAGCCTTCAGCTCAATTGGTCCGTGAAGAAATGACCCCTCTCTCTGAAATCGGTAATGTAACAGGAACTAAACCCTCTGAACTCTTGTTGCCAGACGGAACCGTTGTCTCGGTACGCACCTGGACGGATATATTAACCCACACCTGCAAGTTCACGATGGAGCGCAATCCAGCCATAGAACTCCCATATAAAGACGCGGCTGGTAGAAAAGTCAATCTTCTTGCATTGGTACGCCCTCCACGAGGAATTACATACTTCGAAACTGAGTACGAAGGTCAGCAAGTATTTGTGTATACCAACTACGATTCAAATAATTGCATTAGGAATTCTCTCCACATCTTTACTCAATTACCCAAGGAATTCCGCACTGTTGAACCAGCGGTTTTGTATAGCTGATTTTTCTCGGGCAATAAGCAAATCGATATAACCTCTATGAAAACGCTGCAGCCCTTTACGGGATCTTCGACCGACCCCCCTCGGGTGGCGCGATTTGCTTATGACTTTGTACTATGGGGTTGCTGGGATTGCCTGCTATGGACCGAACCCCGGCGCCTCCCCGCAAAGTACGCGGGCGCCATAAAAACAAGCGGCACCTTCGGCTTCGCAGCTCGAGGTCATTAGCCCACACTTTCGATGAGGGCATGACTGATGTGCGGTTCATTAACTTCTTTCCGAACGAAGTGATTGGGGAGGTGAAAGTTGCTTTCTCGGCTCAAGTCATTCTTCCAGCAAGCGCCTCTTCATGAGAATCCGCTCGATTCGATGCCAGACTTCTCAAGTTTCCAGTATCAAATCGCGGTTGAGCCCCCAATCAGCAGTGTTGAGGCGTGGGCGAAGCTACGCGAATGCGAAAGGCGGTTGGCTTTATATGCTTGGGCAGAGGCTCGAAATGATCCCGCGAAGGCCCAACATAGGATCCTTCTTGATGATTGCCTCAGCGCTCTGTTGCTCAGCTACGAAGCAACGCTCCAGTATGTAAAAGACCAATTCTCAAGATCAGCCAGTCAGGTTCAATTCAGTAGCTGGCTTTCTCAGCAACCTGACTACGATGTAGTCGTCAAAGGGCTTCGAACCTTGCGACATATCGAAGCGCACGTCGAGGATGTCTCGATTCAAAGCTTGATCAAAGCTATCCTTGGCGGCTCTCTTCCAGATGGCACGTCAGCAACTCAAGTATCTCGAACCTGGAAGTTGCCCAAACTGGATCAAGACGATTTAAACAAGCTTCGGACCCCTCCAATTCGACCTTCCGAATTGCCAGATTGGAATTCCCTTGTCGATCAGAGGCCCGCTGAGCAAATGCTCAGCGACGGTCTTGCGAGACTTCGCGGGATATTGGCCGCTGCAGAGCTTGTCATATGAAACAACTACTTAGTTTGGCGATGGCTAACATCCCGCTGCAGCCGACTCCGCGGGATGCGCAATTTGGAAGCGATGGTCTTGGTATGTGAATCTTGAAAAGCAAGCCAAGGTACAAGCAGGGTGGCTGAGCTCAAGTCAATTAGCTGGCTAGATCGGATTTAAATGATCCGCAGAAAGAGACCACAATGCAAACTTACATTATCTAGGCTGCTCTGCCGTTAATCGATAGATTATTAACTATGACTGGTCTCTCAAAACCGCTTTCTCGCGAGTCAGGCAATTTACTACTACCAGTTGCTTATTCATTGATTGTTCTTTATGCATTATCTCTTGTTCTCGTTGCTCTCAGCTTCGCAATTCAAATCACTATCTCTCCAGTCCACTTCTTTATCAGCATCATTATCGCTTCGTTATTTTTAGCCCGATTTATCCTTTCCAAGTATGGATCGAGTGTATTACGAATTTTCCTTTTGCTAGCTGTCTTCTTGGCAATAGTCTCAATATCAATCGCCCTATCTTCCTTTTTCTATGATCTCTCATGGGATGGTCTTGCATATCATCTTCCCGCTATAGCACGGCTAATAAGAGGCTGGAATCCCTTCTACAGTCAATTAGTTCCAGATACGAACTTTCAGAAATTTCTACACAACCATTACTCTAAGGGTCCATGGATATCCTCAGCCGTCATCATTTCAGCGATCGGAGATTTCGAGGTAGGCAAGAGCGTTAATCTCCTTCTTCTACTAGCATCAATGATCATTGTGACATCCGCGTTAAAATCAAGTGGAAATCTTCCGACATGGAAGGCAGTTTTGTTTAGCTTCGTTCTAGCATTCAACCCAGTAACTGTAACTCAAGTCTTTACATATTATGTCGACGGTCAAGTTGCTTCCACCTTATTAATTCTGATTTCAATGCTTCTAATCCTGAGATCCTCACGGACTTGGGCTGAGAAAGTGGTTCTCGCCTCACTCATCATTGTGGCTTTGAACACAAAGCTCACAGGAGCTGTATATACTTCTGTTGTTTTATTGGTCATCATGGTCTTTTCATTTCTGAGGGGGGATTTAGAATGGAACTGGAAACCTTTTCTCATACCGATACTTATCGGATTTGCGCTAGGAATATTCGTTGTCGGTTTCAATCCATTTGTCACAAACACAATAAAGAATGGGCACCCTCTATATCCTATTCTAGGCGAATCAAGTTTCTACCCGATTTCTGATCAGCTACCCTCCAACTACTACGACTTCAATCCTCTTGAACGTTTCTTCCTTTCTATCTCGTCTCCATCCCAAAACCCAATGCTTGAGCCAGCACTTGGGCCCAAAAATTCCCTCTCGGTGACTATTCCCGAAATCAGTATATTTAAAACCCCCGATGTGAGAGTTGGTGGGTTTGGACCCCTTTTTGGATTAGTATCCCTGATTTCAGGCGCTCTTCTAATTGGGATCATTTTCTTACGTTCTTGGCAAAGAGAATTCTTTGTATTACTTATAGCGATTTCAATATCTTCTATCAATCCTGAAGCTTGGTGGGCAAGGTTGGTCCCTCAGGTATGGTTGATACCTGGTCTCATTAGTGTGTCGGGAGTTTTTAGCGCGAAACGTGTCTTGATAGTTCTTTCCTGGTTGGTAATAATCTTGATGGCGCTTAATGTTTTTCTTGTCGCTACCGGCTCGATTCATGGAAACCTAGAGGCTACGAATAGGCTTAGACAAACACTCTCATTTCTTAAAGAGAACAGAAACGAAAACCTGCTTGTTTATACGGGCATACGCAACGGCTTTGATTTGAAACTACAGGAGAACAACATCAAATATAAGAAAGTTCCAAGTTTGGATCTCTTGCCCTGCCCCTTTGAACTTGGCCCAGGAGTATTCGTGTCATATGAAGATTGTTCCTACTGAAGATCGAAGTCCTGAGACTGTACCGAAGTGCCAGCTTATGTATTCGCTGCAGCCGACACCACGATCTGGGCGAAATGCAGTTGATAGTCCTGGTTTGAGAATCGGGCAAAGCAGGAGGGGACACGAGCAGAGCGGCTCCCCACAGAAAGCGGGCGCCGTTAAAAACAAGCGGCACCTTCGGCTTCGCCCCACAATAAACGTGGGCGCCGTTAAAAATAAGCGGCACCTTCGGCTTCGCTATGCTCGCAGCTCAAGAGCGTTAGGCGCGCGATCTACACGTCGTCAGTGCGCAGAGGAAAACCAATATGAATTTTAAAGCTGATGCGGAGATCATTATCCAGGCTCTAAGCGATTTTTATGAGCAATCCATATCCGGCGAGGGACCTGTCATTCATCAGCCACCTATGAGTGCGCTGATAACTGATATGGAGCTATCCTCGCTTGTCAGAGATGGAGGATTGTCGGGGGAGAAACTCGCCCAGTTCGTTGATAAGTACCTGTCAGCGATCACCCGCATCTACCATCCGGCCAACATCGCCCATCAGCAGGCAGTTCCCCACTATATGGCTGCTCTTGCAGGTATGGTAGATAATTTCGTGAGCAGTGACGGCTCGATTTATGAGTTAGGTCCAGCTTCGGTAAGCATACAATATTTCCTCATCAACTGGCTGTTGGATAAAGTGGGATGGAAACCTTCTCCTCTGAACCCTCAATACACAGCGAAGGAACTTTTCGGGGGCGGTATCCTGACCCATGGTGGGTCTATCGCAAATCTGACCGCGTTGATTGCTGCTCGAACCAAGATCGCGCCTGAAGTGTGGGCAAAAGGAAACCCGGGCAATCTGGCGCTGCTCGTGCCGGCTGAGACGCATTATTCGATTGCGCGTGCGGCTGGCATCATGGGCTTGGGGCACCACGCTATCTATCCACTTGAGATTGACGAGAGGGGTGTCATTATCCCTGATCGGCTACTGGCTTCATGTGAGCGGGTCGAGTCAGACGGCAAACAAATACTAGCGCTTATCGCTAATGCGGGTACGACCGCGGTTGGTTTGTACGATCCATTACAGGAGATCGGTGCATTTTGTCGCCAGCGAAACTTGTGGTTCCATGTCGATG
>Ga0114919_10003865_pt1 | contig 12035 bp, 23 predicted proteins | sample BlataG_FD_88682 | JGI IMG/M metagenome (GOLD analysis project Ga0114919, IMG submission 88682) | Deep subsurface microbial communities from Black Sea to uncover new lineages of life (NeLLi) - Black_00105 metaG | ecosystem: Environmental > Aquatic > Marine > Oceanic > Sediment | place: Atlantic... | reverse complement strand
GTTGAGACCTCCTAAGGGTAAAGGAATACACACCGTTGCGTTTCATAGGTGTGTGGTTAAGGTTACCAAAAGAGGTGGTGTGAGAAGTCCTCATGCGGTGTGTATGGCGAAATTAACTCCAAAGAAGGCAATCAAAAAGGCACATTGGAGAAGGAAATAATGGATTGGGCTTATATTGCTGGACTTATTGAATGTGATGGTAGTATAGTATTATCCAAGCATACTTGCAAAACTAACAATGGTTACAGACCTTCCATCAATTTCGTTAATATCAGCAAAACCTTAATTGATGTATTAAAGGAAGAATTACCAGGTGGTTGCGTAATTACACCTACAGGTAAATCTTGGCGGAGAATTGTCTGGGACGATTACTATAATGTGCAAGGTATCTTGTTGAACATCCTACCTTATTTGGTTTATAAAAAGGAACAAGCTGAATTGTTAATTGAATTTATTGACATACGCCAAGGGTTACCCAGTACCAGGGATGAGAAAGGTAGATTTGCTTCACACCATTCACATAGGGAAAAAGAAATCTTTGAGCGAATAAAGGAATTGCACCAAGAAAGGGAATACAATTCATAGTATGGCTAGGATGGGTAGGAACAAAGCTGTTAAGAAAGCACATAGAAGGTAATTATTCCCTATAATCATCGTATATTTCGATTCTTAGTGGATATTCCTTATAGCCACTTTCTAATATGATTAGCTCACCATATTTGTATTGGAATCTGATTAGGTCTTCCAAACCATTTATTTCAACAATCCAAACCTTCCTTTTTGGCATATCCCGTACAACCATGCCATCTTCCTTTCTATGGTTTGTACCTTCAGAAAACCAGCTTTCACCTAATTTTATTCTAGCTTCTTCCAGTGATTCAATAGTCCTTCGGTCAACATGGGTAGCTGTGGAACATTTAGCCTCTTTGCATGGTAAGTTTTCACTGTCAGTGGTCCTAGTAATTACAAAATCCATTTATCCCTCCTTTATAATTATTCCCAACATTGTAGGTACTTAACCTCAATCGGTGTTTCAAATGGAGCTATATCATCTAGTTTGGGAAGTTCCACCATACCATCAAATATCAACTCATCATGTACCTGTAATACGATTAGTAAATTCCTACACCTTATCATTGCTCTCTTAAATATCTCGGCTGCACCACCCTGAATTGGGTAATTTACTGCCTTTCTTTGTATCTTATCCTCTGATTCCTCATCTAGTGTTGGTAGCTTTATCTCTCTACCAAACAATGTAATGGCATAGGGATTCCTTAGTGCTTCTTCCTGCATTGTTTGAATCCAATCACCAGCCTCCTTATACTTTTCAAACCACATTTTCTTTAATTGCTTGGCTCTGGATAGACTCTTGATGTGAGCAGTCTCCATGATGGTCTCATCCGTAGCTCCATATATCATAGAAAAGTTTACATTCTTGGATGGTCTCCTTGGTATCCCAAGGAAGTCTGCGGTTGTTTGATGTATGTCTCCTCCGCTTTCATAGATATATTGCATTTCTCTATCACCAGATACATAGGCTAATACCCTTAATTCTATTTGTGAGAAATCTGCATCAGTCCATATACCGCTGTCTGGAAGAAACATATTTCTAACCTCACCTTTTGGTATATTCTGTAAGTTCCTATCGGTTGAGCTAATCCTACCAGTAACAGCATCTAGGTGGAATCTGGTATATGCACGTTCCTCCCTAGCCCAAGGTCTAATATATGTTGATAAGAGTTTGGACTTAGCTCTATAATCCAATACCATTGCTGCCAATGGGTCATTCATCTTTTCAAGTATTTCCACACTTGTAGCTAATTGTTTTTTGCCTGACCTACCACCCCTTGTAAATGGTATCCTATTGAAAACACTATATGCTCCTCTCTTTGCTAATATGTATCCAACCTGTTGAGAGGAACCTGGATTAAACCCATCAGTATGAGCGAGGTCAATGTAATAGTTGATTTCCTTTTCTAAACTTTTCTCCAATCTGGTTCTGACCTCTTGGTCTAGCAATATTCCCCTAAAGGACATATCTATCAGTATTGGTATGAGTTCCATCTCGGTGTTATAATAGTCCTCATTTACCTTTGGTAGTAGGAAGTCATGTATTGCATAGGTAGCCACAGCATCTTGACAACATTTCATTGCTACTGTTTCCTCTGGCAAGTCTAGCATTATCTTTCCTTTACCTAGTATCTCTGGAACTGTGTGTACCTCATAGAATTTACCATCATTCATTCCCATATAACTTGCCAGGTCAACTAGCTTGGCTGGTCTGATGTTCAGTAATTGAGCTATGACATTAGTATCACCAACATTTCCATTATGTATCTCATACTCCCTCAAGCACAGTAGGTCAAACGGTGCATTTTGGAATATCTTTTTAATACCAGGGTCTTTTAGTAAGTTCCAAGGAATATATGATGATGGTTCCGGAAACAGTGGGAAGTAAAAAGCCATTCTAGGATTTGGTGATATACCAACCCCAATGGCTATTCTTTCCTTTAATGATATGGTCTCTGTATCTACTGCTATTACCTTAGGGTCAGTGAGGAAATCCGTATATAAACCAGCTCTTGGTTCTATCTCACCATAGTAATAGAAGTTCCGCTCGGGGTCATGGGCAAAATACATTATCTCTGTTTATGTCCTTTTATTAGTAATTGCATATCCTTATAACATGATTCCCTGAAAGCTATTTCCTCTGGTGTAGGGTGACTGTGCTTACCTCCTCTAAAATCAGATTTTAATTCCTGGAAAGTAATAGCTACCTGTGCTTCCTTATCCTTTACCAGAAGATAAGGTTGTAATGTTTTCATAATTTCTAAAGCCAAATCTCCTGTTGCTGTATAGCACCATATAGGCTTGCCATCCTTACGATTGGGATAATTGACACTACCTCCAAAGGTATCAGCAATAAAATCAAGTGGCTCCTTATCATACATTGCTACACGAAAGACAAGCTGATAACCACCCTTGTAGGGTCTTTTGGAAATGGTAATACAATCTTCACCATCTACTAAACCTGCTATATAACTATAAGCATCAATCATTTTGGTCTTTTGAACACCACGATGTCTTCGTCATCCACGGTTGCCACACCCTTTTGCCTCCATACATCTTGATAGCCACTACCAGTAGCTTCCCTCTTAAACCAAGCTATGTTCTCAAATCCAAATCCAACGCAGGTTCTGATTAACCAATCACTAAGATATATCCTTTTACCCTTGTCCATGTAATCCTTTAGTATCACAGTTAGTGTTCCACCAGGTATAATACTACCATAGCACAGTTTGTAAATCTTCCCCATTACTTGATTATAGAGGAACCTATTAAGATTGCCAACATTTCTTGGGTTGGTTGAATAGTCAGCTTGGTGCTTGTGAGAGTATGACATTGTTTTCCACTTACCATCCATCTGTCCTTTTGACTTTAGCATCCCTGCATATGGTGGTGAAAATATGATATGATTCACTGGTATTGGCAAAATATCCCTGCAATCACCACCTAATATGATTATGCTTTTATCTGTGGCTGGTCTAATGATTTCCATTGCCTGGTGCATTACTTTTTGGTATTTTTCCTCTATCTCCACACAGATGATGTTCCTATCTAGCAAAGCACCAATCATTATGGTTCCCGTTCCAGCCATAATGTCCATGATGGAATCACCAGGTTCACTAACATATTCTATTATGGATTCAATCATAGCAAAGTTGTATTTAGCTGGATGCTCCATTGCTTCTGGTGGAAACAAATCTTGCCTTGGTCCCTTACCCTTATCCAATGGGAACAATATCCATCCTTGTTCATTTCTTGGATACTCTATGGCAAATTCACTTTTTACCATTCAATGCTTTGTCCTTTGCTTTGCCCCAACCATTTGCTTTGTACCATTCCATTCCGCACTGTGGACATTCAAATACCATATCAGAGTCCCTGACCCATGTTAGTGGAACCTTACAAACCACACAATACGGTATAATGGCTATCCACTTCCTGTTGGCAATGTCCTGTGCTTCCTGTAGTGCTTTCATGGCGTTGAAGCCAATGTCCACCGTCTTTGGTGGTGTCATTGCTTTATCCAGCTTTATGGTATCTATGCCTTTTATCTTTTCCATTATATTGTCCTTCCTACTGCATTTAATAATTTCCTTGCTGTTATCTTACCTATACCCTCAACCATAGCTAAATCTTCTGGGTCTTGAACCATCACCCTCCAAGCAGTTTCAAATTCTCTTACCAATGCCCTTGCTCCTTTCTCACCAACTATACTTTTGTGCTTACTATCCCTTATTCCCATCAATGTTTCAACATGGTTATTCCAAGGCTTTGGGGTAATCTTGTGCTTTATATACCTTCTAAGTGTGGTATGCTCTGTCTTTAAGGAATTATTGTGCATGGTCACCAAAGCCTGTGCTGTTTCCACCCAATCAAATGTTGGTAAGTATGTAATTCCAGCTTTATCTAACTGGTATATCCAAGCATAGAACAAAGCAATACTAGTCCCAAATCTATGTCCTGGCACAAGAAACCTCCTATCCTTGGACAAATACCATGCTTGTGTTCCAGGTCTCTTATTATGTAATATACCATTAAATACACCTTCATTCAGTAGGTACATTTCATCAACTGATAGCATATCCTTTCTCAACTGTGCCTCCACATCATCTAGGCTACTTAGCATTTCACCAGCTTGTTTCCTAGATACCCCGATTCTATGTCCATCAATAGCTATCCATGTGTAATCAGGAAAGCCCTTAGTATTAAACGAACCTCTAATGGTATTAACAGATTGTTGGATGATGGTTTCAATTTCCACAGGCTCAAAGGTGTCAACCATTATGGTCATTCGCCTTGTATCATCCTTATCGCATCCATAATTTTATCATATGATGGGTTCTCAAACTCCATGCCAACCAACGCAGCAGGAACAGATTGTTCATCAACCTTACAATAGAAGCCGCCATTTTTCTTGTAGGTATGTAACATCAAATCCGTGCTGTCACCAAGAGATGAAAAACCTGACCGCTCCCTTGCACCAGTCCTTGCATCCTTAATCTCACCAGTCTTAAAGTCCGTCATTGGTTTATATTCATCTCTGGAGTGATGTGCTAGAATTAGGTGCTTACCATGAGCCTTAGCTTGGTATATCAATCCTCTCATCCTGATATTTGGTTCACGGTATTCTATTGGGAGGAGGCTAACCCTTAACCTACTTTCACTACGCAGTAGGTTACCATTAGGGTCAAGTTGTATCTCTTGCTTCTCTTGAAGGTATGCTGTGCATATCATTTCCCATAATAGTGTGCCAGTATCCATAATACCAGTAACTATATCATCCTTTAGGAACTTTAGGTATTCAACTAGGAACTGATACCATAGCTCTTTAACACCAGTAATAATCTTACTTGGTTTGATAGTAACCTCATCTACATTTCCTTGAATTGGCATCACGAAGGATTTGGTGGTAATTACATCACTATCCTTATCCTTCTTAAACCTCCATATAGCTCTATCATAACCACCCAAATCAAACTCAAAATGTTGGATGGGCTTAGGAAATGTTAATGCTAGGGAGGATTTCCCTGATTTATCTTCACCCCATATTCCACAACATATCATTATTTTACTCCTTGTTCCACTATTCCTTTAGGACAATGCTGTGATACCTCACAATAGCCTCTACACCTGTTACCACTCCAACATTCCTTATCATTACATGGTTCAGGTAGATATTGTGGATTCTTTTTGTATTCCTCCAATGCTGTAAGGAGCTTTTCCTCTTTCCACTTAAAATAATTAAAGACCTCATCATCATCCAACCGTTTAATTGGTATGAGTTTCATGTTGAAATCTATACCTCTAGTCCTAGCTATCTGAAGCCCTCCATCCCTTACAGTTACCTGAACTTGCATCTTCCCAATCTTCATTCCACGCTGCTCCAACATTACCCTATAGTGGTTTAATTGTAATTCCGTTTCCCGTAGGTCAATAACATCTGGGTCAATATGGTAAGATACATCTTTGCCTTTACCTTCCTTGACCATGCCTAATGCTCTGACCATTCTGTAACTTCCCCAAGCCTTATAGTCCGTGAGGGTCCAGAAACCATTTTCAGGTTCTAACAAATCAAATACATCATGTCCATCAACACCAAGGGAAACCTCTGATGGCAGACCTAACTCATCGGCTCTTTCCTTTAATATTTGGTGGTGCTTCGTTCCTAGCAGAGCAAAGGCTCGGTTCTGTGGGTCAATAGCATAATCCCTGGTAATCTTAAGGAATTCTATTATGGTTCCATTAAGTAACTGTGTGGTGCTAGGGCTGCCTTTCCATTCCCTTTGCTCCGTGATAGCTCTTATTGTTGGTAATGTCAAGCACCTGTCATTACAATGGTTTATACAGTCATCTATGAGGATTGGTTCCGTTGCTTTTGGACATATTATCCACTTTGGTGGCATCTTTCACTCCTTACTTTCTATTATTTTCTCATAGGTTTGCTCAAATATATCTGGTTTGCAAGGATAGAATTCACCCTTGATGCTTTTGATAATCCAATCACCTACTATTCCTATCCTAATACCCGCAGGTGTCCTAATTTGTATATAGCATCCAGAAGGGTTATCTTTTGTTGGTTCTAGGATAGGACCTTCAAGAACAATGAGTCTTGACCATTTTTCCAAATCATTACCATTGTTTCCTGTATATTGCATTGCCTCAATAATTACTGGTTTCTTTCTGAATTTCATTTTCTTCCTATTCTCCTCTTCCTGTGCTTCTTCCTCAGCACGGTCATCCATTATTTGGTCATATGGTTCTGGTTTCATGCTACCTCCTCTATGCCATTATCTTTTATGAAAGCTTGCCAATCAATCCTATCAATAGACATACAATCAGGTTTAGTCAAACAAGGGTAGTAGTTTATCTCAATCCAATCCACCACCTTCCTTATGCCTGCTTTCTCTCCCTGTTTGCAGGCTAAATCTCCATCATAGTCATTATGCCCATGCATTTCAATCCTACCCCTGAAGTTATCTTTAGCTTCCATATCATTTATGCCCTTGTCTTTAAGGCTTGCACTCTTCTATTCCTCTGTCTCGCCTGGTAGCGTAAAGGCTTCAGTCTTACCCCAAAGCTCTTGGTTGAGCTTAACAACCTTCAGGGCTTCGATGCCTAACAAGTGAGCACTATGCAACTTACTATGTGGAATTACTGGTATGTTGTTAACCTCATCTTCCATAGCTTTAATGGCTTTTCCTAGTGTCATTTTAGTCCTCCTTCCCTTAGTGAGCCTGAGCCTACACGAGCTTTCCTCTGCTCTCTCTATTTGCATGTGCTGTTCAAAATCTTTTTCCCTGTCTTGGCAGCAGGGGACTTGCAGTTCACCAATGCAGCCATCCTCGGCTCAGGCTCACCTACCTTGCCAGCTAGTAGTCTTATAGGTCGCCAACCCTGTAGCTTTAACCGTTCCTGTCTCATCTGGCATAGAATCAACTCCGTACTAGGACACTACCGCTATCAACTCCGCCCTTATGGGTAGCTGGCAAGCTCTTGCTGGTTAGAAGCCGATGTCCCTTACCACTAGGTTCCGCCCTGTCGTTACCTTCAGGGTAGCCAGCAAGCTATCTAGTAGATTCGCTGGGTGTTCGCCAATTCTTAGGGGTGCACCCGTCATTGACCTTCCTTAGTCACCCCACCCAGCAAGCTCTATTCTATTCTTAATGTCCTATGCTTCCTTGGTATGCCAAACACTATTGGTATCATTGGTAGCCCTTCCAGCAGCTTTCATCTCTGGAAGGAATTGTCTGTGTAGGATAGTATCAATCAACTTACTATCAGCCTTGACCACTGGGTCTTGGAATACTAACTGGTTCCATTCCTCCTCAACCTTATCATTGAGAAGTTCCAAGGCTCTGGCAGTAGCATCCACAGGAACACCAGCATCCATGCTTTCACCTGCTATCCCAATCACCTCCCATGCTTCTCTTGGAGTAGCCTTTCCCTCATCCCTATTCCACATCATATGACCAGGGGTTATCTTCATGTGGTACATCATTCCGACGGTATTGGTAATGTCCTGATTCTCAGGAATAAACTTTGCTATGGAATCAGCAATTAAAGTCCAGCTAGAAACTCTCCTTTTGTTAAGTGGTATGGATATTTGGACTATTGGGAATGGATATGGTTCTATGGTCTCGATGACCTCTATATCTGAGTAGTTGAGGTTGACATAGGTCTTGGCTGGTGTAAATCTGGTTACCAACTCTGTTGGAAAGCTCTCCAACTTACCTATGAATTCCCTTACTGGTATTCTTTGGAACCCCTCTATTAGACCTCTGATGCTAACTAATTCCTCTGACATTTATACCTCCATTCTTTATTATGTATTTAAAAACCAGGACTAAAACTATCCCTTGTCATGGTCCCATTCTCTACCCCCTTCTGTATTCTTATATTTCTATAATGCAATCTTTCTTTTAATATCCCATGACATTCCTGGCATAGTAGGATTTGGTTACAGTTAGAGTTATTATCATGATTACCATCTATATGGTGGACATCAAGGTCTGTTTTTGTTCTTGTTTCCTCATAAGTAATTCTGAAATGTGTATCTACATGACCACAAGCCTGACAAGTATGTAGGTCTCTGTTTCTTATCTCCCCATTGGTCATCTCCACATCCAGACTATCTAGCTTACTGATTCTTGACATAACCCTAGCTATAACAAACTCGTAGGATGGGTGGTTTATTTGGTCCCAATGCATGGAACGACATTTGGGACAGGATGGTGGTTTTGTGTTCCTGAGCAACCATACATAATTGCATTGGTTACAGGTAGCCTCAGCTATCGTATAATCCACACCATCAATACTGACTATCTTGGGTTTAATCATTGTAACTGTAACAGTATTATAACTCCTAGCTCAGAGCTTGTCAAGCCTAATGTTAGTTGACATAATGTTACTTTACATAATGTTACTTTACATAATGTTACTTTACATAATCTGCTTTACATAATATCCATTAGAACATTTGTCCTGATATACTATATTATACTCTAACATTATAATAGTATTATAATTAAGTATACATAGGTATATTTAAATTAACTACTATTGCATGGACTATAATACAGTATATCAGTCATTATTTATTCCACATCCTTCGCTCTAACTTGTCCAAAAGGGGACTCCCTTAACCTCTCCTCTTCCTGTAAGGCATAATAAGCCTTGTCCTTTTCATCATCAGCCTTGAGTTTCCAGTATAAAAGTTTGTCTATTTCCTTCATTCTATTTTCCTTTCTTACCTTTCTCTCTCATAATATCAGTAATACTTAGTTTTACAAACTCCAGGATTCCTATACTGTCAAATGAACTGATACCATTCTTTGTAAGGATGCTAATAATTTCACTCCCTATTTTTCCTAACTGAATTTCTCTATCTGTCATTGTTTACCTCCTTTATGGTGCTACTCTAAATGTCAAATTAGACCTAACAACCTGTATCTTTATTGATTTTATTTCCTCCTCAGCATGACGAACCTTCTCAAAGGATAGAATGACCTCACCATCTTTATCTGTTCTGATGGTTCTGATGCTGGTATCACACCAATCTTGTAAGATACTTGACCCAAACATATCATCCGCACTTGAGTATATCTCTCCTCCAACAATCATTGGTTTACGGTCATGATGGATTAGCACAATAGCTACCTTGTATTTATCTATCATTAGGTTAAGCCAGTCAGTTAGTTTCCTAATATCGTATTCATCCACTATCTTACCAGACATGATGGAATATATTGGGTCTATGATGAGGACCTGTGGGTGGGTTTCTTGCAGTTCCTTTTCAATGTCTGCTCCACCATACGCTTTGTCTAGCTTGATGTAATGCTCGGTGCGGAAATATAGGTTATCAGGGTATAGCTTGTTACCTTCAACAAATTTCTTGGTGCGTTTTTGGAACAATGCTTTCGGAATCTCGGTCTGTAGGGTATACACAGATGATGGTGTGGTTTTATAACCAAACCAAGGCTTACCTGTAGCTAAGGTAAAAGCCATGTGCATAGCTAGCATGGACTTCCATGTTTGCCATCTACCAAATAATATCAACTTGGTCTGTGGTAACAAGATGCCTTGGTCAATGATATAGGACTGGTGAGGTGGCTGCCATGCTAGTAATTCATTTAGGTTTTGAGCTTTCATTCCTCATCCACCATTTCTCCCGTTAATCCTATTGTTCTTGACCTAACACCAAACATTTCTCCCATCAACTTGCCTTCTGGAGTGGTATTGTCAAATGAGTAATCACTTAATTCTTTGTGACCCATAAACCGTATCTTCCGTAAAGCATGAAGTTTGATTTGGCGTACCCTTTCTCTGGATAAATAAAATCCTTCACCTATATGTTCATGAGTTTGAGGGTAATGTCCATCAAGACCATAACGAAGTTTGAGTATTATTTGCTCCCGAGGTGTAAGTGTGGACATTAGTTCTTTTATCTTATACCGTAATTCCTTAGCTGTTGCCATTACCTTCCTTCCTTTCTAAACCTAACTTCTTCTTCCACTTAGACACGGTGCTGGTATCCACCCTTAGTTTTTCAGATACCACAGATAGGCTACCGTTAACCAATAGCTCCTCCAATGGTTTATTGTATTCTCGTTCCAATGCCCTCATCAAAGGAGTTTTCAGTGGATTTGGCTCACCCAAAGACCCTTGTTCGTTGGTGACAGCTAGGATTTTATCTTTCAGTGATGAGAAATGACCACATCTACGGTTCATACCTAGTTTCCTCTCTGGTATCCAGATTCCCTTTGATTTACAGTAATAACGCTTACCTTTGGGTGTTATGGATATGATGATATTTTGGCAATTGGTACATCTAACTCTTATGGACACTAATCCTCCTTTCTAGGGTATCAAGGATAAACTTTATAAATCCCTTGACTTCCTGTTCATTCATAATGATAGTCTTTCTATTGGTGTTAGGAAACTGTCCCTTTGTTTTTTGCGTTAGCCAGATTCCTGTTCTGTGGTACTCAACTATAAGGGATTCCTTGGAGTTGTCGGTTATCACTTTCTTATCTATTGTGGTTGTTTCCTTACTAGCTGGAGGTTTCTCTACATAACCACAAAACATGGTGAATCCGTGGCTACCTCTATTCCATTCACAGGTATAGCACCAACAAGAGGTCATATCACCAGATACAATGGGACATTCATTGGTTATTCCATGGGTATCAAAGTGTATTTCTTTATCCGTCATTTATCCTCCTTACGAATGATTAGCATACAAACCATTGCTATTATTCCAATTAGTATTCCTACGATTAACCGCTCTGTCATTAACTTTCCAACTCCTCGTAAACATCCTCATTCAGTCCATCATAGGTGCTTTGGTCCAAGAAGGTATCAAGGTGCAGACCTTCAATAATAGCTTCTACCGATAATTTTATACCATTGGGCATTTTGATGATTTGGTCATGGATACCTTGGTTAGCTAACTCAATAGCTTCCTGAGCTATGGGAATGAACACCTTATTTACTGGTGGATAGTGATTGCATTGTAGGTGCCATTCCAATGCTTGCTCTTGCTTTAGCATATTGGCTATTTCCTCTGCTTGTAATCTTCCCATTTTATCCCTCCTTCTTTATTAGTAATCTGGTTCCACATTTATCACAATATCTATGGTCTGGGTTAAGCAAAGCCCAACCATAATATATTGTTCCACAACTAGGACACTTTGCTTTCGGCATTTGCACCTCCTTCAACAAAACATGGATGGTCACTGTTGCACTTCCAACAATGATACCATGCTTTAATCTGTCCAGCTTTTATATTGTTTGGAGAATAGTGAGTCCGCTTCATTATGGTTCCACACCTAGGACACCTTACTTCTGGCATCTTTATCCTCCTCTATAATACTTGCTTTGGGGAAGTATATCTCCAGGCAATCCTTACAATAGATGTCATAAGGTTGGTTGGCCTTTAGCTCTCTCTTACCAAGATAGACAAAGTAACC
>Ga0114919_10003864_pt1 | contig 12038 bp, 9 predicted proteins | sample BlataG_FD_88682 | JGI IMG/M metagenome (GOLD analysis project Ga0114919, IMG submission 88682) | Deep subsurface microbial communities from Black Sea to uncover new lineages of life (NeLLi) - Black_00105 metaG | ecosystem: Environmental > Aquatic > Marine > Oceanic > Sediment | place: Atlantic... | reverse complement strand
ATCCTGAAGGGCGGGCGGCTCGACCTGCCGGAAAAGGCCCTCGCCGGGCTTGACTGGGTCGTCGCCAGCGTCCATAGTTTCTTTGATTTGCCGGAAGCGAAAATGACCGACCGTCTCCTGGCCGCCATCCGCTCCGGCGTGGTCCACTGCCTGGGCCACCCGTTCGGCCGATACATCGGCAGCCGCGACCCGATTCAGTTCGACGTGGACCGGGTCTTCGCCGCCTGCCGCGAGCACGGCGTTTTGCTGGAGATTAACGCCCATCCTGTGCGCCTGGACCTGCCGGACATCTATTGCAAACGGGCCAAGGAGATGGGCCTCGTGATGGTCGTCGCGACCGACGCCCATCGTGTGAGCGAACTGGACCTGATGGAATACGGCATCGGGGTAGCCCGGCGCGGCTGGCTGGAGAAAAAGGACATTCTGAATACGCTTTCGGCCGCGGCGCTCCTCAAACGGCTTGAAAGGTGATGAGGCGCGGTCGGTCTCGCCTGAAAGCCCTTGCATCCTCCCGTCATGTCGGGTATGAATGGGTCGTGTGGATGCGAGTCAGATTAACGCGGAGTGTGATCCATGCTGACAAAACTGAGTGTTACGAATTTTAAGTCCTGGCGAGAGATCCGTGAGATGCGCCTCGCGCCGATCACGGGGCTGTTCGGGGCCAACAGCAGCGGCAAGACAAGTCTCCTTCAACTGCTCCTAATGCTGAAGCAGACCGTGGAATCTCCAGATCGCGCCCAGGTTCTCATCTTTGGGGACGAGAGGGCCCCCGCGAACCTGGGCACGTTTCGGGACACGGTGTTCGGGCATGAATCGCCGGCATCTCTTCAGTGGAGCCTGACCTGCAAGTTTTCATCGCCCTTGTCCGTTCAGGACCCTGAGGACAATCGGGTGCTTTTCTCTGGAAAGGTAATGGGGTTTGGCGCCAAGGTTTCCGAGAATGGTAAGGGGCGCCTCCAGGTGGACCAGATGACCTATGATCTCGCAGGACACCAGTTCGGCATGAAGCGCAAGACGCCGGACAAGCCACGATACGAGCTGGTTTCCGAGGGGGCCGAATTTCAATTCGTGAGGACGCGCGGACGTGCCTGGGCTCTTCCGGCGCCGGTCAAGTGTTATGGTTTCCCGGACCAAGTCAAGGCTTACTTCCAGAACGCGGGCTTCCTGGCGGACCTTCAGTTGGCGCTTGAGGAGGCGTTTGGCCGCCTGTATTACCTTGGGCCTCTCAGAGAGTATCCTAGGCGCCAGTACACTTGGGCGGGGGCGGACCCGGCGGACATGGGACAGCGCGGCGAGCGCGTTATTGATGCGCTTCTGGCTGCACGCGAACGCGGTTTGACAATCTCACTTGGGAAAGGTAGAAAACGCCCGACTTTGGAGGAGTACGTTGCGCGCTGGCTAAAGCAACTCGGCCTGATCCACGAGTTCAGGGTTGAGGCTATAGCCAAAAACAGCAATCTTTACCGAGTTCTGGTACGGCGGTCAGAGACATCTGCGGAAGTGCTGGTGACTGATGTAGGATTCGGCGTTTCGCAGGTCCTTCCTGCCCTGGTGCTGTGTTACTATGTGCCGGAAGGCTCCACGATTATCCTTGAACAGCCTGAGATTCATCTCCACCCCGCCGTCCAGGCGGGGCTTGCCGATGTGTTTATTGATGCCGTAAAAAGGCGCAACGTGCAGATCATCTTCGAGAGCCATAGTGAGTACTTGCTCAAGCGTCTCCAGCGCCGAATTGCGGAAAGGAAGGTGAAATTCGAGGACACAGCTCTCTTCTTCTGCGATTTGGCCGAGGGTGAATCCCGGCTAACCTCGCTTGAGGTTGACGAGTTTGGCCGCGTCCTCAACTGGCCGAAGGACTTTTTTGGGGATGAGTTCAGCGAAGTTGTTAAGACGCAATTGGCGGCCTTGAAGCAACAGGAAACTCAAGGGCGATGACGGCCTTCGTGATCGATACTAACGTGGCCATCGTTGCCAACCGCGGACATCCGCAGGCGCAGCCGGACTGCGTTAGGAATTGCATCGTTGCCTTACAGCAAGTGCAACAGGGTGGGAAGGTCGTGCTTGATGCCGGCACGCTGATTCTGGACGAGTATAAGGCCAATCTGAGTCTGAGCGGGCAGCCGGGCGTGGGGGATGCATTCTTCAGGTGGTTGTGGGACCGCCAATGTGTGCCGGAGTTCTGCGAGCGCGTGAACATTACGCCCACCAACGGAAGTTTTGCCGAATTCCCTAATGATGCTGCACTCCGGCGTTTTCACGATGACGACCGCAAGTTCGTAGCCGTGGCGCTTAAGAGTCAGTGCGCCCCCGAGGTGATGAACGCCGTGGATGTTCATTGGTGGAGGTTCCGGGAGGCGCTCCAGAGGTGTGGAGTAGGGGTTTGTTTCCTTTGTCCTGAAAGTTTTCAGGGATAGGGAAGGGGGGGCGCGGAGCGCCGCCGTAGGCGCCGAGAGACGCGATGACCAAGCCCGAGGCCCGCAAGCGTGCGGACGCCCTGCGCCGCGACATCGAGGGCCACAACTACCGCTACCACGTCCTTGACGATCCGGTCATCTCCGACGCCCAATACGACAAACTGGTCCTCGAACTTCGGGCGATTGAGGAGAAGTGGCCGGACCTCGTCACGCCCGACTCGCCCACCCAGCGCGTGGGCGGCCGGCCGCGCGAAGGCTTCGCAACCGTCGAGCACGAGACACCCATGCGCAGCCTCCTCTCGGTCTATACCGAGGAGGAAATGCGGCATTTCTATGAGACGTGCGCAAAAGAACTCGGCCGTGAAACCATCCCCCTGGTGGCCGAGCCGAAGTACGACGGCGTGAGCGTCGAAATCGTCTTCGACGGCGGCCGGCTCACCAGCGCCAGCACGCGCGGCGACGGGACGACCGGCGAAGACATCACCGCCAACATCCGGACGATTCCCGAGGTCCCGCTTCGTCTGAGGGAAGGCGAAACGCCGATGCCGGACCACCTCGTCGTCCGCGGCGAGGTCCATATGGAGAGAGAGGAGTTCGCGGCGTTCAATCGCGACCAGGAAGAGGCGGGCAGAAAGGCGTTCGCCAACCCGCGGAACGCCGCCGCCGGGAGCCTGAGGCAACTGGACCCGAGGATCACGGCTGAGCGTCCCCTTCGCATTTTCTTCTGGGAGATTGCGCCCTCTTCCAGTTGGCGGCCGGAGACGCAGCGGGAAAGCCTCGAGGCGATGCGGTCGCTGGGCCTGAAGACGTGCCCGGAGTCGGCCCGGGTCGAGACCGCCGACGAAGCCGTCGCGTGGCATCATAACCTGGAGAAGCGCCGCGACGATCTTGCCTACGAGATCGACGGGTGCGTGTTCAAGGTGGATCGCCTGGCGGACCATGAGACGCTGGGCGTGCGTGCGGCGAATCCGCGCTGGGCCGTCGCCTATAAGTTCGCCCCGCGCCGGGAAACCACGCGCATCAAGGAAATCAACGCCCAGGTCGGACGCACCGGGGCCGTCACACCGGTCGCCGTTCTCGAGCCGGTCCCAATCGGCGGCGTGACCGTCACGCACGTCAGCCTCCACAATCAGGACGAAATCGACCGCAAGGACATCCGCGTCGGCGACACGGTGCTCGTGGAGCGCGCGGGCGACGTGATTCCCCACGTCGTCCAGGTCGTCAAGAAGAAGCGGCGGGCGGGCGCGAGGAAATACCACCTGCCGACCAAGTGCCCGGTTTGCGGCGAGGCGGTCGTCAAGCCCGAGGGCGAGGCGATCACGCGATGCACGAACGCCTCGTGTCCGGCCCAGTTGAAGGAACACATCAAACACTTCGGCTCGAAGCAGGCGCTCGACATCGACGGCCTGGGCGACAAGGTCGTGGACCAACTCGTGGAATGCGGACTGGTCCGGGACCTGGCGGACCTGTTTGAACTTCAGGCGGACGACGTGGCGGGCCTTGAGCGCATGGCCGAGAAGAGCGCATCGAACCTCATCGAGGCCGCTGAGAAAAGCAAAGGGGCCTCGCTGCCGCGCGTCCTATACGGCCTGGGCATCCGCCACGTCGGCCGCGCGCTGGCCGAGACGCTCGCCGCGGCGTTCGGCTCCCTCGACGCCCTGGCCAAGGCCGACGAAGAGCGGCTCGTTGAAGTAGAGGACGTCGGACCGGAGGTGGCGCGGAGCGTCGTCGAGTGGTTCGCTAATAAACAGAACCGCCACCTTGTCGAGAAACTGAAACAGCACGGCATCCACCCGAAGATGAAGGCGCGGGTCTCCGAAGGCGACTCGACGTGGCGAGCGGCCAAGGGCCCGCTTTCGGGGAAGACCGTTGTCGTGACGGGCGAACTAGAGTCCATGACGCGCGACGAGGCCCAGGAAGCGATTCGCCTGGCGGGCGTAAAGGCGCCGGGCAGCGTCTCGAAGAACACCGATTTCGTCGTGGCGGGATCCAATCCTGGGGCGACGAAGATGCGTGCGGCCGAGAAGCACGGCACGAAGACCCTGGACGAGGAAGCCTTTCTGAAACTCATCGGCAGAAAATAGGGAGCGCGTCGTGGCGGAAACGAAGTGCCTGTTCGTCGAGGTCGAGCCGTGGGAAGCGGAACGCATCCGCGCCCACTGCAAGACGTGCAGCGGTCTCATCACCCACGAGCAGACCCTCCAGGAGGTCGAGATTGAGGACCCGCGCGGCATCACGGTCCTGTCGCCCTTCATCCACAGCCGCGTGGACGCCGCAGCGCTGGCCAGGCTTCCGGACCTGAAACTTGTGACCTCCCGCTCGACCGGCGTGGACCATATCGACCTGGACGCCTGCCGGGCGCGCGGCATCACGGTGTGCAACGTGCCGACCTACGGGGCGAACACGGTGGCCGAGCACACCTTCGCCCTGATCCTTGCCCTGACGCGGCGGGTCCACAAGGCGTACGAGCAGACGGTGCGCGGCAAGTTCAGCATCGAGGGTCTGCGTGGCATCGACCTTCGGGACCGGACGCTGGGGGTCATCGGAACGGGCTCCATCGGCACGCACGTGGTCCGCATCGCGCTGGGCTTCCAGATGCGGGTCGTGGCCGACGACGTCAAGCCGATCGCCCACATGGCCGACGCCCTGGGCTTCGAGTATGTGAGCCTGGAATCGCTCCTGAAACAGTCGGACATCGTCACGCTGCATTGCCCCTACACCGACGAGACGCACCACCTCATCAATGCCGAGCGGCTGGCGCTGATGAAACCAGGAGCGATTCTCATCAACACGGCGCGCGGGGCGCTGGTGGACACCGAAGCGCTGGTCGAGGCGCTTCGGAGCGGCAGGCTCGGCGGGGCGGGGCTCGACGTCCTCGAGGAAGAAGCGGCCATCCGCGAGGAAGGGCAGATGCTTTCCAGCCGTTACGACGCCGAAACCCTGCAGTCGGTCGTCCAAAACACCATCCTGATGCGGATGGACAACGTCATCATTACGCCCCATATCGCCTTCAACAGTGAAGAGGCCTTGGACAAGATTCTGGACACGACGGTGGAAAACGTGGCGGCGTTTGCGGCCGGCCGGCCGCAAAACGTCGTGTCCTGACGGCGCCGACGTCCCGCCTTGAACAGGGCGAGCCGGTGGACAACACGTCGTGGCGTGCGGCTTGTCTGGGAACTGGATGACATGTGAGGCAGAACCGATTTCGCCCCACCCCACATGCGGTGGCTGCAAGGCTCGTACCCCCAATCTGTAGGGGCCACATGCGCATGTCTGTATTTTTCGTGTGAATTCCCCTCTGAGCCGTTATAATACCGCCGTCGCGTCCATACAGGGGTGAGGCACGTCATGGCCACCGCGTTTCTGGCATCCGGCTTGAAGATCGCCCGAATCTTCGGAATCACAATCCGTGTCCACGCCAGTTGGCTGCTGATCTTCTTCCTTCTGATGTGGAGCCTGGCGGCCCATTTTTTGCCGATGGCCGACCTGGCCGATGGCGGGCCGTGGTGGCGGGGGGCGGAGCGCGTCCGCGAGTATCAGCACCAGCACCCTGGCGCGACCGACCTGGAGGCCTTTGGGGCTCTGCGGCACTGGCCGACGTGGCACTACTGGGTCCTGGGGGCCGTCGGGACGCTTGGGCTCTTCGTATGCGTCCTGGCGCACGAGTTGTCGCACAGCCTGGTGGCCCGCGCGAACGGAATCCCGGTCGAAGGCATCACGCTGTTCGTCTTCGGCGGTGTGTCGCGGCTCAGGGACGAGGCGCGGACGCCGGAGGTGGAACTGAAGGTCGCGCTGGTCGGCCCCCTGACGAGCATCGTCATCGCCGCTGCGTTCGGCGCCCTGTATTTCGGTTTTGGAGACTGGTTCGCGGAGCAGGCCCGCGCGCTGCTCTTTTACTTTGCGTTTGTTAACGGGATGCTGGCGGCGTTTAATCTGCTGCCGGGGTTTCCGCTGGACGGGGGGCGCGTCCTGCGGGCGGCGCTTTGGAAGTGGCGGGGCAACTTGCGGCGGGCGACGGCCACGGCGGCAAGCATCGGCAGAGGCCTCGGAGCGGTCATGATCGGCCTGGGTGTCCTGATGTTCCTGATGACGTGGGCCATCGGCCCGCTCTGGCTGGTCTTTATCGGCATGTTCATGCGTCATGCCGCCCAAGCCAGTTACCAGCAGGTGGCGATGCGTGAGGCTCTGGGCGGCTTGGCGGTCCGCGACATCCTCCAGAAGCAAGTTATCTGGGTCGAACCCGACCTGACGCTCGAGCAGCTTGTGGACGAGTATTTCTTCCGCTACCGGTTTCGGAGTTTCCCGGTCCTGGAGGAGGGGTGGCTGGTGGGCATGATCAGCCTCAAGGACGTCCAGGGCGTACCTCGGGCCGAATGGCCCGGGACACCCGTGCGTGAGGTCCTGCACCGGGTTCGCGAGGAGAACCTCGTCCGCCCCGACGACAGCCTCGTGGACGCTTTTCGCAAGATGATGAGCGAAGACACGGGACATCTCCCGGTAGTGGAGGGCGACCGGCTGTGCGGCATCGTCACTCGCCACGACATGATGAATCTGATTCAAATCAAGACGGACCTGGCCGAAGCGGGCGCGGCCGGCCGGAACGGGTCGTGACGCAAAAAGGACCGAGGGCGCCGATGGTAACCGCGGAGCAACACGAAGCCGCGCTTTGGAAACCGGCGGCCGAAGGCGCTGTTGACTGCTTCCTGTGCGCCCACCGCTGTCACATTGCGCCGGAGGAGCGCGGCGTCTGCCGGGTTCGCGAGAACGTGGACGGGCGGCTCGTGACGCTCGTCTACGGCCGCGTTATCGCCCACCATGTGGACCCGATTGAGAAGAAGCCGCTCTTCCACTTCCTCCCGGGGAGCCGCGCCTACTCAATTGCAACGGTCGGATGCAATTTCCAGTGCGGATTCTGCCAGAACTGGCAAATTTCCCAGTGGCCGCGAAGCGAGCGCGGCCAAATGCCGGGCGAGCCGATGACGCCGGAGGCGGTGGTGACTGCCGCCACGGCGAACGGCTGCGCGTCCATCTCATACACCTATACCGAACCGACAATCTTCTTCGAGTACGCCCGGGACTGCGGCCGGCTGGCGAAGGCGGCGGGTCTGAAGAACACCTTCGTGACGAACGGTTATGAGACGGCCGAGACGGTGGCCGAACTGGCCGAATGGCTGGACGCCGCCAACGTGGACCTGAAGGCCTGGCGCGACGACTTTTACCGCAGGATGTGCAAGGCCCGGCTCGAACCGGTCAAGGAAACCATTTGCCGCATGCACAAGGCCGGTATCCATGTCGAAGTGACGACGCTCGTGGTGCCCGACCGGAACGACGATTCGAACGACCTGAAAGGCATCGCCGAGTTTCTGGCGGGGGTTTCGCCCGACACACCGTGGCACGTGACACGTTTCCACCCGGATTACAAGATGACCGACGGGCGGCCGACGCCGCTCGAAACCATCCGCCAAGCGCTTGCGATCGGCCGGGAAGCGGGCCTTCGGTTCGTCTATGCCGGCAACATCCTGGGTGAGCAGGACACGATGTGTCCGGCGTGCGGGGCGCGGGTGATCGCGCGGCACGGTTTCGGCGTGTCGGTGGAAAACCTCAAAGGGTCGGCGTGTGGGAAGTGCGGGGCGCCGCTGCCCATCATCGCCGATTAGCCGCACGCGGTCCGACGGGCTCCCGTCGAGTCCGCCAGAACAGGTGACAAGGAGGACAGCGATGACGAGGAAGCGCACGAAAGTAGGCTTCGTTGGATTGGGTCTGATGGGGGCGCCGATGGCGGAGAGGCTTCTGAAGGCAGGCTATCCGCTCGCGGTGTGGAACCGGACGCCGGAGAAGGCGGAGCCGTTGGGGGCGGCGGGCGCCGCGAAGGCCAAGTCGCCCGCCGGGGCCGCACGCGGCGCCGACTTCGTCTTCGTCATGGTGGCCGACGATGCCGCCCTCGACACCGTGCTTTTCGGCGAGGAGGGTCTCTCGCGCGGCATGAAGCGCCGGAGCATGCTCATCAACTGCTCGACGACGAGCCCGGGGATGAGTTACCGAGCCGCCACGGCCCTGCGGAGCCTGCAGGTCCACTATCTCGAGGCCCCGGTGATGTGGAGTGTGCAGGAGGCCCGGGAAGGCGAACTCCAGATCCTCGTCGGCGGCAGCCGCGACGACTTCGCCAAGGCCAAACCCGTCCTGGAAGCGTTCGGCAAGGACATCCACCACATCGGCGACCTCGGCAAAGGGACCATGATGAAACTCGCCTGCAGCCTGATGGTGGCGGCGATGCTCGAGACGTTCGGCGAGTTCTTCACACTGGCGCGGAAGGCCGGCATCCCCTTCGAGACCATGATGGAGGTGCTTCATGCCGGGCCGCTCGAATCGCCGCTGTACGGCTTTGCCGAGCAGGCCATCGTCAACGCGGGCGGCCGGCCGAACTTCTTCCTGAAACATATGCAGAAGGACGTGAATCTTGCGACAGACCTGGCGCGGCAACTGGACGTGCCCGTTCCGCTGACGGCACACGTGCGGCAGATGCTGACGGCTACCAAGAACCTGGGCCGCGGTGACGAGGATGTCTCGGCAATGCTGGACGTGATGGCCGCGTGGGCCGGCGTGCCCCTGCGCGGTTAGGGCGACGAGACGGTTCCGCCGCGAGCGGCCTTGGCCCGATCGATGAGTGCTTTCAGGGCGTCCATCCGGTCCTGCTGCGGGTGGCGCCAGTCTTCGGGGAAGTCGCGCCCGGCCAACTTGGCCTGCTCCTTCAACTGCTCGTGCGTCCGGTCGATTTCCGCCTCCGTCTCGGCGTGCAGGGCTTCCAATTCCTCAAGCGTGTAGAACTTGTCTTCCCATTCGATGATGCCGAGTCGGAAGCGAACGTCTTCCGGTGCGCTTCGCATGGCATCCGCCAACCCGTCGGCCCGCGTAATCAGCGCCCGGGCCTGGTTGGCGAGCGTCGTGATCTCGGTGCTCAATCTTTTCCGCTCTTCGAGCAAAGGCCTCTGCGCCTCGCCGAGTTCCTGCTGGACGGCCTCGATCTGCTTTTCGCAGTCGGCGATGGTCGCATCGCTTTCCTGGACGGCTTTTTTGGCTTCCGCCCGCATTTTGTTATAGGTCTCGAGGTTGCGCTCGTATTCCTGCTTGAGCCTCTCGTTACGCTCGCGGATGTGCTCGGCTTCGCGTCTGTAGCGGCGCAGGGCATCGTCGTACTCATCCCTATCCCAGTAAGATCGCTTGGGTTCGGTAGGCATGGGTTGGTATTGGGGCTCGCGTGGCGGCCGGATACCGAGGGCCCTTGCAGCCTTTCGCTTTTTGGCCCGGGCCTTCGACAGGTCGGCGCGGAGCGGCCGCTCCTTGGCGAGGGCCTCGCCCCGCAACTTGTTAATCTTCCGGTTCAGGTCGGTCAGCGCGCCGCGGACCGGTCTGCCCTGTTCGACAAGTTCTTCCATCTTAGCGCGGGCCTCACGGTAGGTCTCGAAGACCTGGGTGACAGGCGTCCAGGTTTCCTCATAGCGAACTTCGCCCTTGGCGGGGTGCGCCTCCTCGCGCGCCGATTCGGGGGGTTCAACCTCCCGGCCCGGCGCGGCATGGGCGGCAAGCCACACCACCAGCGCGCCGACAACCATTCCCGCCGTCCATCTCAAAGCCGCACGCATAATTCTCACTCCTCCGGTGAAGAAGGCGATGTGGCTCTTCGGCTATTTATACGAGTCTCAGGGCCGACAAGCAATCGGAATTTTCTCGGCGGCTTGTGCCCGTGGGCGTAGCAATTTCTCCCGGCGGGCCCGCCAGGCGAAATTGCCACGCCCCACCCTGGAGCGGCACATGGGTTTTCGTTGACAGCCGGCTCGTCTGCCCCGAAAGTAGGGAAACTTCTGTCCACGGTGCTCCCTGAAACGGGAAGGCTTGTGAGAAAACACACCGAGCGTTTGGCGTTCTTGGCGATCGCGGTTCTGTATTTGTCGGCGGTCAACGACCATTGGGCCGTCAAGCCGGATTCGGGCCTCTACCTGTCGCTGGGCCGTTCGCTGGCCGAAGGCCGCGGCATGGAGTTCAACGGCAAGCAGTGCTGGGGCGTCCCTCCCGTTGTCCCGTTATCAATCGCCGGTTCCCGGCTGCTGGTCGAAGAGCACTACTGGCTCATTAACCTGGCGATGAGCCTGTTTGGATTCGGCGTGGTGGTTCTCTCCTATCTGACGGTGAAACGGCTGGCCGCCGACCTGCCCGAACGGATGCGGACCGGTCTGGCTGTTGGCGTTCTCCTCGTTGTGGGCACCTCGGCCCGCCTTTTTATCGACTCGACGCGCATCCTGACGGACGTGCCGTTCACCTTTTTTGTCATGCTGGGCCTTTACGCCTTCGTCCGCGGCCGGGAGGGCCGCTGGATCTGGTTCCTTTGCGGATCGCTCGCCTTCCTCTTGGCCACATGGACCCGTGTCCTCGGTCTGGTGCTCTTCGGTGGTGTTTTCCTGGCGGCCCTTTGGGACGCTTACCGCGAGCGCCGCGTCAAACACTTTGCGGTCGTCGCCGGGTGCGCGGCGACCGTGGCGGCAGGCTTTCTGGTGTGGGCAGTCCTTTCCCGTTCGCACTTGACCCCTGGCGGCCCGGATTACCTCGGGGCCGACCAGGTCACTCGCTTCAACCTTTTGGCGGCGTCGAAATGGGCGGAAATCGCCGAAGGTGTGTTGAACGTCCCCAGCGCCGTCTGTTCGGCCATCGTGTATCAGAAAGCACCCTGGTTCAACCTGCTGCCGACCGCGCTGGTTCTCGTCGGCCTGTGGACGGCGGCGCGCCTGAGGCAGTGGGTCGTTGTCTTGCCTATGGTCTTATACGTGGGGGTTTTGATTGCGCTGGGAACCGGGGCGGTCGCGTCGCGGTACTTCCTGCCCATCATGCCGCTGCTGGTCTATTGTCTCCTGCTTGGGGTCTGCACGGTGGCCGCGCGGCTAAGAAGGCGGCCCGAAGGTGCGGCCGAGGCTGCCGGAGCGAAACCCGTGTGGCCCGGATGGGCAATCACGCTGGCGATCGCCGTCTGCGTGGCCATCAGCACTCCACGAGTGATTCGCGAGATCTACCGGATGCGCCACCCGCAGTTTTACGCTGTGTTCGACCACGGCAGGTGGCAGGGTTTCGTGGACCTCGGCGTGTATCTGCGCCGGAATGGACGCCCGGAAACCGACCGGGTTCTCTCCCCGAGCGGTTCGATCGTGCATTACCTGTCGCGGATGCCAACCGACATGCACTTCCAGCCGAAAGGCGGGGATGTCCTGTATCTCGACGACCTTCGGCCCGCCGAGTTTGCGGAGGCGGCTGCCGAGGAACCTTACCGGTTCGTCGTGGTGCCGACGGACAAAGAGGGCTGGAGTGAAGCAGTGATGAGCCAGTTGGAGGCAACCGGGTTGTTCGGCCCGCCTGTCCTTTTCCGAGGGCTGGCCTGTTACGAACGGCTGTCGGCGCCCGGCGGCGCGGGATTCAAGCGCGCCGGTGGGGCCGCTGGTGGCGGCGATTCGTGAGGTCCAACCCGAAAAGGGCCGGCGGGCCTCACAGAGGGAGACCTAGACTTGCGAACTTGGCGCGGATCGCCGTCGTCCTGGTGGTAGCAACATCGGCCATCGGCGGCGCGGATCGCGCCACTATGCT
>Ga0114919_10003863_pt1 | contig 12041 bp, 11 predicted proteins | sample BlataG_FD_88682 | JGI IMG/M metagenome (GOLD analysis project Ga0114919, IMG submission 88682) | Deep subsurface microbial communities from Black Sea to uncover new lineages of life (NeLLi) - Black_00105 metaG | ecosystem: Environmental > Aquatic > Marine > Oceanic > Sediment | place: Atlantic... | reverse complement strand
CCAGCGACCTCAGGCAAAGCGGAGACACTGGAAGTGATCACCGGGAGGCCACAAAGCATAGCATCGAGGACGGGCATACCGAAACCCTCATATAGGGACGGGAAAAACAGAACCGTGGCCATACGGTAGAGAGTAGCGAGTACCTCATCAGCAACATAGTTTGTCAAGATAACCTGTGTCTCAATACCCAGTTCAGCAGCCTGACTATGAAGGTAGCTTTCTTCGTTGGTTTCCAGCTTGCAAACAATCACTAGTGGGAATTCCGCCCGCAGTCGTGGATCCAATCGAGCGTAGCTCCTCAACATGCCAAGCATATTCTTCCGATAGTCAAAACCGCTGGTACTGACAACGAAACCACCGTGCAACCCAACCTCACGGTGCAGGTTCGCTATTCTTTGACGGCTTATGGAGCAACTGGCAAGGCTACTAGGTCCCGGAGTTGCCACGCTGATACGCTGTGGTTCAACATTCAACAACTCTACCACATCTGTGCGTGAATGCTCCGAAATCACAATGATGTGATCAGACTGCTGAACAAGCCGGCACACGTGGCGATAACCATTTTTCATCCAGGACGGGGCTCGGCGCAAATAGTGCTCCTCAAGCCGCAAAGGAATCAGGTCATAGACCGTTAACACAGTGGGTGTGCTGTCGTAATGGGTGTGCAACGGAGAATCCCACTCAAAAGGGCTATGGATGTGTAAGACGTCTGGTGCAAACCGCTTAAGCTGGGCCTTCCAATATGCTGCATAGGAGCCAAGCTGGCTAACCCAGTGCTGCGGGTGATAATCAAACAGGGGGAAATCTCCGTAGTACAGACGCCAGTCAGCCCGCGTATCGATAAAACGCAGATCAGGTGGAGGCAGATGACCGTTTCCAAACAGAATGTGCGATTGTTCCACATCAGGCTGCCTTAGTAGGGCACGCAAGGCCCCAGCCGTGTACTGGCCAATCCCTCGATGTCGGGTGGGGTGAATCTGCAAAGGCGCGATATCAGACATGATACGCATAGGAATCACACCGTGAGCAGTGAACTGTTGACCTAAGACCTAAGTAGCCTGTAGGGGCTTGTAGCCAATAATCGCAACATTTTGGTAGTCGAAGAGCTGACGGTTAACACGTTGTAATCTCTCATTGATTTCTGCAGCCAGCGCCTGCAATTGTGCATCGGAATCAGGCGATAGAACAAGTGGCTCAAGAGCTAGACCCATAGGCACCGGCAATGAATATCGCAGTTCCACGTTCACGAATCCATGCGTTCGGAACATGAACTGAAAGGTCTCCGGATGTAAAGGTTGCCGGTGAGTAGGATCACGGTAAAAGGTGTTGGCCATGACAAAGAGATTCCGGGTATTGGGCGTCTCGCAGACGATTATCCCACCAGGGGATAACCGGTCATAGGCCAAAGAAAGAAGCTTTTGCAGTGCAATTGCGTCAAAATGCTCTATTAGATGACCGCAAAAAACACCGCCCAAGGTGTTTCCGGGCAAGTCACTCAAATGAGTCAAAACATCTGCGACCTCAACACGCAGGTCTTTCAAACGACACATCTCTGCCATTTCCGCTTCCCGGTCCACACCGTAAGCCTCAATACCTGCTTCTTTCAACAGTTCCAAAAAGTGACCTTGGCCACATGCTGCGTCTAACACATTCTTCCTGCCGCTGAACAATGGTACATACTGACGGTACGTTTCACGCACTACAGAGCCCAAAGCAGTGAAAGCTGCATTAAAGGCAAGATAACTCCAATCGTCCTGAGGGGCGGTGACAAAACCAGCCGGTTCAACGGCAGGACCGCGATCACTTTGGGGCAAGGATTGAGCTGTAGAGGCTGCGGCTCGACGCATACTGATCAAGCGCAACTCCAGCTCAGCAAGCCGCTCAAGCAGCTGGGATGTAAGCTTGGCCTGTGCCTGCAGTTGCGTTTCCGATTCCCCGCAAAGTTCCTCCAGAACCTGATAAACAGCGAAATTGTACTCGTTTTGCTGATTCAGCATGCGGAGCACGTACCATTTTGCAGACACGCTGTTCCAGACACTGCGGAAAGCAGCTATCAAGGGCCCGATGATAGGCACCTTCGATACAAAAGGCGCTTCCCGGACATGCCATTTGCCCTGTGCCTGGTATAACTTGCGCTGGATTTCCGTCATGCCTGACGCTGAGAACGAAGACTGCTGTTGACGAATCCGATCTCGAATCCTATGCATTTCAGCAGCCACGTCTACAACTGTGGTTTGGGCGTTGTCAGCCTGAGACTGCGCCCGAGTAGAATCCGACATTTTTGACCCCTTCAATCAAGTTACAGTGCACTGTGTTAACCGGTCGTCCCGTCTTGACGGGATCGCTAAACTTACACACCATCCAAACACAGTCAAAAATCGTCAACGAGCTAAGCATAGCGATCCAGGAAGCAACCGATTTCAGACACTCTCAACTCGAGTGCAATGACCAGTGTAGCCGAGGGCGGAAAACCCCGTGGTCTCCTCTCGTATCCTGCATCCTGAAATGCAGAACACCCCGGATGTAATCATAGATCACATTGCCTTTGCGATTATGAACGGCCACATCAAGTGCATAGTCTCCACGAAGCAGTTGCAACACAGGTATTTCGACAACGATAGTGCCTGTTTCTGGTACAGAGGCTTCAAACAAATCAACCCCGTCTAGTGCAGTATTAGTACCATAGCACCACACGCCGTCCAAACGATGAATGGCTATCCCAAAGGCAGGCATCTCCTCTATAGGACGCGCACTCGCGTAATCAATCTCAATACACATAGGCTCTTCTGGGGAAAAGACACTGGCAGCCCGGCCATCCGGCCCTAGCAATCGTACGGCCTCAATTACAATACGTCCATCCCCCCAACGTCCAACATAGGTATCCACGAAACTGGTTCCAGCCGGCACTGTTCCCGAGTCAAGCCTCTGCGCCAGTAGGCTCAAACTCCGCTGGGCCTGCTCTTCGGCCGCCGATCCTGCGAGATAGTCAGATATGACCTGTTCCGGCACGCCCTCCGAGCGCACGTAACCGTTTTGAAGCCATAGCACATAATCACAAATGTCGGTAATTTGCTCCATGCTGTGGCTTACCAGTACAATACTCACTCCTTGGCGTTGCAGATGTTTGATCCGCTCCAAGCATTTGTGCTGAAACGCCGCATCTCCCACCGCCAGCACCTCATCTACCAGCAAGATGTCTGGGTAGGTATGCACCGCCACCGAGAACCCCAGTCGCACATACATGCCCGAGGAGTAATGCTTGACTGGTACGTCAATGAACCGCTCCAGTTCCGCAAAAGCGATGATTTCCTCCAGTCTCTCCCGGGTCTGGGTCCGGCTAAGCCCCAGTATGGAGCTGTTCAGATAGATGTTCTCCTGACCAGTTAGGTCGGGATGGAAACCAGCACCTAACTCTAGCAAGGCTCCCACGCGCCCGTTGACCTCGATCCGCCCCGAGGTGGGCTCGATAATCCGGGCGATGAGCTTAAGCACCGTGCTTTTTCCCGCTCCATTGGAGCCGATAAGCCCCACAGTCTTCCCAGGTAGAATCTCGAAACTGACACCTCGCAGGGCCCAGAACTCCTCAGGAGCACTATCCCTGTCTCCTCTCAACATGGAGAGAAACACCTCTTGAAAAGACCGAGAAACCTGGTGACGTAGGGTAAACTTTTTCGATACATCTTCGAGGACAACAGCAGGCATCCTACTCCTTCATCACACGCTTTATCTACAAGACACCAAGAACTGAGCATACTCTGATAGAAATGCCAGCATCATTTCTTCGGCAAGCACTGGGTATTATAAGCCCAGAAGGATTGTGGTCAAAACATGGGAGAGGAGAGGATTTCAAGACAGCAGGTTTGGTACTGCTCAGGCGGGGCCCAGGTCATTCACTTTTATGTGAACTGTCTGGCACTTGAAGGTTGTGCAAAACTTGCCTGATGGATGGTTCTATATTATAATGCCATTGTACTTGCGCCGCGAGATCGCTGCAAGCGGAGCGCAGCGGCCGGATACTAGATAGAACGAGCTAAGTGATGATAGACAGGCTGACCGAGTTGGTTCGATACCGGGAACTAGTAATAAACCTGGTTATTCGCGATCTGAAGGTGCGCTACAAGAACTCCGCCCTAGGGTTCCTTTGGTCTCTCCTTAATCCCCTGGCAATGATGGCAGTCTTTACTGTTGTTTTCACTTTCATGATGCCTGATAATGCTATTCCCAAATTCCCGGTCTTTGTCCTCTGTGCCCTTTTGCCTTGGAACTTTTTCCGGGAGTCGGTCATGGGTTCCATCGCGAGCATTGTGGGCAATTCGTATTTAATCAAGAAAGTCTATTTTCCGCGCGAGGTTCTGCCTCTGTCGGTGATCCTGTCCAGCCTGGTAAACTTTCTACTGGCACTGATCGTCCTTTTCGGTATGCTTTTCATATTCCGCGTTAGGCTTACGCGCTGGGCACTGCTATTGCCGCTAGTGATATTCACGCAGTTGCTGTTCACTCTGGGTCTAGGGTTTATGCTCTCTACCGCGAATGTGTTCTACCGCGACACAGGTATGATCATGGATGTAGTGATGCTGGCCTGGTTCTTTGTGACGCCCATCTTTTATCACATTGCGATCCTGCCCCAGCACCAGTTGCTGCTGGGATTTGATTTGAACATCCACCGCTTGACCTATATCTTGAATCCAATGGCTTCGCTGATCGCGACCTATCGTGTCATCTTGTACGACGGTGCGCGTCCGGCCCTGGATTTTTTCTTCCGCACATTTGTGACTTCTCTGCTGACGATGATCGTCGGGTACCTTGTGTTTATGCGCTACAGTAAGGTTTTCGCTGAAGAGGTATAGGTACGTCTGGACAACGGGATAACAATGGAATTCGTGAGTATAGTGATACCTGTTTACAATGAAGAAGCGGCCATCGGCGATGATTTGGACCTCATCAAGCAGACGATGGGAGCCACTGGTCAGCCGTATGAGATTATCGTCGTTAATGATGGCTCAACGGACCGCACCGTTGAAATTGTGTCCAGCAAGCCAGGCGTTAAACTCATCCATCATCAGCAGAACCGTGGCACCGGTGCAGCGCGTACAACGGGGCTCAGGGCCGCCAAAGGGGACATCATCATCATGACGGACGGCGACGGCACCTATCCCAACCAGGATATGCCCAAGTTACTGGAGCACATGAAGCAGTGCGACATGGTCATCGGCGCGCGGACGCGGGAAAAGGGCACCCTGAAGTGGTTGCGTGCACCAGCCAAGTGGTTTATCGCGCGCTTGGCAGCCTATCTGACAGGGACCAAAATCCCAGACCTGAACTCGGGGTTTCGCGCTTTCAAGAGAAACATTGCTCTTGAATACCTGAGCATACTGCCGACCACGCACTCCTGGGTAAGTACAGTCACCATTGCCTTCTTGAACGGCGGCTACCTGGTGAAATACATCCCAATTGACTATCATAAACGCAAAGGCAAGTCCAAGTTCCATCCCCTAAAAGACACCTATAACTATGTCACCCTTGTTGTGCGCACAGTGATGTACTTCAATCCGCTCAAAGTGTTTTTGCCCATCAGTTTGCTGCTTTTTAGTGTTGGGGGAATCAAGATGGTTCGTGACATCTTTACGTACCATTTCCATATCCCTACCACCACAGTCATAATCATACTGACTGCGGTGCAATTAGCTGCCATGGGTCTCCTTGCTGACCTCATCGTAAAGAAGAGCATATCTCGCTGAGTGGACGGCTTATCGTTGGTTCAGGTACGCCCGACAAACTTGCAAGCTGAACATTGACGAGCTTTGCCAATAAACGAACTTGAACAGCGGTACTAACATCTTACTCTGGGATTTGCCCCTTGCTCAACTTCCTTTCTCGCCGGTGTCCAGGCTTAAGGTATGATTTGATGAGATTCGACACATTGTGGCAATAGGGGGTCATAGCGAAGCCTGCGTGCAGCCGGATGTGGGGAGAACGGGCTTGCAAATGAACAATACGAGTAGCCGTTTGTTGCCCTTGAACGTGGCCTGGATCCCGCTGGCAGGCAAGTCCCTGACGTGGCATGTGCTATTCATTGGCTGTGAGCCTCCCAAGGCTGTGGAATCCAGATGATCCTTTTCATTACTCGTAAGTACCCCCCCTCGGTGGGAGGAATGCAGAATCTGAGCTACCGGCTAACCACAGAGGTCAGCAAGCAAACCGCTGCTCAGATTATCAGTTGGGGTGGGTCGCAGCAATGGCTGCCAATCTTCATAGTCTGGGCCTTCATTCGGGCCCTGGCTGCGCTGATGCGGAACAATGTGACCCTGATCCACCTGAGCGATCCGGTTCTTGCCCCGTTGGGTGTGATGCTACGTACACTGGGACGAGTACCGGTGATAGTTAACGCCCATGGGCTGGACGTGACTTACTCCCATCCCCTTTATCAGGTTATAATTCCTGCCTGTCTCCGCCACCTGGACCGGGTTATCTGTATAAGCAGATACACCAGGGAGGAGTGTATCCGACGCGGTGTGCCTGCGATGGGCTGTGTGGTCATCCCGTTAGGAATTGACGTTGAGGACTATAAGACTGCTCTGCCTGACGACGAGCGCAAGGCTTGGCTGACTTCCTGGGGGGTGAGTCCGCTGGAACAGCAGGTTCTATTGACCGTAGGACGGCTGGTACCGCGTAAAGGATTAGCTCGCTTTGCGTCGGAGGTGCTGCCGCTGCTGGTGGCCCAGCGGCAAGATTGGGTTCATTTGATCATCGGGGATGGGCCAGAGCGTGGCGCCATTGAGGCCGCTGTGGAAGCTCAGGGACTGTCTGAACACGTAAAGCTCCTGGGATGCCTTAACAACGAGGCGTTACGGGCGGCTTATGCCCTGGCTGATCTCTTCGTGATGCCTAACGTGGTTACGCCTGGCGATCCTGAAGGCTTTGGACTGGTGACGCTAGAGGCGCGGGCGGCGGGCGTGCCGATTGTTGCTGCTGACCTTGAGGGAATCAGCGAGGCGATCATTGAGGAAGAGGATGGTACCCTGATAAAACCAGCTGACTGGCCAGCCTTTGTGCCGGCCATCAACTTCTGGCTCGACCGTGGGAGGACAGCGGCAGATAGAGAACGGCGCCGCCAACAGACGCAGGCTCGATTCGCCTGGTCGCGGATTGTGTCTCAGTACTTGGAGGTTTTCCAGGAAGTGGGAGGGGAACAGCGTACACGAAAGGAAGAGCAGGTTGCGAATCGCGATTGACGCATTGGGCTTGCCCCCATTCGGTGGGGCGAAGGCCTCTGCCCTCGGCTGGTTGGCCGCGCTGGGCCGCTATGACCGGGAGAACTACTATCTCGTGTTCCTCTCTTCTCACGCAGAGGAAGCACTCTCGTCCTTTCCCCATATCGAACAGCGAGTAGTGCCGTTTCGCAATCGCTTCACGGTGCGTATTTGGGCTCAGTTTTGGCTCCCGCGTCTGTTAGCCCGCGAGAAGGTTGATCTTCTTCACAGCATGAAGAATCTGAGCGTGTTAGGTGCACCCTGCCCAACAATAGTGACCATCAATGATCTCTCTCATATAGTGCTGCGCGACCTATATCCCTGGATTGATGGCCTTTACTGGCAGGTGATACAACCTCGGATCTTGCGACACGCTGCACGGGTCATCGCTATCTCAGAGAACACCAGGCATGACTTGGTGCGTTTCTACGGGTTGGAAGCGGACAAGATTGTTACTCTCCACCCTTCTTGCAATGATCGCTTCCGTCAGCCCTGTGAATCTAGAGATCTGGAACGGGTACGGGCCAAATACGGCCTGCCTGAGTCAGTGCTGCTCTACGTCGGTGGCCTGGGGGTGCACAAGAACGTGATTACCCTAGTGCGGGCTTTTGCCCGGATTGCTGGCGAGATACGACACGGGCTGGTGCTGGTTGGCGGAGCACATCACACTACCAGTGACCGAGGCCTAGCACAGGAGGTGACTGCCCTGGGGCTAGCAAACCGGGTGTGGATGCTGGGTTCGATTCCGTTAGAAGACCTGGCTGTCCTCTACCATCTGGCTGACCTCTTCCTCCTGGCCTCGCTCAACGAGGGTTTTGGCCTGGTGCTACTAGAAGCGATGGCCTGCGGTACCCCGGTGTTGGCCGCCCGCACGGGTAGCGTGCCGGAAGTAGTGGGCGATTGTGCATGGCTCCTGGACGATCCTTTGGACGTCGAAGGATTTGCCACGGCAGTTGCAGCATTGTTAGCTGACCATGGCAGGCTCGCCCAGATGAGCACGAAGGGGTTGGAGCGTAGTCGGATGTTTACGTGGAAGCGGACTGCGGAACGCACCTTGACGCTTTACCGGGAGGTGGCTAGTGACCAAGCACGACTCTCGCCAGCCTGAACCTCGTTCTGTTGACGCGTCACTGTACGATACGACCTACTTCCTCAATGAGTGCGAGGGCTATCAGGAGTTCCTTACTTCTGGCGGGCGCACCCTCTCCAATCGCCTGTTGACAGCATTGGCATATGCTGACGTGCAGCCGGGTATGCGCGTGCTAGACGTGGGGTGCGGTCGCGGTGAAAGCCTGGTTTGGCTAATGCGTCAGGAGGCCGAGGCCTGGGGTCTGGACTATGCGACTGAGGCACTGCGTCTGGGCGCGAGCGCGGTCCAATCTGCTGACCTGGAGGCAGATCGCCCCTGTTGCCTGATCGCCGCCACTGCCCGTCACCTTCCAGTCTCATCCGAATCTTTCGATCGTGTACTGATGCTAGACATTGTCGAGCACTTGCATCCCTGGGAATTGGAGCAAGCACTCGGGGAAGTATGGCGAGTGCTGAAACAAGGTGGAAAGCTCATTGTGCATACCGCGCCCAATCTCTGGTATTACCGATTCGGTTACCCTCTTTTTCGCCTTTTCGAGCGCCTGCGTGGTGTGCGGCTGCCAAAGGACCCTCGTCAGCGATTCCGCTTCCACCAGCAGGTCCACGTCAACGAGCAGAGCCCCCGGTCGCTGGCGCAAGCACTGGAGCGAGCAGGATTTCGACCTCGCGTCTGGTTGGAAGACTTGCAGCAGCGCTGGGCAAACCGCGATCGCGTTACCTACGTGCTGGGCTGGTTGGTCACACATTGTTACCCCTTTAAGTGGATTTTCTGTGGCGATGTCCTCGGCGTGGCACGCAAGGTATAGGCATTAGTGAGCGTGACAAGATCGGCTTGGATCAAAGAGGGCGTGAGGACGATAGGTCGCTGGTTGCGTAGATGGTCACGAAGCCTCTCAGCTTTGCTTATAGTGGCCATTTTTGGCCTCCTGGCCTGGCAACTCGCACGCGATTGGCACAGTCTGCCCCCTGGATTCCTCTCGAGCGCGAGGCATCTCGCACTGCTGGCCTCTCTAGTGGCACTCATCCCAGCCTTGTTGGTCGTGAGTCTGCGCTGGGGGATCACTCTGCGGGCGATCAACATACCCATAGATTTGTGGACCTCCGTCCGGATCTGGTTCCTGTCGCAGTCCGCTCGCTACGTACCTGGCGGGGTGTGGACCTACGTGAGTCGTTTTTGTCTAGGCCGCTCCGAGATAGCACAAGAAGCCATCGTCGCCAGTATGATTCTTGAGACGGGATTGCGGATAGTGAGCGAGATGCTCGTTTTCCTGCTCTCTCTTCCCTTCTGGGCTGACACGGGCTTTATTAGCGCCGAGACCGTACTCCTGCTGATCGGCGGCACTGGCCTGGGGCTACTGCTCCTGCATCCTGCCTTGCTGGAGCGACTGAGCAGAACGACACTGCTGCGCCGGGCGGGCCTGAGACCTGTGGATCTCTCAGGGCTACGATACCGCACAGTGCTGATGTTGCTAGCCTACTACATACTGAGCGTCATCATGGTTGGCGGGGCGTTTTACTTAATGGCTGCAGCGCTCTATCCTGTGCCAGTACGCCTGCTTCCGCTACTGACAGGCAGTCTGGCTGTTTCGGTAGTCCTGGGCTTCCTGGTGCCCCTGGCTCCCAGTGGCTGGGGTGTGCGAGAGGGGGTGTTGGCCTTCTTACTGAGTCAGCTAATGCCTTCCTCAGTAGCTATTGTGGTCTCGATAGCAGCGCGAATCTGGTTGACTCTGGGGGAAGCGACCTGGATTCTGGCAATGTTGTGCTTGCGGAAGGGCTCTAAACCAAAGTCATCCCAGAAATAACCCAAAAGGGCTATTGACCGGGAGAGCAAGATCAGAGTATAATGTAGCCAGGGTTGACTCGGAGTGTGTTGATCGTATTAGAAAGAAAATCAGGAGGTAATGAACTATGAAGAGAAAGAGCGCTTTTGGTATTGCCCTGCTCCTTGTCCTGATCCTCGTTATCGTACCGGTTGCGCTGGGTCAGGCTGGCACTATGAGCACTGCGTTCGCTGTGCAGAACCTGGACGTCGGTTCAGCAACGGTGGACGTCTATTTCCGCGACACTAACGGGACGCAGACGAACCATCTTCAGCAGACAATTGGTGAAGGTGGGAACTTTAACTTTGACCAGCGGTATTCCACTGGCGATCCCGGGACCGAACCCTTCCAGGGCTCGGCATTTGTCAGCTCGGCCAAGCGGATCGGCGCTGCGGCCAATATGATGCGGACTGGCGGCGCGGTGCCCTCGTATGAGAGCTACAACGGTCTTGACCAATCTGGGATTGGACAGGACATGATCCTGCCTCAGATTCTCAAGAACGTCGCTAGCGGTGGCCTCACCTGGAATACCACAATCGTGGTGCAGAACACAGACACGGCCAACACAGCCGACGTGGAGCTGGTCTTCACCCCCGATCCTATTGTCAACCCGCTGGTAGGGGGGACGCTGACCACGCCCTACACACATCATATTTCCATCGCTGCAGGGGGGACGGCCTATATTGACCAGTCCACAACGCCAACTGCTGGTCAAATCGGAAGCACGTTCTATGGGTCCGTACGCGTGACCTCCAACCGCGACGTTGCCCCGTTGGCCTACTCTGATGGCGGTGGCCAGATCCTGATGGCCTACCCGAGCTACTCAGATGGCACCACTGACTACATCGCTCTGCCCTCCATCTTCAAGGACATCGTGTCATTGGGCGATAACTACAGTACCGCCATACTGATAGCCAACTTTGGCACCAGCCAGGCAACGGTCGAGATCGAGTATCTGCCGGCTTCTGGGTCCTATACTGTCAGCGGTAAGGATACGGTCTACGTGGACGCCAAAGCGGCTAAGAACGTGGACCAGCGCTACAATGCGCCGAGCATCACCAGTGCTACCTTCATGGGCGGGGCAAGGATCAAGTGCACCAATGGTCAAAAGATCGCGGCCATGGTTAACCTGCGAGGCGGCACCCGCTATGGCATGACCTACGGGGGCATCATGGGCGGCGGCACCACAGCTTACCTGCCAATTGCCTATAAGGATATCTCGTCGGGTGGTTACTCTTGGAGCTCGACGGTCATAGTCCAGAACTTTGACAGTGATGCTGGGAATGCTACGGTCAACTTCACCTTCTATCCCTCGGCTGGCGGTAGCATTGTCGACCCCACCAACTACACGGTCTCCACTGTCAGCCAATTCGACTTGCGCTACACAACGGCAATCGCGAGCCATCCGACCTTTATAGGTGCGGTCAAGGTGACCTCGGTTGGTGCCGCGCGAAGCATCGGCGTGATGGTGCAGACGCGCGGCGCGGGCGGGGCCGGAGATGCTCTGATGGGTTTCCTGGGCTTGATGCCTTAGGACTCTTGCCAGCCCCAGTTGCTCAATAGCTTTCAGAAACGAGACCATCGTGCAGAGCGCGATGGTCTCGTTCTAGTATTCGTCAAAGGAGATTCGTATGAGCCTGCTGTGCTCACCACATGTGCTAAGGAACAGGATATGGATTGCTGCCACGTGTTTGCTTGTCTGCGCTATAGTTGTTGCCGCGTGTGGGAAGGCTGCGACTCCGCGCCCCACCCACGATGCTCACCGCTCTGTCACCGCTGCGGAGTCCTTCCCTGTGGCCCAGAAGAGGGCCAGGGCATGGCGAGAGGACGCCCTGTGCTACGGCGTGGTACCCTTCACTTCGATGGAGCGTGCTTTCGCCAT
>Ga0114919_10003858_pt1 | contig 12054 bp, 6 predicted proteins | sample BlataG_FD_88682 | JGI IMG/M metagenome (GOLD analysis project Ga0114919, IMG submission 88682) | Deep subsurface microbial communities from Black Sea to uncover new lineages of life (NeLLi) - Black_00105 metaG | ecosystem: Environmental > Aquatic > Marine > Oceanic > Sediment | place: Atlantic... | reverse complement strand
GCCCGCACTATGGCGAGCGGATGGCCCAGCATTGGCTCGACGTGGTTCGCTATGCCGACTCTGCAGGTTTTGCCAATGACTACGAGCGGGGCAATGCCTGGCGATATCGCGACTATGTCGTGAGGGCGTTCAATGACGACAAGCCCTTTGACCTATTTGTGCGCGAGCAGATCGCCGGGGACGAACTTCATCCAGACGACCCGGAAAGCATCATCGCGACCGGGTTTCTGCGGATGGGCCCCTGGGAACTGACGGGGATGGAAGTCCCAAAGATTGCCCGGCAACGCTTTCTTGACGACATCACCAACAGCGTCGGTGAGACCTTTCTGGCCCATTCACTCCGCTGTGCCCGGTGCCATGACCACAAATTTGACCCCGTACCAACCCGCGACTACTACGCCATCCAGGCTGTTTTTGCGACAACCCAGTTGGCTGAACGAGCCGCTCCGTTCCTGGCTCGGGAAAACACTGAGGGGTTCTCCGAACGTCAGTATCTCACCGTCAAACTCACTGACTATGAGACAGAGCTGTCTCGTATCGACAGGCTTCAACTCGACGCCGCCACCAGCTGGTTTACCGACCATGAGGGCGACAGGACTGCCTGGGAAGAAACTGTCAAAAAAGCTGGCAAGCAGGCAACTGCAGGCGAGGTGTTTTCCTCAGCCCGTCGCCAGATGCTGGCCCAGAAGATTTCTGAGGACCGTTTCCCGCCTCGGCATATCGGACTCACCACAACCGAGATGAAACTGGCACGGACCGCTCGCAAGGGAATCGAACGGCTACGCTGGTCGCTCGACCGCTATGAACCGTTTGCCCTGGCCGTCTACAGCGGTCCAACTCCGAACCTGAAACAGGTCTATCGACCGCTGCGGCTTCCAGCCAAACTGGTCGGAACAATCGAAGAAACCTGCATCCTTGCAGGTGGAGATCCGTTCACGCCAACCCAGCCAGTCAGCCCGGGCGTGCTCTCAGCCGCCCACATTGGCAGCAACGAAATACCCTCCACTGCCGACGGCCGACGACGGGCCTTCGCCGACTGGCTCAGCCACCCCGACAACCCACTGACTGCCAGGGTGATTGTGAACCGGCTCTGGCTCTGGCATTTCGGTGAACCATTAGCGGGGAACCCCAACAACTTTGGAACAACCGGCAAAAAGCCCACGCATCCTGCGCTGCTCGACTGGCTTGCAGCACGGCTGATTGAGTCGAACTGGTCACTGAAGACCATCCATCGCGAGATTCTCGCCAGTGCCGCATACCGTCGCAGCAGCCACCATCCCAATCCACGTCAGCTCGCAGAACTTGACCCTAACGGCATTCACCACGCAGCCTTCCGCTCCCGCAGGCTCTCGGCAGAGGAACTGCGTGACGCCATGTTGGTCGCCAGCGGTGAACTCAGTCGAAAAGTTGGAGGCATTCCCAACCGGCCTGAAATAAACATTGAGGTTGCCTTCCAACCGCGAACGGTAATGGGCTCGGTGGCCGCCGCCTGGACACCGAATCCACTCCCAGAGCAGCGGCACCGTCGGTCGCTCTACGCGCTCAAGCTACGCGGGCTGTCTGACCCTATGCTCGAGGTCTTCAATAAACCCGGCCCTGACTTTTCCTGTGAACGCCGCGATACCAGCACCGTCACCCCGCAGGTGTTCAGCCTGTTGAATGGCCAAAACACACTTGCTCGCTCACTGGCACTCGCGGCCGATCTGCTCGCGACTACTGTGAAGGACGAGCAGACCGTCGATCACTGCTTTGAGCGGATTTTGAGCCGAAGCCCCACCCCGCCGGAACGTGCTGCCTGCCTGGCACACTGGCGGGACATCACAAAAACAGACGCTACGGCCAACTATCCGCGCCAGCATCTGCCACTCAAGATTCAACGCACGGTTATCGAGGAGATGACCGGCGAGGTTGTCAGCTTTTTCGAGAAACTGCCGGCTCATGCCGACTTCGTACCCGACCTCCAACCTGCCGATTGTGACGCCCGCACCCGAGGACTTGCCAGCGTCTGCCTCGTGCTTTTCAACAGCAACGAATTCATCACCGTCGACTAACCAACTGCGCACATCCCTGACAAAAGCCGCTTCACCAAATGCCAACCCGCTCGAAGCTACGAACTTTTCCCTGTGCTGCCCCCCAGACTGTGCATGCGCCCACCCGTCGCGACTTCGTCTACAGCCTTGGTAGTAGCCTGGGAAGTGTTGCATTGACTGCGTTGATGGCGGAAGAGGCTTCGGCGGCAACGGACGTCTCCACCGGCCCGCATCACCCCGCCCGCGCCAAGCAGGTGATCTTTCTCATGATGGAGGGTGGGCCTTCGCACATCGACACCTTCGACCCCAAGCCCGCGCTCGACCGCCGCCACCTTGAGAGGTTTACTCGGAAAGGAGCCGAGAAATCGGCGATGGAGAGTGGCAGCCGCTATTACGTCAAAAGCCCGTTTCGCTTCCGCCGCGTCGGCCAAAGTGGTGCAGACATGGCTGAAAACTGGGAATCGCTCGCCACGGTTGCCGACGACATCTGTTTCTATCGGGGCTGTCAGGTCGATAGTGTGAACCATCCCACCGCATTGTACCAGTTCAACTGTGGCAACCGATTCGGTGGTGACCCAGCCTTGGGCAGTTGGATCAACTACGGCCTTGGCCGCATCAACCAGAACCTGCCAGGATTCATCGTGCTGCCAGAGCTGAGCTATCCCCAGGGAGGTGCCGCAAACTGGTCGAATGGGTTTCTTCCGGCCCGCTACCAGGGAACACCGCTACGACCAACCGGCCCGCCAATTTTGGATCTGACGCCACCGACAGGTGTTACCAGCGAACACCAACGCAGAAATCTCGACCTGCTGGCATCCCTCAATCAACGGCATGCGAAGAATCACCCACAGGAAGAGTCGCTTCGAGCCCGAATGGAGGCCTACGAACTGGCCTTCCGGATGCAGACGGAAGTGCCGGCGGCACTCGATCTTTCCAATGAGGACAGCCGCACGTTGGCACAATACGGGGTCGGCCATGAGCCGACTGATAGCTTTGGCCGCAAATGCCTGCTGGCCCGCAAGCTCGTCGAACAGGGCGTCCGTTTCGTGCAGCTTTACAACGGAACCTGGGACAGTCACGACTCAATTGCCCGTGCCCACGGCAACCGAATTCAGGCGGTTGACCGTCCAATTGCAGCCCTCATCGGCGACCTCAAGCAGCGTGGGCTACTGGAATCAACACTTGTCGTGTGGTGCGGAGAATTCGGCCGCACGCCCGACAATGGAGTTCGTCAGGGCACAGCTTATGGCCGGGACCACAACCCCAAGGCAATGACCATTTGGCTTGCTGGCGGTGGTTGCCGGGCTGGCGAGACCATCGGGGCGACCGACGAACTTGGTGCGGAGGCCGTTGATGAGGTCCACCACATTCGTGACCTCCACGTAACGCTGCTGCATCTGCTTGGCCTCGATGACAACAGGCTGACCTATTATCACGCGGGCCGGTTCAAGCAACTGAGCCAGTTCGGCGGCACGCTGATCAACGGGCTGATCGGCTGACCTGTTTTTTGGTTTCTCCGAATGGCTCGATCAGCCTGCACGGTGTTTTTCGCAAAGGGCAGGGGGGCCTGAGAATCAACGACTGCCGGGCCGGACCTCGGTTCCTCCCAGCAATGGCACCCCGCAGTCCATTCGCTGCGCAAACTGCCCGGGCCACCAGTTATCGAACACTATGAAAACCTACCTGGGGATCGAACTGCCCCGACTGCGGCTTCGTACTCAAGTTCAATACGCTGGGCTCAGATCGTCTGACCACATTCTCTGCAAAATAATTGCTGTTCGAATTCTGTCTAAGAAAAATGGCCGCCCGCCCACGTATGTCACTGAGCCTGTTGTTGAAGAAAAAGTTGTGCGCTGACGTTTGTTCTCCAGAGCGACCACCGACTGCCATCCCACTTCCTTTTTCCTCCATACCTGCTCCACCTTGCACGGTGTTGCAGGCCACGACGTTCTTTTCGGTAATCCCCTTCACACTTTCCGTCCACATGGAAATGCCGTGAACCTTGCAATTTTCAACATAATTTGCGAAGGCAATGTTTTCCTTCACGCACTCCTCAAAAAAGATTCCTGAATGCCGCTCATTGCCCGTAACGTGATTAAAAAGCGCTGCACTCTGAAAACAGTAGGCATCGAAGTCGATTGAGAAATTACCTGCCTGACAACTGTTCCCAAGTGCATAGACCCGCTTCGATACATGAGCCCAAATCCCGCGATGCCCGAGGGTGGCTACCTTGCAGTTTCTGACGACAAACGGGCCGCGATGTTTCTTGGAACTGACGGCATTCACCGGCGACTCACCACGACCTTCGTTACCGGGCTGCAGGTCGAGTTCAACCCCGTCAAGCAGCAGCACATTCTTGGCACCTGCCCCACTCACAACGGAGAAAACCTTTCCCTTCGTGATCACTCTGCCTCCGGAAAACGAGACACAGCCCGCCGCCTGCAACTCGATGAGTTCCCCATCTTTGCTGAAACCGACCTTATCGTCACAAACAATCTGTCCGTCGAGCACAACGCACGTGAACTCCGGAATCTGCAGCGGCTGATTTCCCGCGAAGAAAAATTCGCCTAACAGGTGAACCACGAGAACCGCCTCTGGATGCTTTTGCCGCGCCTCGATCAGACGAGCATTCACCTCACTCACCGCGAGGCCTTGAGGACCTGATTCAAGCTTGAAATCAACCCGTGGCTTTCCCTGCGAACCACTGCCTTCGCCCTTCCAAATCGTGGGGCGATTATGAAAGTTGGCAGCGGTTGGCGGATCAAACAGCGAGACGCCCGGACCACCTACCTGCTCGGCAGCAAGACCGTCATTGGAATAAAAAACATTGCCCTTGCCACCGCCATCAATTTCTTTGGCGTTATCGAAGCTATTCCAGCCCACGGTCGCATCCGTTCCACGAATCACCACGCCAGTTGCGTTCTCTTGAATCTGATTCTCATACATTAACGCCGACCGCGATGAGCCTGTGAGCTCAATTCCGACGGTGTTTTTACGGATCTGGTTGCGACTGATAACTGCACCTGATGATGAAACCACAATGCCGGTCTCGCATGATCGACAAAGTACGTTGGCGACGATCGAAGACGGGGCATCAACTGCCAGCCCAACTTTCCCTGCCGATTTGATGATGCTGTCAAGTGCTAGAAAAGTGGCTGTGTCTCGTACCGTAACGCCATTCCCCTGACAGTCCGCGACAACCGATCGGGTGAGCGTGACGGGGTTTTGATAATTGTCGACACCACGACCACTGATACAGATTCCATCTCCGCGGCAATCGATAACGGATAGGTGATCAAGGTGAACGCCGCCACTGTGCTCAATCAGAATAGCTGTCTGAACATGCTGCTTGCCGTCAAATAGTGAAGTCTTCTTCTTATCGAGCTGAGTTCGCGGATCGGCACCACCCTTAACGCTGACCAGTTGCCGATCTCGTATGACCAGAAGAGCTTTGGCGGTGCATCCTGAGGCAGCAACCAGCCTGCCACCCTCCTCAAAAATCAGACACGTTCTGTCGTAAAGAGACAGCGGCTGTGCAGCGACTTCTATTTCGCCAGTCAGCCTGACCACCGCCACGACGTCCTGATTTCCCTCGGCGGTGCTGTCCAACACCTGCTGCGCCTCCTCCACCGTCATCCCGCCAAGTTCCACCGTCACGACACGTTCATCAGGACTGACAGTCCAGGGGAATTCCGGACGTTGAAAAAAATCCCGCAGAAGCTCGCGGGAGGCATCTGAATCAGGCTCATTGAACGCAGAGGCCGACACCACCCGAGGGTACGGCAAGAAATCTGCGGCGGATAGCACGCCTCCGGAGAGAAAAGCGCCTAACCAAAAAAGACCCTTTGCAACATCCCGCATATCTTCCTCACTTCTTGCCATACCCACTCATGCTTCATCAAGAAGCAGAGACTAGACCGCCCAGCCATAGCCCTGCAACCTTTGCCTGATTGGGAGGCGATGGAACTGACGCACCAAGAACAAAATAGACCTCAACAACACAGGTATGCCGTCAGTGACTGACTGACAACAAAGACGGAATCAGAGCGCTTCCCTCCAGCCGGCGTCGAGTTGTGCGGAAAGTTTGCCGACAAGAGCTGGAAATTTTCTCGCCACGTTCGTCGTTTCGTGGGGATCCTTCTGATGGTCAAAAAGTTCCACGAATATCGGTTCTGTCCGAGGATCGCGGTGATCTTTCCAAACAACAAGCCGGTGGGTATCGGTCCGCATCGTGTAGCCGATCAGATGCTGTTCAAAAAGTTCACGATTCCAACGGCGTCCCTGCTGGTCGATGATCCGCTGCTCGACCTTTTCAATAAGCGGACCAAACCATGTCTCTCGCATCTCTGCTGACAGTGGATTGGCCGCCCATTCACGCAATGCGGGGTTGGGGCACTGGCTGAACGTGGCCTTCTTCCACGCCAAGGTAGGGTCACCTAATAGGGGAACGAAACTGTGGCCTTCGAGATGCTCCGGCAGAGCAACTCCGGCAAGCTCGCAGAGCGTTGGAAAGATATCGACCAACTCAACGAGTGCATCTGTTTTGGCTCCTTGAGCCTTCATGCCTGGTACAAAAACTATCAACGGCACACGGGTGGCAATTTCGTAGTTGGTCGCCTTCCCCCAAACGCCCATGTCGCCAAGATGCCAGCCGTGGTCGCCCCAAACGATAATGATGGTGTTCTCGCGAAGGCCGGCCTCATCGAGAGCTGACAGCAGACGCCCCGGCTGTGCATCAACATAACTGGTGTTCGCCAGATAGGCGTGTTTGAGTTTCCTTGCGAGTTCGACACCGATGGCACCAGCTTTCGGAATGGTAGACCGTGTTCGGAGTTCAAACGAAGCGTGCAAGCCCATGGCTGCACCCAAGCTTGGCGGTTTTCCATCCTGAATCAGCGGAATCTCTGTTGGGTTGTAGAGGTCCCAATAGCGTTTCGCCGCACACCAGTTGAGGTGCGGAAGGTGGAAGCCCATACCGAGAAAGAATGGTTTTTCCCCTGCGGCCATGCGTTTCATGGTCTCGATGGCGACCAGCGTGTTGTAGCCATCAACATAGGCATGGTCTGCAACATCTGCGCACTCAAAGGCAGGGCCGCTTGCCAACCCACGCTTAGCCGTGCCGTATTTGGCAGACATTTCCTCAACGTTTTGTTTGCGAAGGTGAACATTCTCAGGCAAACGATACGGCCCCTGCGGCGGGCTGGACTACGAGCCGCCCGAAGCGGAGGCTGCCCGGAAACAGTATTGCTTCGGGCAGTCCAACCTTTAGCGACACTCGCTGAGTGCCCGGCCAGCAACTGATACTCAAACGCTCGTATCGCCTGAAAATAAGTTGTCCTGCCAGCTGAGCCTTTCGGCTACGACGCAAAAGCCGGGGAAAAACCTTCTGCGGAGCAAAAAATGTGACCGATGGGTATTTTCCTGGAATAGATATGGCGTGGGTAGCAATTGTCGCCAACCTCATCGCCGGGCCCCCGACCGATTTGTCGCACCAATTACGCCCACCGAACCGTCGTTGGAAAAAGCCCGCCTTCGGTTTTTTCTAATGGTGCAACGCCCGATGGCACCGAGTGTTTTCCAGTCGCCATATCCCGCGGCTGCAGATGACACAGCCTGCTAAACAAACCACGCCGCTATGCCGCTTCCATACGATGAAAATCGTTTTATCGCCGCCCTGACGCGACACCAGCCATCGCTGGAGGCGTATTGCCATGCCCACCTGGCAAATGCCATTGATGCTACCGAGGTATTGCAGGCAACGTGCGTGAAACTATGGGAGAAGGCGGCAGATTGGGACCCCGACACAGCGTTCTTGCCATGGGCGTTCGCAGTGGCACGATTCACGATCCTGTCGCATTATCGTGACAAAAAACGGGACCGCCTCATCTTCGACGAAGATGTGACGCAGGCGATGGTGCTGCAGACGGAAGCGGCAGCCACCACTTTTCAAGACCGGCTTGAAGCGTTGGCGATTTGCATGAAAAAACTCTCTCCGGAACAGGTCGCCTTGCTTCATGACTACTACACGGTCAACCAAACGCTGCGGGAAATCGCTGCGGCATCAGGTCGAAGCCTGAGCGCTGTGAAAATGACGTTGCTACGAATTCGCAAGCAACTTGCCGCCTGCATCGAACGCCAACTGAGGTCGATCACCTAATGGAAGATCAACTGCTTCGTTTACTTGAGGACGTTCGCCTTGACGGCGATGAAGTCTCGCGGAGAGCGCTCAATTCGCTTCTTCGTGACCAACCTGAAGCTCGTGCGATCATGGCAGAGATGCTGGTTAACGAGCATGCACTGATAAGTCATCTGCGGCATGAATCAATTGTGTCTATTCTCGACAAGCGGAAGCAGGGCTCCTTGAGGCAGCAGCCGGGGCGACCGATTCACCGATCGCCGGCATGGCAGCCAGTTTCTGCCGGCCTGCTAGCTGGCGTTCTCTTGGGGGTTCTGGGCGTGCGGATGGTCTTGGGAATGCCCTCTGTTGAAGCCGTTGTTCAGCGATTTAAAGTCGTTGCCCCTCATTTTCATTCACTCGATGTGGGTCGACTTCCAAATCACTTTCCGATTCAGTTCGGCGAATGGTGCGGTGACCCCGCCGAGGTAGTCGAGCAAGCAGACGGCAGCCGCGAACTGCGTTTTCTGCGAACAGCCAATATCACCGGTGCGCTGAATGGCGGAGCTCGCTCCTGCGATGCCTTTCAGCTTATTGATCTCGAATCCCTTCGTGAACAGTTTGGTGATGAGGCACCACCAGAAACGATGATTCTGAAACTGTCCGCAAGTTTCAGGCAAGAGCATCCTCGGCCGGACCTTCCAGATCTCCGAGGAGTCTGCCGAATCTGCTTATTTCAGATGAAGCCTGAGTTGATTGGAAAGCACTGGCCCGATGTTCTTCGCGATGCAGTCGCGGTTGGTGGAAAGGCTGTCTGCCTCGGAACGGCTCAAGAGCAACGAGCATCGGCATCTTGTATCTTGCCGCCAGAGGCAACGGTTGCCGTTATCTCAGTGAGTGTCCACCAGGGAACCCCCAGCGGCCATGCAGTCAATCTCGGCAATGTTTTTGCGAGCGACATAGCGCTCGCCGTAATCAGGCCGCCGGCGATTTTGCGTCAGCGGCTACCATAGGGTCACAGCCATGTTTCAATCAGCAAGGTTTTAGCACAGGAACTCTGAAGGTGTTGTCATGAGAGTCGGTTTCAATCGCCGTCGTTTCCTTCGAGGCTCGGGATCGCTCATCGCGCTACCTGCGCTTGAATCAATGGGCTTTCGCCGATTCGCGTCGGCAGGGGTAAATAGACCCGCTGCACCCTCCAAGCGCTGCGTCTTTCTCAGCATTGGCTTTGGCGTGACGAAGGAGACCTGGTTCCCAGACGTTGGCCAGACTGGTACCGCCTACACACTTCCTGAGGGGCTCGCTCCGCTTGCTCGGCATCAGTCCGACATCACTGTTGTGCAGGGATGCTCCAACCAATACACCAACGAAGCCCACTGGGGCAGCACCTTTTGGCTCACGGGAGCAAATCGCTACGCAATTCCTGGCCAGAACATGGCCAACAGCATTTCAGCCGATCAGGTTGTAGCGCAACACTTAGGACAGGACACCCGTTTCTCGTCAATCCAACTCAACAGTTCTACGCTTGAAGGCCATGGCCCGGGCCTGTCACTTGCATGGGACATTCGCGGCAAGCCCATCGCTGGCCAGAATGATCCTGTACAAGTCTTCCATAAGCTCTTCTCGCCTGACGACACGCCACTGGATCAGCGACAGGCTGCGATCGCAGAGAACCGCAGTGTCCTCGACGCCGTCCTGACGCAGGCTCGACGGGTGCAGCGAGGTCTCTCGAAAACTGACGCCGCCAAGCTCGCCGAGTATTTTCAGGGCATCCGAGACATTGAAACGCGGCTCAACAAAGACGAAGACTGGCTTGACATTCCCAAGGCGAAAGCCCCTCTCGAAGAACCGCAGCCCGGCCTCAAGGGCAAGGCTGAAATCGAAATCATGCAAGACCTTATCGTTGCCGCGTTACAAACCGACAGCACCCGCGTGTTGACCTATCGAATGCCCGGCCAAAGTCTCCTGCAAAGTCTCGACCTCAAACCAAGTTCTCACAATGTGAGTCACTACTCGCCAGGCGATAGGATGGAGGCCTCGAAGGTGCGCGACAAGACTCACAGCGAACTACTGTCTCGCCTGATCGACAAACTCAAGGCAACAAAAGAAGCCGACGGATCGAGCCTTTTTGAACACACCGCCGTAGCCTTTGGCTCAAACATCAGTTCCATCCACTATCTGACAAATTGCCCGACCGTCCTCACGGGTGGTGGAGCGAATTTGAACCTGGGCCAACACCTTGTCCTTCCGAAAGATACGCCCCTCTGCAATGTTTGGTTGACCCTGCTGCAAGGCATGGGCATCGCGGTAGATCAGCATGGTGACAGCACCGGTATCGTTAGCGAATTGCGGGCTTCCTAACCGCCCGTGGAAATAGCCCTCCATGGTCTGTTTCCACTTAGGCAACCCCGAAAACGCCGAGAGTTTTCGGGGGTGCTTTCGCCGCATCCTGCGGCGGCAGGCTATTTCCACAGTCCGCTTAACAGGAATCGACTTTTCTTGACGGAGTGGGCAGCGGCCACAAACCACCTTCCAGCACCCAAGGGGCCTCAGGCCAGCTTCACGATGAGACCGACAATCCGTTTCCTTCTGCGGATCTTCGCTGCATGCTCGTTGGTTAGTTCCATGGTTGCAGCAGCGGCACCTGATGCCAGGATTCCAGTGAAGCATCAGACGTTCTTCAAAACTTACTGCCTCGATTGCCATGACTCGGCAACGCATGAGGGAAACGTCGATTTAGAAACGCTACCGCTCAGCATTACCAATCTTGAGCAGGCAGAACTTTGGCAGAAGGTGCTGAACACGCTTAATGCTGGGGAGATGCCACCAGAGGATTCCGAGCAACCTGGAAACGCTGAAAAAGCGGATCTCCTTGAGGACCTTGCAAACACGATGGTGACCGCACGCCGTCATCTGTCGGATGCAGGTGGTGAAATCACGATGCGGCGGCTCAACCAGCGTGAGTACCGAAACACTATCGAACAGTTGACCGGTGTCAAAGTTGACGTGGGCTCGCTGCCCGCTGATGGTGGATCGGGAACCTTTGATACCGTGGGGGCATCGCAGTTCATCTCCAGCGATCAGTTCGAACAGTATCTCAAGCTAGGACGCCAGGCGATTGACGAAGCCTTCGAGCGGCAAGCGGCAGCGGAGCAGGAAACGAAAATCTTCCGAGTCGAACCGGAAGAGACGGTCAATGTTCAGAGTCTGAAGAACATGAAGGCGATGGAGGAAACGCACAAACGCTACCTGCTCTGGAAAGCTGAAGTCGATAAGGCCGCCCAGGCTCCGGAAAACCAGAAGGTCATCGAGCAGATTCGCGAAAAGTACAAGCTCGATGATCTGACCGACAATGTGAGGCTTTATCAGAACGCCGACCTGCTGACTGGGGTGCCCGACGCAAAGAAGTTTGGTTTCCGAGATGCGAACGCGGCTTCGTTTTCCTATCAGGGCGGGTATGGTCGCACCTATGCCTACATGAAACACTACCTTGAACTGCCTCGCAGCGATCGCGGTACGTACTTGAAACTCGCCTGGGCGATCCAGCGCATCGACGTGACACCCAAACCGGAGAACGTTCCTCCGGGAACCTACAAGCTACGGATTCGAGCCGGGGCGGTGAAAGGTTCCGACCCATCCCGGCACTTCATCGAAATTGGCCATCCCCAACGCGTCAACCAGGTCCCAGCCGGTTTCTCCAGCAAGCCACTTGCCAGCCTCCAGGTCACCGGCACAGAAGACAATCCGGAGATCATCGAGACCACACTCGTAATTGGCTCGAAGACGCCACGCGAGTTCGGCATCCAGGAACGCCGGCCCGAGGGCAACAAAAAGGCCCTCAGCAGAGAATTCTACGCCTACAAACGCGAGAACGGTTACGGCACTCCGCCCGCCATCTGGATCGACTGG
>Ga0114919_10003857_pt1 | contig 12056 bp, 7 predicted proteins | sample BlataG_FD_88682 | JGI IMG/M metagenome (GOLD analysis project Ga0114919, IMG submission 88682) | Deep subsurface microbial communities from Black Sea to uncover new lineages of life (NeLLi) - Black_00105 metaG | ecosystem: Environmental > Aquatic > Marine > Oceanic > Sediment | place: Atlantic... | reverse complement strand
TTGATCAGGCGCTGAATGAAATCAAGTTGAACATTATCTATCACTGATCTGGTTGATAGGTTTCGGCCTGCGTCGATTTCGTTCTGTAGCGTCTTCGCTGGGCGGGAGCCGATGTGAAATCCGTCCCGGCAGATAGTGCAGTATCCGCCGCGGTCTGGGCCCATGAAGATATTAACGTTCGTGTCGCCGCAGTACTCGGCGATCCGCTCCGGGTCAGCCTCGAAATCGACTGTGGCCAGCACCACAATCTGGTCTTTATCCCATCTCTTTCGAATCCCAGCCTTATTGGCCATTAGGGAGTGCGCGCCGTCGGCCGCGATGACCACCGGCGCACGGTACTCGTTGCCATGATGGTCGACTACACCGACAATGTTCTCCCCATCTTTGATTACGTCATGCGCCAGGGTGGCGAGCTTGAGCTCCGCACCGGCCGAGGTGGCTTTGTCTGCCATCCACTGGTCGAACTCAGGCCGGTACATCATCTGCACCATGTATTCGCTGGCCTGGGGATAGCTGTTACGCTTTGGAGGAGTCAGACCCCAGGTTAAGCGATCAGAGTTGGATGGCATGGGCTCGACTATATGCATTACACCGAATTTGGTCGGCCACAACGATGGTACGTCCAGGTCCTTAATGTAATCGAAATCCCGGGCGGCCTTGGGCGCGAGGCCAAAACCAGACGAGTTTTTCTCGCCGCAGAAGCGTCCCCGCTCGAGGATGACTACCTTAAGACCAGCATCCGCTGCCTCCTTGGCAGCAGCGCTTCCTCCAGGCCCTCCACCCACCACAATTAAATCGTAGTTACTCATTTACGCTCCTCCTTTACAGTTATAGAAACTTAGAATTGAAGGTTGAGATACAAAGACTTATCGAACCCCTTTACTCCGCCGGCTCAACGTAAAAGCTGGGATCCGCAGCAATATTGGGATCAAACGCTTTCTTGATCCTTTTCATCCATATATGGTAATCGCAACTGGTCGGCCCAAACTGTTCCGCCATACCCCGTACAATCGAGATCGGCTGCCCCAGGCTTTTATCTATCGTTGCTCATTTGGCCTCCTCCTTTAAGTTACTGAACTGAAGGATACTAGGGTAGACAAGCAAAGACTCACTGCATTTCTCTTATTCATCCGGTGATATGTAAGCCGTAGGATCGCACGTATTGTTTGGATCTAGCTGCTTTTTGATCTCGCGCAACCATGTATCATAATTAAAGCACGCAGGCCCGAACACGCCGTGCTTGCCCGTCCCCACTTGCGATATCTGGAAAATGGGCGAACCCAGCCCCTGTTTCAGGCATGTCTCGTTCGATTCCGCCAAGTACTCAAGTGCTCCTTGCGCGGATTCACCGTCATGATGGTCATACATAATTAGCACTTCAGTATAAGCTAGATGGCCCTGCTCAAACAATAGGGTCGCGGAATTGTCGCCCCCGTCGTCCATGATCACGCCTCTCTTGATGTACTTTTCCTTTAGTCCCGCTCCGGCCTTGATCTGGTTTATGGCCAGGTCTACGGTATCCATCGCTCCGAACGAGGTATTGAAGCCCCCCGCACTACGGAAGCACGAGCGTACAACCGCATCCACCTTGAGCACGGTAATGGCGGTTTGCTCCTGCATCTCCTTGGTTTCAGATATGGGGGAGACCTGACCGCCAGTCTCCTCCAAAACCTGTGCGAGAACCTTTTGCTGATAATCGAACTCCCGCTCCGAGTTGGCGAAGATCACAAACAAGAAGGCATATTTGAGCATCTGCTGCATCATGCCTGATTGCCACAGATCAACGTAGTTCTTGCCGGAAGTCATTTGCAAGCCCACGAACGCAGGGGTCAGCCTGCAGATGAAATAGCCGATCTCCGACTCGCCAAGCTTGTAAGCTGCCTCGGCAAGCTGGTCAAGGCTGGGGAAGCTGAACAGCGAAGCTCGGAAGAACTTGATTGGCTCTTTAAGCACGTAGTTGGGAGGGGCGTTCTTCATCTCAAGTTCTGAAGGTCCGTTCCAATGAAAGAGCTTGACTGCGCACTTGGTGAATACACCCAGCCCTCCCCATGCGCCTTCCCAGCCCCGCATAATCCCCCTCATGCTGGGACCTGGTCCATCGCCACAGAACCAGCCTGCATCCGCTCCAAGTGATCCTAGCTTGAGTACCTCACCCGTGGGCAGCACCCACTCGACGCCAAGGAGATTGCGGCCGCTGTAGCCCATGCTTAGTCCATCAGGCCCGTAGCCAACCACTGAAGTTGCGCTGGCAAGCACAGAAGTGTTGGAGCCCGCTCCGATAATGTGGCAGTTGAGCCCCTTCTTCATCGCTTCTACCTGGAGTTGCATACAGATCACGTGTGGTTCGACAACCGCAAACATGTTTTTCTCGTCAATCTCAAGAATGCGGTTCATGCGGCGCAAATCCAGTAGTACCGCCCCTTCGACTCCTGGCAGGTTGTGGATGCCCCACCCGGTGCTCATGGCCTTGAAGACTATGTGGTGCCTGTTGCAGATTTTGGCGATGGCAACCACCTCCTCTGTGCTCGCAGGCATGAGCACGGCCTCGGGCGAGATGTCGGCCCACACGCCTTTATTGTTACCAAAAGGCTGGTACATATATGACCTGAGCACTGCCGGGTCACCAGAGATGTTCTCCGGTCCTACTACGCTCTCGAATGATTTGTATACTTTTGTGGCAAGGGACATGTTCGCCTCCTGTTCATCAATGATCCGTTGTTATAGCGCCTGTTTCACAAGTTCCACGACATCGTAGACCATCAGGTGATTGCCAGATTGAGCAATGGCATCCTTAAAATTGCGCTCGCACCAAGGGCAGGCGGTTACGATCGCTTCAGCTGCCACTGACTCAGCCTCCTTGATCCGCTCAGATGCAGTCCACAAGGCAAAGTCATCCATAGAAAGCTTGACTCCGGAGCCAGCTCCACAGCACCAGGAGTATTCCCTTATCCTCTCCATCTCTACTAACTCGATCCCCGGAATCCTCCTAATGATGTCGCGGGGAGGTTCGTAGACTCCTTCCCAGCCCCGGTGCACGACCTTTTCTGGCTCCCTCAAGATGAATTGGCCTAGCAACTTTTTCTCTACGCCCCTCCAGGGCACGTACTGCTCGGAGTTGCGACCTAGGTTACAGGGGTCATGATAGGTGACGCGTGCAGGGATGCTCTTGGAAAGCTGCAGCTTGCCCTCTCTAATTAGCTCATCAAGGATCTGGGTGATATGCAGCACCTCAAACTTCATCTCTTTGCCCAGTAGAGGATACACCGCCTTCATTATTCCAAAGCCACACGCGCAGGAGGTGACCACCCTTTTGGCGCCAGCGGCGTTCCAGTCATCGATGTTGCTCTCCGCGAACTTGATGAAATCACCCTGGAAGCCCAGTTGAAAGGCCATACTACCACAGCATGTTTCATTGCTGCCCATAAAGCCCAGGTCGATTCCCGCCTGTTTAAGCAGGGTCACTGCATCCCTGGCTATAGACGACAAATCCGGGTCGTAACAATAGAGACAACCCGCATGATAGATCACCTCCGCTTGCCCGCCCTGTGATAGGTCTCTGATGTTCAGGCCCTCGGCCCATTTAGCGCGGTCAGCCTTGGGCTGCGCCATGGTATTGTCTTCCTTTCTCAGACTTTCGATAATCATAAGGTGCTCGGGCAGGAAATTGCCCATACTCACAAGGTGCGCACGGGTGGAGTATATCGACCATAGTACTTCCAGTTCGGAATTGTACTTGCACGAAGAATCACACGCGCCACACGCCGTGCAGCGGTAAACTATGTTCAGCAGTTCGTCCGTCACATCATCCAGTATACCCTCGGCGAGGGCAAGTCCAAGCGCCATCCTGCCGCCACCAGAATACGAGTGGAAGTTGTACCTGGCGATGCTGGGGCAGTTTTGAGAGAATCTCCAGCTTTTCATCTGAGCCAAAGGTGGCCACTTACAGATCGAGCACCTGGCGCACCTCTTCATATCCCCAACGTAGTCATTGAGTTCAAGCAACATGTTCTCTCTCCTTTATCATTTTAGAAGAATAGTTTCCCGGGGTTCATTACGTCATTGGGATCGAAAATCTTTTTGATTTTTCTGAGCGTGATAACATTTTCGGCGTACTGGTTGCGAATCATTTCTGGCCAAGTCCCATAGGGCCTTGAGAAGAATGCCCCCTGGTTCATCATAGCTTTACTAGCTCTGTCGAATGTAACTCCTGCGCGAGCGCGTTCCGCTTTGCTAATCGAATCAAACGTGAGGTTGAACTCTACATGACAGGATCGGCCCTGCTGGATCGGTTGTATGTATACGCCGATGCTGGTTGCGGGGAAACCTGTTTCGTTCGCGGTCTCATGCATGACCTTTATGAACTCGGGGGACCTATCGAGAGTAGTTAAGAAGAATATATCAGCGCTGTTGCCCCTGTAACGCAACTTCCAGTAGGGTTCGGGGCAAGGCTCACTCAGCGCTTTTAGAAGCTTTGTCGAATTTACCCCAGCAAGTGCGGTCATGGGATGAACGCCATGTCTTTGCGCAATCTCCTTTATGTCTTTTAATTGGTAATCCACCCGCTCCTCGGGGAATCTATCGTAGCCGGCAACTACATAGATTAGGAGATACGGCGGCAGTTCAGCGCTAAGTTTCTCGATAGACTCCGAGTCTTGCTCGAGAATCGAAGCTAGATTGAGCCGGTCTAGGACCAGACATTCGTCGACTAGTTTAAGCCGTTGAATCCAGTACGCGAAGTCTATGATTTCATTCACGTTCTCGCAGCCCACCATGAAGGGTTCCTGGATGGACGGTAAAAGCTCCAGCCGGATGGTGGCCCAAGTGACAATCCCAAGAGTACCTTGAGCCCCCTGTATCACTCGAAACAGGTCGCTTTGGGAGGGGCCCAGAGGGCTCTTCTGGGCTTGCCCTGATTTCCACTGTTCCTCGAGCGTGCCAGGACCAGCTGCGGCTCCTGTCCTAAATAGGTCACCTTTACCGAAAATAACCTCTATGCAGCCAAGCGGGTCGGACACATCCCAGTGGCATTTGGGTATTATGGTGGGTTCCCTTTCCAGGCAGCTACCTATCACTGATTTGGAGCTTCGAGGACTTAGTGGCATGGGAAGCCTTACCCCTTCATTTTTCAGTTCTGATTGGAGTTCCGCGAAGGTTACCCCCGGCTCAACCATTGCCACGCGATTCCTGCGGTCGATACGCAGTATTCTATTCATTCGGCTCAGATCCACGACAACCCCTCCCTGGTCCGGGACGGTATCGCCCCGGAAGTGGGGTGGGCCGGAGCTCACCGGGATCAGGGGCGTGCCCGTCCGGTTAGCCAACTTCACTACCTCCTGTACCTCATCGACATTCTGGGGTCTCGCCACAAACTGAGGTTTCACCTGGCGAACGAAGCTCTCGTCCCTGGAATAGGCTTCAAGGGCCTCCGGCGTATCGGTAACATTCGCATCGCCTACAATTGCTACCAGCTCTTCTTTTTCAGACACTTCTCGCCTCCTTCTGCTCCGAAAGCTCTATAAAATCCTGGCCTCCCTGAGTCTGAGGGCTAGATTTGCTGCTGCCTCTTCCTCGTTATTGCCATTAACGATATCACATTTCGATTCCCTGTGCGGTATATAAAGGTCTATCATGCTCGTCCGCCTCATGGGTAATGCCGCAATGCCGAGGTCCTGACATCCCCAAACCTGAACAGGTTTATCCCCAGCAGACATAAGATCTTTCAGTGCAACACTGCGTAGCTGCCCAAGCTCATGGCTCACCGTAACCAGCGCCGGAAGGGGGGCTTCGACCACCTGGTAGCCATCCGAAACAACCCGTTCCACCCTCATCTTGCCACTCGCGACCTCCACTTTTTGGGCTATGGTAACAGCGGGGATTCCTAGAATCTCGGCAATGCCGGAGCCAACCTGGCCGGCGTCGGTATCCGATGCCTGCCTCCCGGTAAGGATCAGGTCATATTTGCCTATCTTAGTAATAGCTGCGGCCAGTATGTAGGCTGTGGCGTTACCATCTAAGTTGTCAAAGGCCTGGTCCTCCAGAATGACTAGCTCATCGGCACCGGCAGCGAGACACTTCCTGAGCACAGCCCTGGCCAGCCTCACCCCCATGCTTACTGCGGTTATCCTGCTCTGGTGAAATTCTTTAATAATGAGAGCAGCCTCCAGGGCATTCTCATCGTAGGGATTTAGCACTGGAGGAACACCGGCCGCGGGAAAAACCCGTTTCGCCTCAGGGTCGATCTTGAAGATAGAAGGCGGAGCCTCGGGGTCAAGAACCTGCTTAATAGTAACAACGATATTCAGCACGCGCTCTCCTCCTGTTGCTCGATCAGGAGCCTTCCCTGCAGTAAGCGCCAATTCACCGCAGTCCGAGAGTACCCAAGGGAACCTGTATATAGCGTTAGCATGACATAAAGTGCTAATCTAAACAAGAAATGGCTATTCGCCACCTACAAGGGCTGCCAGCTGACCGATGGATAACAGATAAGAATTAGTATGCGCATGCTAGCACTATGGATGACCTCTGTCAACGGTCTATACTCCGGGCAGGCTGCAAGGCTCAAAAGGAGCGGACAGCTTTGAAAGCCTTGTACTGTTGTATTAGTTTGTTGGGGGGCTATATACTTCCAGGACAATGGGGTGCTGTAACGGGTGGTAGTTCATGAAGTGGTTACAGGGTTAGAAAGGGAGCTCGTGCTTGGAAAAAGGCTCTCAAACCATGTAATATGCACGTCGAAAGCCTGAGTGGTAAGTTCTTAAAATTAGTAGAGGACTTCTCAGTCGCAACAATGTAATATAGGGAAAATCAAATAGAGATCCTTTTATGAGCACCCGATTTTCTTGACTGGGGCGGGTGATGGGGTTCGAATGACCGACATCTCAGAAGTTAGTGTATAAGTACTTTGTATTTTTAGCTTTATATCCCCGAAATTACGTCGGGCGTAGGTCAAACCTTGTACATTGGTGATACGATGTAGTCTGATAAGTCAATTGGTTAGTCAGGTAGAGAATGGAATTGGCTTAGGTTAAGCGAGCTTACGGTGATAAAATTTATTAGCGAATATCATGGATTGATAGCGCTGATAATATCTCCATTCAGACCCGGGAATTGCGTAAGCCAGTTTAATCTTTCATTTTTCAAGTTCATTGATAGTTCAGTTTTTTGCTCATCGTCATAGTAATTCCCAAGATCGAAGCGGTCCACTTCGATATCGGATATGTCCACAGGCACCTCATATCCCCAGAAGTCATCTCTTGCCCACTTGATTTTATCTTTCGCGATCATCTCCAGTATTTTTACTGAGTCTTTTACAGTGATCTTTTGCCCTCTAACCATGCCTCCAACAACTCCTGTGTTCAAGAAAAAGCACTGGATATCAGGATTGGCTCGGAGGATCTCAAGGAACAAATTCCCCTCCTCCGTCCGTGAACCGACGATGAAAGGGTTTGTGCCCACCACTCTGAGCGATTTGCCTGCCTCGGTCGGATCACCAGCTGATGTCTCTACGGACTCACCGAGCATGAAGGCCGCTGCTGCCCATTCGGGACTGAGGCGGGCAACTGGAGGCACGATATCTTGTCTCCTGGTTATGAACACGATAAAATCCACCTTCTCCAGATCTACGCTGTTATCAGTAAATGCGATGTCCCTTCTCTTTACCATTGCACGTCCATTAGAAGTTAGACTGCTGTCGAAGAAATCGACCTTTCCCGTCTTGGGATGTACGAAGACATTCTCCAATATAGCCCTGGGGCTCAACGCAGCCGAGTATAGTAGCGGTTGAGAGCTAGGCTCCAAGCTATCAGTCTTTATATAAAAGGAGTCCTCAGTGCCGACAGCGGTGCCATCCTCTGTGAATATGACTACGTCGTCTTGCCGAATGATAACTGTCTCGGGATAGCCCAGCCAGTGCGAATGGCAAGACAAGCTAGTTTTACCGGTCCCACTGAGGCCGAACAATAGAAAGCCGAAATCCCTCAATTCCTTTCCTCTGTATACGCGTAGTATCTTGCTTGCCGCATGAAGACCTAGATGCCCCTGCTTCTTAGCCCAGTACATCACTTGCCTTAGCATGGCTTTCTTATTCTCACCCTTGTAGTCGCTTCCGAGGATGATAGTCAATCCGGCCGCAGGAAATACTAGTACCTTCTTCTCAGGCCACTCCGGCACAGTGAGTGCTACGAAATCGGGGTCCTTCCCTTTAGATGGGAATAGGGTATGGCCCCACATCAACGGGAGCCTAGCGTACTCGGCCGTGACATATAACCTGCAGTTTCTCTTGAAACCCCGTGTTGAGCACATGACTCTGTCTAGTGATATTACCTCTTTCTTCTTTAAATACTCTAGGACATTATGGATAAGCTCCGTGTCCTCTTGATCTGGCTGGTCCAATATTACCTCGGTTAATTTTGCCATTCTGTTTCGCACTTTAGTCGTTACAGAGAGGTTGCCAAACTCACTGATGATCCCGCCATGTTCTAAAGCCCAATTACGAAGACTTCCCTCAGTAGGATTGTCTATGATCTTTTTAGGCTCGAACCTTTTTCCCAGTATATGCTCCATTTTATATCCTGCTACCCAGTACTATATAGTATTCTTAGGTTAAGACGCAAGCCATATAGAATTGTACCACGTAAAACAACATTTAAATGGTTCTATTTCGATATCGACCCAACTGAGTGACACCATGATCAGAAGTTATGTAGTCAGTGTCTTGTATCTACAGCAGGTAAAAAACGCTATTTCGACAACCTAACTTGGTGTATTCCTGAGGTTACATGGGCAGTTTCTAGGAGTATGAATGGTGACGATAAATGCAATCCGATAGATTCACAAAGCTTTTGGATACTACATTAGGCCCCCGCTTGCTAGATGGTCTCTAGCCGTCTGGCGAGGCGTTTGCCAAGTATAACAACGGTGAGGGCTGGCGGCCTACCGGGGGCCTCGGGGAAGACACTAGTATCACAGCAATAGAGGTTCTTAACCGACGTTTCTAGATTGGTATCCAACAACTGGCCGACCTTTACCGTGCCACTGGGGTGGCCGAGGACGAAACCTGAATGATGGATGTCATCAGGGTCGCACCCCGCTTTCACTAGGACCTTTCTATTAATCTCACGAGCGTATTCGAAGCGCTGCTTGTCCCGCTCGGTGAAGGTCTTGCTTATCTTGCCACTGGCCATTACACGCCCAACTCCGTCATCGGATACCTTGGCAAACATACCCAGTGCCTTACGGAAGCGATTCAATCGCGCTAGGCCCTTGATCGGTTCATCCTGCACGAGTTGCATATGCCATGAACCAAACGGTGAAAGCATGCTACAAAAAATGATCCCGTGCTCCTCATCGTGCCAACCAACGGTCATATTGTGTTCACCGCCGTTGCCTGGACCATCTTTGGCAAAGCCAAAGGTGAAGAATGTAGGGTCTCCATTAAACCAGCGGCCGGCATCCGGAAATCCGGAGCGCTGTAGTAGTCGCGCTGTATGTGTACCGCCAGCACTGCATACTACGGCCTTGGATTCAATCTGGTATTGCTGGCCGCCCTTTGCTACAGCTCGCACACCTCCCGCTACACCGTTTTCAATGATTACGTCCTTTACCTCTGTCTGTGTAAGCAGGGTGGCGCCATTCTGGACAGCTTCATCCACAAATACTCTGGCCGTCCACTTGGCATCGCGGCGGCAACCATTGGTACAATATTCGCATCCTAGCTTACACTGGCCAAAATCTACATGCCTATGTAGTTTGTCAAACGGCATTCCGAGGTCGCTCGCCGCTTCCCATATACGCCTTGTTCCTGGTCCAATGAAATCGTCGGGAGGCAAGGTTACCCAGCATTGCTCCATAGCTTCATCGGTTAGGTCCTGTGGGATTTCGATACCGTACCTCTTCCAATAATCGGTATCTGGCTTGAATGCTGACCCGGCGTATAGATATGTCCCTCCCCCGAGGCACTTAGCCAGTATAACAGTATAACCTTCCCTGGTTTTTTTATACGGGAGTGGGAAGTGGAATCCCTTTTCCATCCTAAGAAAAACGCCTAGGCCATTGCCGACAAACCGGTTATCACCTCTGCCTTTCTCGATCAGAATAACCTTCTTCCCTTTTCTAGAGAGCTCTTTGGCGATGGCACATCCACCCGGACCACTCCCGGCGATTACTACATCTGCTTCTAATTTCTTGACCTTCCCAGCCACGATAATCACTCCTTAGATATTGGCGTATCCAATATATAATCAGCGTTTTCTAAAAGAATACACTGTTCCTGGTTATACTATGCCACGGCTTCTGTATAGGGCTCTTCTACCGTCGGACGTCTCACGAATGTTATCGAGTTCGTTGAGCATGTAGGAAAACATACCCCGCATCCAAGGCATTTATCTGCGTCGACATGAGCACACTCATTAACCTGGATCGCGCCGAACGGGCAGCGGTCGGCGCAGGTGCTGCATGCTTTACATGTTGAATCGTCGATCTGAGCTAAGAATTCAGAGGGTTGCAGCACCTTAGCTCGTGGCTCGCGATTACCGATCTGCAATACGCAGCAATCAGGGCAGCAGTTACAGATGAAATCATTGGGATCGTAGGTATGCACTAAGCCATCTTCATTACACTTTCGCAGAATCTCGATAACCTCGTTGTAGTCGATCTCCCGGCACATGCCATGCTCGATACCCCATCGTGCCATATCACCCATGAAAAGGCATGTCTCCAACAGATGTCTGCAGTGGTTGCCGGGATCAGCTATCCAGTGGGGGAGGCGACACGAGCAGGTAGACACACCCCAGCAGCCTGCCTCCTTAATCCTTTCTGACACGTTCTCCTTCGGATCGGCGTCATCAGGCAGCGCGGCAGGGGTGGTCCACACTTGAGCTACAGGGAAAGGCAATGTTGCCAGGATCTTTAGGGCAAAATCAAGCTGGAACATGTACAATGCTTTCATGAGTTGCACCGAATGTGGAAATCTTACATTGCCCCAACCACCCGTCTCGAGCAGTCCTGGACCTGCAACCCCTATAGTCCGGTAATTTGGATCTTCCTTTCCCGGACTAATCCACATCGTTCCTTTATCCGCCATAGTATAGAGCATCATTCTCAGCCTATTTCTTTCGATGCCAGTCCTCTCTTGAATTTGATCAAGTTTCCCTCCCTTGAGGCCCACTTTAGCGGCTAAATCTGCCTCCTCAGGTGTGAATTGCAAGCGCAAGACCTCTATTAGGGTGTCAGCCACCTTTGACGTTTTAAATGGTTTTCCTTCATACATATCTAATAAGGATTGATAGGCATCATTCGTTTTCATTAATCAATCTCCTTAGTTTCCCTTTCCAAAGAGACTGCTGAAATAGTCTCAATCAACCCCCTAACCCCCCAATCTTAGGGAGCTTTTTAAGCTGGGGGACACCCCCAGACCCCCGACCCCGATATAATCGGGGAACCTCTTTTTCAGCGGACTCTTAAAAAAGAGACATCTTCTTCATCATTTCTCGAACAGCTTTCACGCTCGGTGACGTATCAGGAAGATTAAAAATGGGCTTGCCACTTGCATCATAGTCTGTAATATTTTGATCCTCAGGAATACGGCCATAAATCTCTATGCCCCATTTCTTAGTGCTTTCCGTTATCAGCCCATCGTCTCCTTTGAATCTGTTGACAACTAAACCTACATCGGAAGGCTTGATAGACTCATCTCTTTGTATAACTCCTAGTATTGATTCAGATACGCGAGCTCCTCTAATAGTGGGTTCAGTAACGATTATCAGGATGTCAACACCGTTTACCACCCTTCTATTCACCTGTTCAGGTCCGGCCTCGCAATCGATAAGGGTAATGTCGTACTGCCGGGATAGATGTTCTATTCCATATCTCAGTAGATCATTAAGATAGCAATAGCATCCAGGCCCTTCAGGCCGGCCCATTACGAGCATGTGAAATCCGTTCCCTGTTTCTAGAGATTCTTCCATTACGACGCGAATGTTTTTATCTTTAATTTCAGCCCTTGCTTCTGGATCTTCGATTATCTGCTGCCTAATCTCGGCTACGGTGCGCTTCGCCTC
>Ga0114919_10003856_pt1 | contig 12056 bp, 10 predicted proteins | sample BlataG_FD_88682 | JGI IMG/M metagenome (GOLD analysis project Ga0114919, IMG submission 88682) | Deep subsurface microbial communities from Black Sea to uncover new lineages of life (NeLLi) - Black_00105 metaG | ecosystem: Environmental > Aquatic > Marine > Oceanic > Sediment | place: Atlantic... | reverse complement strand
CTTATTGTTGTCAAGTTTTTCCAAAACATCCGTTCCAGCTCTCTCAAACATCTGCTCATATGGAGAAAAGGGCTCATCGATATTCTCGAAGGAGTATTTGATTCGTCCCCAGAACTTCGAATTGGGACGATACTTCCCGCCCACCGATGCCTTAAGCTTGGTGGTCTTTCCCTTGGCCTCGAGATAGGGATAGTCATCCCTCTCGGTGCCTTCGTATCCGGCGGAAAGGAAGACTCGATATCTCCGGTCGGGCTGATAGATGAACTGCGCGGAACCTCTGGCCACGGTGCGGGTTAGGTTGGAATAGCGGGTCCAGGAGAAATCCTGGCCACCCCCTTCGTCAATTCCATCACGCCACAAGGGCAGGTCTACTTGTGCCTCATCACTCTCTATCAAGGCCAGCGAGGCTAAGGCGATGATTTTGGTCTTGGGCGTGGGACTCACGGCGTATTTCAAGCTGCCGTTGTTGCTGTTGACTTCAAGGCCGGCAGACTTGTTCTTAGCCCGGGAGTTGCTGAAGCTTCCCAGGATGTTACCTTTCTTCCCCATGTCGGCCTTGACCTTCAGCGTGTGGGCCATCTTCTCCGTCTCCGGTATCTGCCCAAATGCCACTTCCTCGCCATTGAAAACCGACCGGGAGCCAAACTCGTCGATCAGGGTCCCGTTCACCGGGTGCTGGGCCGTATCGTAGAAAGCCACCGGAGCTGCTGCTTCCGATTTGAAGGTCCGGTAACTCCCTAAGTATGAGAGGAGAACAGGCCCTGCCGTTGCCTCCGCTCCCGCAGATATGGTGTGGGTGCGGCGATCAACCTCTGCAGACTTGGAGACCATATGGCAGGAGGAGCAGTGCATGGATACCACCTTCTGATCGTCCCCCTTCTCCAGGATGGAACGGTGGAAGGCTCTTAGTATCAGATTTGCGGAGCCCGGTACTTTCACCTGCAGGTCCGTTTTCAACTCGTGCCGGGTATAGCCAAAGTCGGCATCCGGGTTCTCATGTTCGTAAGTGAACATCTTTCCGCCAGCCGTGTCCGCCGCCTGATTCGTTGCCTCACGAGCCATCAGGTTCTCAAGAAGATCGGTTGCCCGTTGACGGTAAGAGGAGCGGTAGGAGACCTTCCCTGAAAAAATGTCCTTTGATCTTCCGCTTAAATCAAGAGAGGCCCTTTTGGGGTCGTAATAATGTCCGAATAAATCCCAGCTTTGATCTCCCTTATATCCTGAATAGCTTAATTTCACCTCCGGCATGGCTCCCTCTTCGCCTCGGTCGAATTCCCCTGTCTTCTTGTAGAAGTCTTCGTAGCCGGTGTAATGGCCTCCTAACCAGAGACTCCAGAGGGAGTGGGTCGGCTCTTCCTGCGAAAGGACCGGGGATGAAAGACAAGGCAAGATCAAGACGGCCGTCAGTACGATAAGAGATTTTAGAAATGGTCTTTTCATCTTCTTTACCTCATCTTATCTGGTTAGCGCTCTCCCGGCACCGGAAATCGACTGGGAGGGAAGATCACTTCCGTGGACCTCCGAATGACATTGAGTGCATTTAGTCAACATGGCCTGTTTCATACCGTCGCGAGTGGAGATGCCCTTCCGCTCCTTATGCTGGTCAGCCTCAAATTCACCCTCGTATCCGACCAGGGTAACGTGAAAGTGCATGGGATGGCAGGATAGGCAGAGGAACGGCTCATTCTGTATGAGCAGTTTGTCGGCGATGGTTCCGTGCGGGTCATGGCAGATACCACAGTCTTCGTTGACCGGCTCATGCTCGAAGATAAACGGACCCTGCAGAGAAGTATGACAGGATAGGCAGAGCTCGCGGCTCTCATCTCCAACCGTATACTTAACGTCTCCGGAATGAACCGAGTGGCAGTCCAGACAACTGATCAATCCCTCAGTGACCGGATGATGGGAGGGCATGCGAGCCTGGGATCTCTTCAGGGTATGACAGTCAAAACAGAGTTGAGGCTCCTGTTTTGCCAGTAGACGCTTCTCCCCGCTATGAATCTTGTGACAGTCACCGCAGCCCTCGACCGCCTCAAAGTGGGTCAATCCATCCCAGGAGCTGTATGCCATACCCTGGTGACAGCCGGCGCACATGTTTTTCCCGGTGGAGGTGAAGTCCTTCGGAGCATTATAGATCGATGCCGGGTCCCCGTCCTCTGCGTGCTTTGAACCGGGACCGTGACATGCCTCACAGGTGTTTTCATCTCCTACCGCCAGTCTGGCATGGATGTTTTCTTGAAACTGCTGGTTGACTTCATCGTGACATGCCGAACAGACTTCATCGCCGACCTCCACTGCGTCAGGAGGAGACTCCCCGGAGACGTACACTGATGAAAGGAAGAAAAGACCCAAAAGACAAGCCAGGGCGGCGCCGACTGGCCATTTGAAGGTGAAACGTTTAGGAGATTTAAGCATATACCTCCTTTCTTAAGGTGGAAGGATTTCGAGATACTTGCATCTTAACTTTTGTCATTCCCTAAAATCGGCTCCGAAGAAAAACATAAAGTTAATAGACTATCACATCCTCCAGGGCTAGATGTGCTTTTGCCCTTGGCCACAAAATTTTGCGGAATTTAAGAAAAACGGATGTTCTTGTCAAGGAAAAACTCAATTACATCTCAGAAATATCCTCAGAAATCAAAATAATCGGATATATTCGATCCTTTATATCTGGAATGTTATTTGAAAATTGGTATGTAGTGCGGCCGAGAAATCTTTGGGGTAGATAAGCTGCAAGCTTCAAGGTTTTGAACAGATTTTTCCGCAGATGCAAAAAAGGAAGCTGAAGAGGATTACGAAGCAGAAGTCTCGTGAGAGGTGAAACTCACCTCATTCATCTGCTTCAGGAGGATGTTTTGCAGGTCTTGGCAACCAGAGTGGAGAAATATTTCTGATCAGATTCGTAATGGCATTTCTTGTATTTCTTGCCGCTGCCGCACCAGCAGGGGCTGTTGCGCCCAAGAGTCATGGCTGACTTGGGCGGATGACGATGAAATAGTTTGTCGAGTAAACCCATCTGTCGTTTTGCCTCAGCTTCGCTGGCAAGAAAGGTTGAAACAGCACAACCATAGTCTCGGCCGTCGCTCCATTCAATTTCTACGAGATTGTTTGATGAAAGTCGAGGTTTTTCTCAGAATATTCGAACCTCCCTGTTTACGGATATTTCACGTCACACCGCCCGGCAGTTTGAAAACCTCTCCCCTGTCCGCTGCGGGCTCGCCCTGACTTGAGGTCAAACAAAGATTTGCCGGGACGGAAAGCTTTTCTATTATTGAGAGACGGCGCAACAAGAGCAATCCCCGTTACTACAAGAAGCCGCACGAGATTTCTCTTAACAAAGAATGGGGATCTCCGCAAATCCCCATTCTTCGAATTCTCATCCTCCAGCTAAACTTAGCTGGTCGCGTCATCGGAGGTGCAGACAAGGTTGCCATTCTGATCGATCTGCCAGACGTCTTGAGCCACGTCATCATCCAGGATGCCGCTGGTGGCGGTAGCGGTGAATGCCGTCACGTTGGCGGTCATGCGATATGTATATCTGGCACTTGGCATATAGTCCACCCCGAGGACCGCGAAACTGTTCGGTCAGGCCGAGCACATGGTCTTGCCGTTGCAGGCGTAGGTATCATACATCTGCCGGTAAGCCCTCTGCATGGTATAGATCTGCTTCAGAATCTGCTTGGCCTCGGACTGTTTGGCTTTGGTGGTGGCCTTCATGAAACGAGGAATCGCTATTGCGGCCAGGATCCCGATGATGACCACCACGATCATCAACTCGATCAAAGTGAAACCCTTTGAACTCCTGTGGAACCTGCTCAACATGTCCGCTCACCCCCTTCGTTTACGTTTCTATCATCTCCTCATAGTCTTCCCCACGTACAAGTGGTGCAAAAGACGTACCGATACGCTGCCCTGGTTTTTCTCCATTATAACCGTCTGTCTTTCATGAGATTCGATTGTGGGGCGTGCCGCCTGTTCGATTTTCGAACATCCTTGTTCGACGCGGACTGCTCTCTTTTTTGCAGGATGCAACAGGCTCGCCGGAGCCGTTTACGTCTGTCAAAACCTTGGTTGGCATAAAAACGGTGATCAGGGAGAAACCGCCTGCTCGCCCCCGTTTCATCCGATGCCTTTGCGTTAGGACGAACGGCAATGCTTTCGCTTGGTCGGCTTCTTCTATATGACCAGTAAAACTCCAGTCGCTACCAGAATCGAAGCGATAACTCTCCTGAAGACATTTTCATTTATCTTCGCGTGCAGCTTCGATCCGAGGAAAAGGCCGATCAGCAAAAATGGTGTGACGCACAAAGCGAACTTGATAACCTCTGTGGTGATCAGTCGATTAGCTGAGTAGAGAATGAGCCTATAACACGCATCCACAAAGAAAATGCCGTAAAGCGTGGCCCTGAAGATCTGTTTGTCTCTGAGCCTGTGTGTGAGATAGAGTACCAGAGGTGGACCGTTCAGGCCGAACATTCCACCGGTGCAGCCGCCGACGAATCCAGAGAGGGGCGCCCACACCTTGCTGATCTCTTTTCTGATATTCTCATTATCCCGGATCAGCATCTTCAGCGCGAATAGGATGATCACTATTCCAAAGACTCTTTTCAACTCCTCATTTCCGAAGGAGACCAAGAAATAGGTCCCCACTGCCGTCCCGATGGCCAGGCCTGAAAAAAGCAGAAGAGCCGATCTCCAGGCTATCAATCTCCGGTTCTGGATGGTTAGAATCACTCCGGCAATGAAGTCAAACAGTAGGAACACCGGCACTACGAATTTGATATCCAAAAACAGCGCCAGAAGTGGTATCGCAAAGAGAGCGCTGGCAAAGCCGGAGAATCCTTTTATGAAATGGCCCATCAGGACGATGAGACCAGCCAGCAGGATTATTTCCACAGTGGGCATGACTTGATTCCCAAATGAGCATCTGCAAAAGGGTATCTGGAGTGTCCCGCTTCAGCGGGACTCAGAAAATCTTCTGAAACCGCAGAAGCCCCGCAAAGCGTCCAGACGGACGCCCCCGGACGGGGGCTCGTCTGAGCCCGTCTGGGCGGGATCGGAGTTTATCCCGATTTCTCGGGACCTCGCTCCGACGAGCTTCTGCACTCCAAAGGCACGCGTCATAGACGTGTGCCGGGAGACCACCTCCGTCTCCATTTATCTGATAGTGAGATTGAATTGCAATCTCTTCCCATCCGTTTCACACGTTATCGCCCCATGGTCCTTCGTCCGAATATACTCGACTTCCGGGAAGTTTAGGGCCATCAAAGCCGGAATTCTATTCTTCTCGTAACGAAAATAGTGGCGGGTGAAGATGATCTTCTGAGGTCTCACCGCAGAGATGACCTTGACGATTTCCCTAGCCTCACCTAATTCGGGCAAGATCAAAACCGAGCAGTCAATCACTTTATCCCACTGGAAGTGTGGGTCAAAGTGAAGTTCCTTCATCGCGTCAAAAATGCTGAGGTAAATATCTTTATACGCGACCTTAACAACAATGCTACTCGACCCCGACTCATCTCTATCTCCGTAGTCAAGAAACTCAATCGCAAACCCGGCTTGCTCATCGGTGATGGCGTCAGAAGAATCCAGGAAGACGAATCTGTCCGACAGCCCTTTCAACAAAGCCGAATAGGCCCCACTCAGACTATTGGAAGCACCGGGCAGTAAGACTTTTTCAACCTGCCTGTCTTCCGCGATGGAGCGGGCTGAATTCAGGTTCAGGGGGCTGGTATCCGTAAGGATCAGCCGATCGATTTTGGTGATGCCTTTATGATTTAGAAATGGAAGAACTATATACTCTCCGGCATCAAAATTCACCCCTTTCTCTCCCGCATTCAGCAGCAGAATCTCCCTGTTTGGAAGTCCGACCACAGCAGAGCTTCCCTGGCTGACGTCCAGGAACGTGATCGTAAGGGGCTTATCGCTGTGAGCGAGCGCTTGCTTCCAAACGAGCAGATTGGCGATTATCAGGATGGAGAATAGGACGACCTTTTTCTTTGAGACGAAGGAACCGACCAGGATCCATAGCATAAAGTAGTAGAGTGTGAAGCCAAACGCAGACGGGGCCGCGATGGAGATTTTTGCAGCCGGCACGCTGGCAAAGAACTCGGTAAACCTTAAAGTCAGATCCAGACACAACCAGTTGGAGGCGGAAAAAACGCCTGCCAAAAATGTGCTGAAGGTAGCTGAGAAAAGAGAGAAACAAGCCAAGACCACGGACAATCCAGCCAGCGGAACAATGAACAGGTTCGCCACAACTATGACCAGAGGAATCATGTTGAAGTAGTAGGCCAATATGGGAAACAAAACCAGCTCCACGCTGATCGAAATCAGAGCTGGCATGAGCACCCATCTCCACAGCTTTCGATGGGATTTGCCAATAAATCTGGCCACCAGTTTGCTCAACCGTGGATACAAAAGAAGAATGCCGAAGACCGAGGCGAAGGAGAGCTGAAATCCCACGTCGAACAGAAAGAGAGGAGAAAAGAACAGGATAATCAGGCCGGCGAATGAGACTACGTTTAGCAGATCCACGTCTCTATACAGAAGAACGCCCAAAAGCACCAGCACCACCATAATTCCTGCCCGGACCACCGGAGGATCGTTATGGACTAAGTTTGCGAATATCAGGATGCAGACTAAGCTCACCAGGGTAGTGGCAAGCTTGGGAACTCTGAGCAGACTCAAGGCTCCGAAGATCACTCCGACAACCAACCATACGTTGGAACCGGAGACGGCCAGAAGGTGAACCGTGCCGGTATCCCTGAACATGGTGTAAATCTCTCTGGAAATCTCCCTGGTCTCCCCTAAAAGAAATCCGGCAAGAAGCGCCTTATGGTTGCCGGACAGCGTATTTTCAAAGACACCCAGAATCCACCGCCTCAAGGGAATCACAATCCTCGAAAGAACGAAGTTCCCCTCTCCCCTATCCAGAATCTCAGCTTGATCTGCGCGAGTAAGGGTCACTATTCCGAATATCCGTTTCCGGTTAAGGTATCTTCTGTAATCGAATGCGCCGGGGTTTCTCTTGGGCGCCGGCTCGTTCAAATATCCTTTGAACGTAACTTCGTCGGCATAGGCGAACCTGAAGGTAGGCTCCTTTATTTTCAGCATTATTCGACCCGTGGTGGCGCGTGCCTCTTCTCCAAGCCAGATTCTCTCGGCCTCGAGCGTTATGAAGGTCTTGTTCTTCCTGACGTCTGGTTCGTCAACTATCCTTCCCGTTAGCGTCACCTTGGAATCCAGGCCCAAAAGACTGCTTATGTGATTTGGAGGAAAGTCGCGGGTCGCCAGCTCATACTTAAAGAAGCCGGCCACTATCAGAGATATAACTATGAAGAGATTAAGGCTTACTCGATCCTTAAGCCAGAGGAAGAGAAAACTGAAGAAAAGCGCGAGGCAAAAGATGGAAAACAGTAAGATGACCGGAAGGTCAAAAAGATTGCCCAGAAGAATGCCTGCGACAAAGAGAAGTAATGCATGAAGGGCCGGATGTCTCATGTTCCGGTCGGGAGAAAAGGGTGGCTACAGATTCACAATATTCCATCTGTACGAAATCTCAGCCTTCTCTTTTAACATCACTGAGGCCGAACAGTACTTGTCCTTGGAAAGGTCTATGGCTCGCTTGACGTCTTCTTCTCTGATGTCATGTCCCTGAATGTTGAACTCCAAGTCTATTTTGGTGAAGTACTTGGGATGCTCTGTGGCTTGGTCCGCATTCACCTTTACCTCTAAGCTCTCCAGATTGACCCTTTTCTTAGCCAAGATGGAGGCGACGTCAATTCCGGTGCATCCGGCCAGGGACACTAACAAAACCTCCATGGGGCGGGGACCCTTGTCTTCTCCGCCCGCCTGCGGCTTAGCATCGAGAAAAATACGATGGCCGGATTCGGTTTCTGCTTCAAATGCCAACTTCCCTTTCCAACTCAGGTCGACATGCATAGTCTCTCCTTCTCAGGTGTCCACGGAGAATGTGGAGATTGATCCTCCATACCCTTCTCCCGGTAATGCCACTTATCATCAGAAAAATCGGTCTCTTACTTACTCTTGTCTTCGATTTTGCTCTGTTCTCCCGGAACAGGACAGCTTCTCTTCAGTCAGGTGCTGATGCCCAGCGCGGGCAGGATTACTCCGTATAGAACCAACCATCCCCCTACTATCAGGATGGGGATCAGAATGCTCTTTATTTCCATTATTTTATTCCTCACTACACGCTCCATTCAAAGAAAAAACCTCTCAAGGAGGAGACTCCTCCCGAAAAGCCTGCTATCACGTGCAGGCCCTATGTCCGTACCCGCAAACGGGGCAGGCTATTTCGCCGCCCTCTCTTTTCAGTTTGGCGAAATGACAAAAAGGGCATTCTTGCCCTTCCGTTAATATCTCGGCGATCTCCGGCGAATTCTCTTCCTCTCCCCGTTCTACCGGAGCTGGATGGCCAACCGGTTCTTTCTTTTCAGTCAAGGTCTGCATGCGGACGCTAAATAATTTTCGGAACTCGCCTCATTCACAGAGGACCCTGCACTCTTTCAACATACATCTGTCCATGACCACGGTGAGCCCGCTTTGGGAAGCCCTGATGGCCGCATCATGGTTTACTACACCTTCCTGCATCCATGCAACCTTAGCGCCGACCTTGATGGCCTGGTCAACAATGGCGGGCACATGTTCGGATCTGCGAAAGATGTCGACTATCTCCAACTCTTCTGGTATGGATGTCAGATCGGGATATGCCTTCTCTCCTAAGATCTCCGTCTCTTTGGGATTGACCGGGATTATCTTGAATCCCTGCCCCTGCAAGTATCGAGCCACCCCGTGGGAAGGTCTGCTCGGGTTCGGGGAGAGCCCCACCACCGCTACCTTTTTGTAGACTTGCAGAATCCACCTTATTTCCCCGTCAGGCGGATTGGTGTATTGTCGAGAGTCATTCACCGGGCAGACCCCTATTTGATTATCTTATCAATCTTTTCAGTAAATTGTTTCTTAGGCACTGCACCCACGATTTGATCCACCACCTTTCCTCCATTGAAGATAAGAAGGCTGGGAATGCTCATGATCCCGTATTTGACAGCGGTCTGACCGTTCTGATCCACGTTCAGCTTTCCTACTTTCAGCTTTCCTGCATACTCTTTGGCGATCTCCTCCACGATGGGGCCCACCATTCGACAGGGACCACACCACTCCGCCCAAAAATCGACTAAACAGGGTTTGTCCGATTTGAGCACCTCTCCTTCGAAATTGCCATCAGTGAATTCAATGGTCTCGCTCATCTTCTGCCTCCAGGAGTTTACGAATTAACGTGAAGACTGCCGTATCTTATTCAATGTCCTTTCCACTTCCTTTAGCCTTTGCACATAAAGATCGAGACGGGAGAGATGGGCTTCGATCCTCTTGATCTTGTGAATCTCCCGCGCCGGACAACCAAAGATGGTCGTGCCATCGGGCACGTCTTTGGTTACTCCCGACTGAGCTCCGATCACCACCCTGTTGCCGATCTTGATATGCCCCACCAGTCCCGCCTGTCCTGCAAGAACGGCGTCATCTCCCACCCTGGTGCTGCCGCTTATTCCTACCTGTGCCACGATGATGCAGTTTTCTCCGATGTCCACGTTATGCCCGATCTGAACCAGATTATCGATTTTGGTCCCCTTCCCTATCCGGGTGACGCCCAGGGCGGCACGGTCTACGGTCACGTTCGCGCCGATCTCCACATCGTCCTCGATCTTCACGCCGCCTATCTGAGGGACCTTGCGGTGGACTCCCTTTTCCTTAGCATAGCCAAAGCCGTCCGATCCGATCACCGTGCCGGAGTGAATTATCACCTTCTTCCCTATCTCCACGTTCTCCCTGAGGGTGACGTTAGGATAAATCAAGCAGTCTTCTCCGACGCTCGAATTGGCTCCGATAAAACTGCCGGCCAGAACGGTGGAGTTGCGTTTCAACCACACTCCCTTATCCAGTACCACATATGGCCCTATGTGCACTCCCTTCTCCAGCTTTACATCCTCGGCCAAAACTGCTGTTGGATGAACGGCTTCTGGATAGACCTTCTTGACGTCGACAAATAGCTCCACTGCCCGGGCAAAGGCGAAATAGGGATTAGGGTGCCTTATGAGAGGTACTTCGACGCCCTCAGTACTGGTCTCCTTGCCGACGATCACCGCTGAAGCGGATGTGGTCCTGAGGAAAGGAGCGTACTTTGGATTGGCCAGAAAGGTCAACTCACCTGTCTGAGCATCTTCGATCGCTGCGACTCCGCCGATCCTGGTGGCCGGATCGCCCACCAGCTCTCCCGCGACGTGCTCAGCAATCTCGCCCAGTTCCCTTTCCGACTTTGGAGGTTTCGTGGCTTGGGGTGAACCAGAACCTTTGGGATTCAAGGGGTTACTCCAGTCTGTTGAGCTCCTCTAAAACCAGATCGGTCAGATCCAGACCAGTCTTGGCATAGGCTATGTTCCCGTTCACCGAGTCGAAGATCATTATGTAATTCTCCTCCACGGCGATCTTCTCTAAGACTTGGTTGATCTTTTCAAGAATCGGTCTGGTCAGTTCGGCGTTCCTATTTTCCGCCCTTCCACCGGGACCGAAGACGTCATTGGTAAGCCTTTGGTATTCCAGTTCCTGGTTTTTGAGATTCTCTTCCTTTTCTTTTCTTTTAGCCTCGCTTAGGAGCAGCTTCGTTTTGTCTAAATCTCCTTCCAGGCTGTCGATGGTTTGCTCCAACTCGACTATCTCCTCCTGCCATACTTTGACGTCCTTGTCGAACTCAGCCTGGGCATCGGCAAATTCTTTAAACTCGGTGCGGAGCCTCATGGAGTCCACGTAACCGATTTTCCCCTCCTGGGAGGAACTCTCGCCTGCCCAGAAGAAGAGAGATACTCCGGTCAAAAATAAGAGTGCAGTAAAGAGAGCGATGATTTTCCCTTTCACCTCGTTTCCTCCTTAAAGCGATCGGGTTTGACAGACACGCATTTTCCTCTAATGAGCTTTCTTACTTTTCGTCGGGTGATTTCTTAAAACGTCGTTCCGAATTGAAAGTGCGGTTTCCATTCTCCCTTGTCGGGGTGGTCGAAACCAAAGCCAAAATCGAATCCGATGAGCCCCATTCCGGGAATCATCAGCCTGATCCCCAGACCCAGCGACCTGAAGAGGTCCCGGTCGGACTTATGCTCGAGAGCGAAGGGCTTCATACTCCTGCCGCTGCGCCAGGCGTTTCCGGCGTCGGCGAAGAGGAGAAAGTACATCTGCTGCTCCACCAGCGGGTACTGCAATTCCACGTTATACACCAGCATGCTACGCCCCCTGAGCGCGACTCCAGACAGGTTAGTCGGGCCGATGGCGCCGTCGGAGTATCCCCGGATCATCCCGTCCGGGTCTGTGCCTCCGGGTGAGAATCTTTCGGCGTAAATTCCGAGTGCTTCCCGGTCCCGGCCGTCCAGCACTCCCACCTTCAGGTGCGTTGCCAGGACAAAGTTCCAGAGGAGCTTTTTGAAGTGGCTGGCCTCGAAGATGTGGTTATGGTACGAGAAGTCTCCTCCCAATAGCTCTGCCCCCAATTCCGTCCTCCAGGAAAAGACGGATCCCTTGGTGGCGAATTGAGGAAGATCTCTGGAGTCCCTGACCATGGTGAAGGAGGTGGTGGCACTGTTTCGAGGCCAGTCCACCGCCTCCAGATAATGCGGGGGAGTGTAGGTAGAGTCATATGGTATTCCTGTAGAGTCGTCGGTCTTCCACGTCCACCCAGAAGGCTCAAAATCATCATAACTTATCTGCTCCCAGCGATAACGCCAGTATACTCTGAAATAATCATCCGGCCAGGAAAGCCTCCTGCCCAATCTCAGCCCGAATCCCTTCTTCTCTTCAGCAAAATCATCATACCATTTCTGATTGACTTGATATATGTCGAAACCGACCGATGTGGGCCTATCCCTAAACCAGGGTTCTGTGAAGGAGAGCTCAATGGTTTGCCTGGTTTTGCCGAAATCCCAGTTGAGCGACAGGTTCTGGCCGTTTCCTCGGAAATTGGGAATCCCCAGGCCTATGTTTCCCATCAGCTT
>Ga0114919_10003854_pt1 | contig 12062 bp, 10 predicted proteins | sample BlataG_FD_88682 | JGI IMG/M metagenome (GOLD analysis project Ga0114919, IMG submission 88682) | Deep subsurface microbial communities from Black Sea to uncover new lineages of life (NeLLi) - Black_00105 metaG | ecosystem: Environmental > Aquatic > Marine > Oceanic > Sediment | place: Atlantic... | reverse complement strand
CATAGTATAGCTCAAAAAATTCATCTCTTATCAAGTCTATATATCTTTCTATAGTTTCAGATTTTGCTGATTCTTCTATAAGATATGCAAAAATTAAATCGCGTTCGACAGTTATAAGAAATTGTTGGTTTTCAAAATTAATGGATTGAAGACTTTCTCCAGAATTTTTGCCAATAATTTCATTTGAAAACATCAAAATAGCAGACAGGAAACCCCCAATTTGGATAGAATTATTTAACAGTTTTACTTTATCATTTCTGATTTTTGTAAATAATGTGTGACCTGTTGTACTAATTACAAAGAGTGCTGAAAGCCCTTTAACGCATGGAATTACTTTATTACAGATTTGCCTTATTTTCGAATGGGAGACATTTGAACAATATAATTTAGCTAAAAATCTCGAAAATGAACAAATGTCTTCATATTTAACTAACTTATCTTTCTCGTTTAAATAGAATAGTGTGATTTTTTCGTTCTTAAAAGAATAAAAATGAATGTAAACGGTGAAAACTCCAAGTAAGTCTATTATTTTTCCTTCCTTCTTACTTAAAATCTCGGTGCGATAGATATGTATTAAGTCTTTTATTAGTGAACGGGCAATCCCTTTACTGAACACAAGATTATATCGGTTTTCGGTCATTGAAACTAAACCTATACCTAACACTTGGATTGCCTTTGGTAGCACCAATGAATCCTGAGAAATATCATCTAATTCGATCATATTTTTTGTGGTAAAAATTAGTTTTGGAATAGAAAAATTGTGTTCACTATCTATTATTTAGATCAAAATCCTATTTAAATGTATCGTTTTTTGTCAACAAAAATGTATCTTTGTTGTAAAAAATTCGCAAAAAAGAAAAGGAATAAATCGAAAAGATCATTAAGATCTGAATTAGGACCAATTAAACATATTACAACACATTTCGCGAGGAATCCTTTTTTATAACAAAACTGTGTTATAATTTCTAAATTACACACATTTTTTTACATAAGTTAGATTAACCAAAGGAACAATTTAATGGGCCTGGCAGGATTTGAACCTGCGACTTTGGGTCGATGGAAAGTTCCATCTAACATCCCAGTCCGAAGCCGGGCACCCCTAGGATCGTGCGATAAAATATCTCACAATTATCCAGGCTAGATTACAGGCCCAATTTTTTCTGATTTAAAACATACGATGAGAAAAAATTGAATGTTTAATGTTATATTTTATTTCTAAAAAAATTATCTATCCCATTAAAAAATAATATAATAAGCATTTCTTATTTTTTAATCAGAATTGTAGGCGATATAATCCATATGAGTAAAAAATAAAGATAGAAGATTTTTTGCGTGAATAGCATCAGATAACAAACCCCTAGTTTTAATTAAACCTCTCATAAACGCATCAGCTGCTTGTATTTTCCGTGTTATGACTTTTTTCATAGTAGTTTTGCTAAGAAAAAAGTGAATTACGTCCAACCCCTCTGAATTTTCTTCGTAGAACGAATTGTTGTAGGTAACCGATCCACCGATCTTCTTTAACCAGATATTATAATCAATGTCCTTAATGTATATGTGGTACATTATGTCATCGTATAATTTCAATTCTTCATAAAATTCTTCGGTTTCACCTGCAATCTTTATTCCTAGTCTAATGAACTTGTCTATTGTAGATTTAAATGTGCTTTCTGACGATTCCAATGAATTCAGCATCATCAATATAGCATTTGAATCAATCATTACTAACATTTATCCCTCTAAAACTTTAATTTTTAAACTTACTACGATCTTAATTCTTCTTATTAATATTATGAAAATACTATTGATTGATCATTTATAGTATTATATAATATTGCCATGATAAGAAGTAGAAAACGATTAATTACTACCGTTTTTTTTACTTAGATACTTTACAAATATTCGGAAAAGCTTGATATATCTTAACCCTTGAGAGAGGGACCCTTCGACATTAATCTTTCCTTTCATGAAAGCATCTGTCCCGCTTATTTCATTTTTTAAAATTTGAATAATTATATCCTTATTAAAGTTAATGGTAAATACAGCTTTAGGGTTAATTCCTTTCTCGTAATAAATGCTACCATCCGATACTTCCAACCAATAATTAAAATTTGCATCAGTCACATATGTTTGATAAATATCGTCATAACCTATTAGTTCCTCCTTTAATTCTTCTGTATTGTTCATGATTTTTACTACAGTTTTAATGATTTTATCTAGCACGTAGGCAAATTTCTTACTGTCCTTGTCCAAACTTTTCAAAATTGAACTAATTGGGTTTTGACCGACCATAAGTTTACAGATAAATACTTCTTTGAAAAATCCTTATTCCTATAAATAAAGATAAAACGACTATATATTTTTATTTCTTCAGAAAAAAGTTTAATATGGAATATTAATGTGGAATCAAAAGATTTCTATTGATTAAGTTAGTTTGTTGGTAAATGAAAAAGCTATCATCAAATCTAACAAATACTACTCTTTTTGGAATCTTATTTGGAATAATTCATTGGTCGTATCACTTTCTAAGATTTTAAATCCAATTGCCTTACCGAGATTTAAGTAGTATTCCAAGTCCTGCTCCTTATCCCATTTTGTCGCATACCCTGTTGAGATTTCCTTCTCCCCAATCTTTATATCAAGGTAAAGACCATAGAAATTCTTATCAGAAGTTTCTCGTTTTGGAATTGAAAAATCCCAAATGACAAATTCCCCTCCCTTTTTTGTAACGCGATAAATTTCCTTGAAAACTTTTTGATGATCTGAAAGAGGGATATACATTAATGTGAAAAAAGCGGTTATAGTATCAAAGGTTTCGTCTAAAAATTGTAACTCTTTTGCATCCATAATAATTTTTAAATAATCTCCTGGAGTAGCTTCTTTAAGTTCAGATTCCTTAGGATCAATTGCTACTACTTGTTTTCCTTTCAATTGACCAATTATCCCCTCTCCTCCTCCTCCTATATCCAAGATTCTCCCTTTTAACTCGATAATTGTTAGATCAATCTTCTGAGGATCGATAAATTGAATTTTTTCTTCCATAATAAAAAATACAAAATTTCATTCGATTAAAATTTTTATAAATAAGTTATTTAATTTTTCTAATGATGATTATATTAAGAAATTCCATCCTAATTTCATTCAATTTTAATCTTTTATTCCAAATATTATAAACCATATAAATTACTGATTTCCTTTACCGTTATTGTTTAATTCCTTTGTTCCATAATAAAACAAAATCAGAATATGGTGTTTTAAGAAATTCTAATTTCGAAACAACTAGAATCGATTCTAAATCAAATCTTAAAAAACTTTCCAAATCTTACTTTTTACAGGAGTATTGCTGATCTTGCAAATGAATATAAAGTTTCAGAGCTTGAAATAAAGAAATTTTTGAAAAATTTTAAAAATCATCAAACTGATAATGAAATCTACAATTATATTATTAGTTTATTATATTTTGGGGCACATGAGAAGAAAATAAGATTAATAAAACTATTAAATCATCAAATAGACCGATTTTACCCCAATAATAAAGAAAAAATATTTTCTACTTATAAGTTGAAAAAAAAATTCAAAAATGACCATATACAAAACTGGATTATAAAGTATATGATTTGTAGATACGGGAGCGGCAAGGGAATTAAATTATATAAAGAAATTTGGTCTTCAAGAAACTGGGTATTAGAAAAAATCCGGTATGCTGATATAGTAGATTTATTTCATTATAAAGGAGGGATATTAATAACCACAGAAGTTGAATTTAATGGAATGATTAAACCTCCAACGAAGAGGAAAATTCATGTTGAGGATAAATACAACCATGAATGGTATCCACTTGTAAATGATATACGCATCCGAAAGCAGTGGTGTCCAATCTGTCAAGAAGGATTATGTGAGAGAGCTGGTAGACGCTTTATGGAAAATTTATTTAAAAGCCCCTTCCCTAAAACTACTTTGAAGAAAGCTTATAGATTACCAAAACAAAGAGGTGGCTCCTTAGAGTTTGATGGATATAATGGAAATGTAATTGTTGATGGAAAGAGATATTCAATTGCATTCGAATTTGATGGTGATCAACATGATAAGTTTCCCAATCATTTATACAAGAGCCTAGATCGATATAAATTGCAGCAATGGAGAGACGCAACCAAAAATCTTAGAGCACATCAACACAATACAATTCTGATCAGAATCAAACAAATTTTTTAATTCAATCGTAGAACACTTGATTTATTCCCTTTTGAAATAGCTAGGCAATTTAGGTTGGCTACAGATGTTGAACTAAAGCATAATTGAATAATTTTTATTAAAACACGAATGAATATCTAGTAAAATATATTACATAATCAATTCTATAATTAAGCTTAGATAAAAGTAAAAACGGTTATACAATAAAATTTTTATATTTTTCATTATTTGATTAATCACTAATTTAGATTAAATTTAATTTAGATTATGCCCATTACGCAGATAAAGCCCACATATTGATACAGAAAACCTGTACAAGTGTGAAAGTGTAGTCCGGTCCAGCATTCGGGACTGTCACTCCTGCGACCCGGGTTCAAATCCGCGTGTGAAAACCATACGCGATGAAACTCCCGGTGTGGGCGCCATTTTTTCTCTATTATTTCAATAAGTAACGATAAAATCTTTTGATAAATCTCATTCTAACTAATAGGAATTTCATTTTTACATCAAATTTTTCAAACCCCAATAAAAACTTTTTGAAATTTGTAGGGGTAACGATTAAAGGTTTATAAATTACAAAAAATTATCTATAATCACAATTCAATTTAATTGTTAAACTAAAATTATAAGTTAAAATTCAAAAAGAGGTTAAAAAACAATGGTTGACCAAGCCTTATTAAAAGAAATGAAGGAAAAAATGGAAGCTGGTGCCGCGGCAGCAGACGTAAAAGATACACTAAAAGTTTACGAGCTCTTTAAGCAAGTTGCTGAAGAGAACGACGATTTAAAAGAAGAATTGGAAGACATGGATATCACTATCCAAATGAATATTACCGATGCTGACGCAAAATTCTGGTTAAAAGCTCACGACGGAACTATGGAATTTGGCGAAGGTGTAGTAGATAATCCATCATTCACATTCTCTGCTACGAAAGAAGTAGCCTCAGGTATGTTATTCGGCGAAGTTGATGCTACTAGCGCATATATGGCTGGCGATATTACCGTTGAAGGTAATCTTCAAGACGCAATGGCCTTTCAAGAGATTATTGAACTAGCTTTAGAAGCTCTTGAAGACATGTTTGAAGATCTATAGAAACGCAAACATCTTCTTTAGTAATAACTTAAATTTTACTTTTTCTTTTTAATTCTATATTTTTTTTGTTCCTTTTTATTAAATTACTGATTATGAATTTTTGATATTCGACAAATTTCGCAAAATTATTCAGTAGCTGACTAAATTAACTATAGATTTCGCAGTATAATTACCAAAAGAAATAAAACCTTTTTATAGTGTAAAGAGTTATACATTATAGTATTTGTTTAATCTATCAAAATCTTAAATAAAATACCAAATCATAAAAGTATAATAAAAGGTTGAAAAATCATGGTTGATGAAGCTTTAATAAAAGAATTGAAAGGAAAATTTGACGCCGGGGCTGCTGCTTCGGACGTAATGGATACTTTAAAAGTTTTCGAGCTGTTCAAACAGATTGCCGTAGAAAACGAAGATTTAAAAGAAGAATTGGAAGATATGGATATCACTATCCAAATGAATATTACCGATGCTGACAAAAAATTCTGGTTAAAAGCCCACGATGGCTCATTGGAATTTGGCGAGGGTGACGTAGAAAATCCATCATTTACATTCTCCGCAACGAAAGAGGTAGGCTCCGGTATGTTATTCGGCGAAGTTGACGCTACTAGCGCATACATGGCTGGCGACATTACCGTCGAGGGTAATCTTCAAGACGCAATGGCCTTTCAAGAGATTATCGAGCTTGCTTTAGAAGCGTACGAAGATTTAGCTGAAGATTTATAGTAAAGCTATATTTTAACCTGTGTAAAACTTTATAGGAAATCTCTTCTAACTTTTTTTTATTTTTTTTATTTTTTTAATTTCAAAACTACGACTGCTTAGCTTCAAGTTTAAAGATTTTATCGTTTTTCTTAACTTCGGTGTCTACCAAAATTCCTACGGCTATTCTATCTTTCTGCGTTTTAATTAACGGCGTTTCAGTCAGATTTCCCTTTTGTTTAATTTGAATTGATGTAATTTTTTGGCGCAAATACGTATCTGTGTGGGTTCCAATGATAAATATTTCGTCGTCTAGATGCAATTTACCTCTTGAAAGGAGAATTTTAGCCGCTTTTTTATCGGGAAAATAAGAAAGAACCTTTCCAATTTCAACTTTTTTATAGTTTGAAATATTTCCATCAAGTTCTCGTTGAATTTCGCTTCCTTTTGGTTGTCCGAAGTAAAACCCTGTTGAAAAACCTCTATTATACACTTTGTTTAATCGATTTAGCCACTCCTGGACTTTATCCGGGGTATATGTGTTGTCGTAGTATGCTTCGATGGCTTCTTTATAACACGCGGTCGTTTCTTCTATATAAATAGGATCTCTCATTCGTCCTTCAATTTTGAAAGCATCAATATTAGCTTCAATTAATTTTGGAATGTGTCCAATCATGCATAAATCTTTGGAGTTAACGAAAAAAACTCCATCGTAGAGAAATTCATTTGATTGGTCGTCATATACTCGCCATTTTCTGCGACAAGGTTGTACGCACCTTCCTCTATTAGCAGAATACTCTTGGGATCCACAGACCTCAGCCGAAAAATAGCAACGACCGGATACAGAAGTACATTGAGCTCCGTGAACAAAAGTTTCTATTTCAGCAATTTGTGCCTTACACTTTATATCTTTAATTTGGTCTAATGATAGTTCTCTAGCGAGAATTAACCTTTCAGCTCCTAACTTTTCATAGAAGTTTGCAGTCCGGGAATTTGAGATGTTGGCCTGGGTTGAAATGTGAAACGATAAGCCTTTTTCTTTAACGCTTTCAATAACACCGATGTCGTGTACGATTACCGCGTCGATTTCTGCTTCGACAGCATTATCTAATACTTTATTGAGTAGGTCAAATTCGTTTTCATATACTATCACATTCGTGGTTAAATAAGCCAGAATATTGTTGTCGTGGCATTTTTTTACGATGCTACTTAAGTCGTCTAACTTGATATTATCGCTGAACATTCTCATATTAAAAGCTTCTACACCAAAAAAAACCGCATCTGCCTTACCTAAAACTGCATTTAAAGATTTAAAATTTTTTAAAGGTGTCATTAGTTCCACTTTTTTATTATTATTATCTCGCATAGTCAATTCCCTCTTGATGTAATTTGCTGTTAAGAAATGTCATTTGAAAAAATTACATGTTGAATAAGATTAATGTCAAAAAGAATAAAAAAAAAATTGTTCATTATTATTAAATTACAGCAAACCACAGATAAAAGACGATGGCGCTTATCACAAAGAATAGGACTGCAAAAATGTAAGTCATATGCTTAGAGTAGTTCCGAAATCTTTTACCATCTTGAGTCCAAATAGTGTCTACTTGTAAATATGGACCTGGACCTCTTCTATACCACCCTTGAATTTTTACGTTCTGTCCTACTAATTGATCAGCTCTCCTGAGCGCCCACCAGAAATCCATAAGTCTAAACCCAAATCGGTAATCAACGTACATCCGACCAGTTTTATCTTGAAAGTACAAATCTTCCGATAACCAATGTCCCGGTATTCCTTTTCCAATAATTGTACCATCAATTAAAGCGGGTACGGGGCGAACTGGAGAAACATTTATATTAGAAACTAATTCAACCATAGTATTGGGCGCAAATCCTTTTCGATACATAAAGGAAGTTCTAATAATGACTCCAAATCCCATAACAGTGAATCCGATAGCCCATAACAGAACCAAATTGTTAATCGTGGTTAAGCTTCCAATTGGTAGAACACTAAGATATCCAAGTAACCAGAAGATTGTGAATATACCTAATATTGTGAAAATTATTGTAGGCAATGTTTTAATAAATAGATCGGTTATAAATTCTCCAGCCATAGATTTACCTACTTGTTGTTCCTTGATTGCTCTCGCTCCTGAAAGGTCGTATTCTACTGGAACTCTGTAAATTGGGCATTGTTCGTTCAATCGTTGAATTCTTTTTGCGGTTAATGGATGTGTACTAAACGTCTGAAAATATTTTGCCCATGGATTGAATAGGTCCCACCCCGCGGCAGCCTCAACTACTTTCTTTGAAACTTGGCCGTTCACATCCATGGTTTGCACTGCTACAGTAGCCGCTTTCTTCGGATCAAAAATACCTAACCCTCTAAGCGCTCTTACGTTGGATTTCTGTTGTTGTTTAATTTCTGCTTCTGTTCCGGTTGCTAGTAATCCATACGCAATCTTTATTAACGCAGTTGATAATAAATTTGGGTTTTCAGTTAATTCGGCTGCGTGTTGATCTGCAAAGTATTCTCGGATTCGACTTACGAATAAAGATATTAAAAATCCTATATAATAACTTATATAAGACACTATAGCAACGACAATCAATGCTAAAGCAACGTAACTTCCTGCGTCGTCATCCCTTGATCTTCTTAAACCCGAAAATCGTACTGCATAATAAGACCATCTAGCAATAGTCAATAGAATTAAAGGAATCGCGAAAACCACAGTCATCAGTATGAAATCGTTATGAACGATATGACCTAATTCATGGGCAACCACAGCTCTTTGTTCATGTTCGTCCAAATAATGTAATATCCCATCAGTTATTACCATTCTTGCACTATTTTTAGTATATCCAAAAGTGAAAGCTTGAGGGTTTAAATCGTGGATTATTCCCATTCTCGGGGTTTTGATTTCTTGGATTGCAACAACTTTGTCGATGGCATCAGCTAAATGAGGGTAATTATATGTAAAATCCTCATAGTCCATCCATTCGATTCTATACATCCAATTAATAAATATAGGACCCATACCGTATTGAAATAAAACTATTAGAATCGTAAAGGCAATCATTATCAGCAATCCAAAAAGATCACCTGGTAAAAACCAAACTCCGATCGTAAAGACCACAGCATAGATAAGAGCAAATAGAAACATTACTGCAAGAGTAGATGCTAATTTTAATCCCATTTTTCATCACTTAAAGTTTAATTTAACCAATTGATTTTTTTGATAATTAACTATGCTACCCAAGCTGTTCTTAATAAATAATTTTATCTATTAGATTTTGAAATTGTTATGATTATGAATCGTTTTCGAAAAGAATAAAATGAATTGCTTTCATTATAATTTTAGCTAAATTTTAGAATGTAATTTAGGTGTTTTACTATAGATGCTAAGCTGAAGCGTTTATACGACGCAACAGACAACCTTATTAAACAGCAGTTTTATAAGAGTGGGAGCGATACGATCATAGGTAGAACACCTGAGGTTTCAATCAAAATTAAAAATTCGGGTCAGATCATCAAGAAATACGAAAATCTGTTTAACCAAAATATGCATCTCTTTTTAGAAGGTGAATACATGAAATTTTTTGGGCCTTTTAAAAGAATTAAGGGCGTGGATGAAAATCACCTAAGGGAGATATATCAAGATATTCAAATCAAATTAGCAGCAATGCACGGTGCAGATTTTGACACGGTTATTATGTATACAATCGTGGTAAGTTCTTTAACTACAAGCATCCGGGAAATACAATTTAATGAATCAATTCAAAAAATTATCGCAAGAGCAAGAGAAAAAACATCATCTATAAGTGTTAAGCAAGTTGAGAAAGAATTAGAAAAGCTTTTCATGCGGAACGATAAGAATGTTTCAATTTTGTATAACATTTCGTATCTCACCGCATTAGCAGAATCTTTTAATTTCATGAAAACAGCTTGTATTTGTAAGATTCAGAGGACTAAACACATAAATATTATTGTAAACTCAATACTTTTTTCTTTTAATTAATTCTTACTATAATAGGTGCTAACATATTCTTATTACAGAATTTCATCAATTGTATAAGAAAGAAGGGTTAAATCAAAAGGTTATTAAGACTTTCCAAAAAATAATATATTCGTATTTTAAACAATATGGAAGAGATTTTCCTTTTAGGAAAGAAATTAGCCCTTATAATGTTGTAGTTTCAGAGATGATGTTACAACAGACTCAAACCAGTAGAGTAGTCGAAAAATTCCAGCAATTCATCCAAAAGTTTCCTGATTTCCAATCTTTAGCAAATGCACCACTGAATGATGTGTTAAAAGTCTGGCAAGGCTTAGGGTATAACCGTAGAGCCGTTGCGTTAAAAACCATATCCGAAAAGGTCGTAAAAGAATTTGAAGGAATATTACCTGCTGATGTTGAAATATTAAAATCTTTTCCTCAGGTAGGTCATAATACAGCTTCATCGATTGTAGCATTTGCTTTCAATATACCCACCTATTTTATTGAAGTGAACATTAGACGAGTTTATATCTATTTCTTTTTTCCCGGCAAAACATCAATTAATGACGGTAACATTATGCCAATTGTAAGAAGAAATCTAGATTCTTCTAATGTGCGAAAATGGTACTACGCTCTTATGGATTACGGCGTTATGTTAAAAAAAACTCACCCTGAATTGAATAAAAGGAGCGCCCATTACAGAAAACAATCAAAATTTAAAGGATCAAATCGAGAAATTAGAGGAAAAATTTTGAAACTCCTCATCGCAAGCAGTAGTTTAACTGAAACAGAAATGTTAAGTGAATTAGAAATTAATTCAATAAAATTAAAAGAAATTCTGAATCTACTTATTACGGAAGGGTTTATTAAACAAGAGAATCACTTATTTTCAATCGCTTAATTTCTTAAATTTAAAATAACTGGCAATATTTTTTGCTATCTTTTCTTGTTTTCTCCAATCTCCATAAACCAATCCTTTTGAGTTTAATTCTGAAATTATCCTTTTTGTTTTTTCGTTAATTTTTTTAACGGTTTCGTTAGCAAATACTGTAAGTGGTAAGGGCATGAAGGTGTGCGTATGAATTTTCGCTCCTACATCCGACAGCTCCTTCATAAAATTGATTGTGAAATTTACATCTTCATCTGTTTCATTCGGTAAGCTAAAAATAAAGTCTACAATTGGGATAAGTCCAGCTTTTATCGTTAATTTAACTGCGTTATAGACATCATCAACTGAATGACCTCTATTGCACGAATTTAGTATTTTTTGACTCCCAGATTGAGCACCAATTACGATGTTATCGTTAGCAGCGTATTTTAGAACTAATCCTAATGTCTTTTCAGTTACATGCTCAGGTCTAACTTCAGAAGGAAAAGATCCAAAATAAATCCTCCCTTCAGGATCGATTATCTCTTTAATATTAATTAATAGCTGTTCTATTGCCGGAAGATTCAGCCTTTTTCCGTCTTGTGAACCATAGGAAAAAGCATTAGGAGTTATAAACCGAATGTCTGTTTTTTCATATTCCTTCATAATCCTAACAGCATCACATATAGATTTAATGCTTCTATGTCTTGGAGCAGTCCCAAAAATATAAGGGGTTTGACAAAAATAGCATACATAAGGACAACCCCTAGTTATTTCAATAGCTCCATATTTAACGTGTTTACTTGGTAACGGAGGATATTTATTTAAATCGATCCATTTCCTCTTTTTAGTTAAAATTAGGGTATCCTCTTTGCCGAAGTAGGCAATTCCTTCAATTTCATTAAGACTTTCATCATTCTTAACGTTATTAAGAATTTCTATTAAAGTTTCTTCCCCCTCTCCCCTCACAACTAAATCAAAACCCATTTTAAGAGTTCCATCGGGATCTCCCGTTGGATGTGATCCTCCTGCAATAAAAATAACTTTATTCTCATATTTGTCTCGTAGAGATTTTATTAAATCACTAATTTCCCATAATTGAGTGGTAAAGAAGGAGATTCCTAAAATCGTTATTGTATGAGAATCGATAATTTCTTCTAACTTGTTATAGAGATTCTCAAAACCGCGAATAAAGTAAATTTCGATATCATCT
>Ga0114919_10003853_pt1 | contig 12062 bp, 9 predicted proteins | sample BlataG_FD_88682 | JGI IMG/M metagenome (GOLD analysis project Ga0114919, IMG submission 88682) | Deep subsurface microbial communities from Black Sea to uncover new lineages of life (NeLLi) - Black_00105 metaG | ecosystem: Environmental > Aquatic > Marine > Oceanic > Sediment | place: Atlantic... | reverse complement strand
GGTCCTGCTCCAAAATCTCTTGCCATATCTATAAAGTTGCGCTTTTTCATTACTTCATAAACATAAACCAATGTTTCAATCGCTTCCCTCTGGCAGAACCAGAACCCAAAAGGCTCTTCATGTACAATATGGTCTTCACTAAACCAAAAATTGAGCAAACGGCGAGTAGTATTTGTTATGTTAGGATAGTTGTCTTCTCGCCAGGTGATTACTGCCTTGCGGAGCTCATTGACTAAATATGCTTTGCTTGGCCGCCTTTGTTCTGGATGTAAAAGTTCATTTGGTTTCATTTTTTAATAAAACTCCACACGAAAGATAGTATAGAACAAAATATAGCTATCATCCCTAGAATCTTCCAGGTTTTGGATTTACCTAAAGGGAAACTTAATGCCCCTATTCCACCTACAATAGCACATCCAATAACTAAAAGTTTTGCCCACGAATATAGATTTCCCCACGGAACAAAAAGAGTAGCCACTCCAATTACAATCCAGATAAAAAAAGTAGGAATCCACTTCATCTTTTTCTCTAATTTTAACCTTGCTTCTTTTTCCTCCTCCACTTCTCCTTTTAGAACAGTTAAGGCATCTTCCGTTTCTTTTATTTGTCCCTTAAATTTCTCTCTCTCTTTTTCTCTTTGAGATTTTTCTTCCGCCAATTTTCTTTCGGCTTCTTCTTCTTCTTTCTTTGTATCTTCTAGTTGTTTTTTAAGTTTATCTCGTTCTTCCTTGAATTCTTCGGCTACTTTTGTGATTGCGCTATCAATTAACTCGAGAAATTTCTCCTCTTGTTCAGTCTGCCTGAGCTCTTTAGTCAAATGGCTATCTGTCAATACTCTCACTGCTAGTTCAGGAGAATGTCGTTCAAACTGGGCTATCCGACCGAGTATTCTTTGTGCAATATTTGACGGTAAATGTCCATAGGTTCTAAGATAAGGAGAAGTGAATAAATCCACAAATGTTTCATCAAAATCTTGTGTTCTCGGTAAAAGAGGTCGCATTGTTTGAATCCACTGGTTAGGCAAGATACAAAAGGGAATTTTATCTTGGCTTTTTCTGGCAAAATGGTCATACTTCGGTAACAAAGTATCGCAGGTAAGAAACCAAACTTTTGTATCGATAAATGTTTCTGGTGGTGACTTACCTCGTAGTCTTAGAATCAATAAGCGATGAAAGGCATCATGTTCAGCAACTTCTGGGAACTTAATGTAGTCTGTCGCTAAATTGAGTCTACTTATTTCCTCTTTCAACTGTGGATCCTCTTTAACCCTGTCGCAAAGTGTATCTCTAATTTTTATATCAAATTCTTTGAGAAGCTCTGCTATACGATGATATAAAGCAAAGAAATCATCAATGGAGATTTTGGTCTTAGCATATTCACGCCAATAAGCAGTTGTAAAGTCTTCTTCAGTTGTATAATCAGCACCCACTTGAGCAAGCGCTGTCGAAGGTAAAGGGCCTCTTTTTAAGTTTTTGACAGCCCACTTAATGGAAGCCTGCCATTCCTCAATGGTTCGAATAGAAACGATCAAAACAAATCCTAAGTCCTGAGCTATTTTAACGGTTCTTTCAGCCGCTTTTTGCAAGATTGATCCATTTAATCCTAATAAACGATAGATAAAATTAGTGTCCAAATATAGCCTGTAGCCCTTAAACTGTTTCCGAATAAGAGCGGAACAGTTCTTATCGATGTGGAGTATATGAATTATAAAGGTGCTATCAAGAAGTTGGGCAATATAGCGTTTTCTCTCACTGGTAGCATTTTTGAAAAAAGCAGGTAATTCAATTATTCGTATTTTATGAAGTCTTGGGGAACGAGTGGGCAAGGAAACAAAAATATCATCTTCTAATTTGGCAACAAAACTCTCGGCATCTTCTTGCCCTGCATAAACCAAAGCGACGCACTCGGCTCCATGTCTTGCAAAAATCTCGGTTAAATAAATAGTTAAATCTGTTCTAAGGGATTTTAAATCATCTTGACTTAGATCAAAATATTCCCTATTAATATTTTCTATCCATTCACCTATGATCCTTTGCTCAAATTCCTCGCTATCCTTTAATGATTTCCCCAATTCGGAGTATTCATCTATACTCAAAGCATAAACATCCTGCGAAGGTGAGATAACAGCCCCCGTTTTCATCAACCTCTCAATAGCGCCTTTTATTTCCTCATCTTCAAAGTTCAAATTAAAAAGTTGATATAAAGAATCTTTAATATCTGGCACTTCATGCGGCTCAGTGTCTAAGTTAGCCATCGCCTGTTTTACAAGGAATTCATGAAGAGCAAGGGATAGATTCTTCCCTTCTGGCGGAGGGACAAAATGGCAAAGACGCCGAATAGCTTCTGTCGTCTGTCTATTTTCACCTTCGGAAACGAGAAATGTTCTCACTTTGTCTCCACCCTCAAAACTTTATTAGTATCATTACCGAATACATCAACTACCTTAACCATTATCTGATATTCACCTTCTTCATACTTATGATGCGCTTTATAATCCACTTTAGGATTCTTTTTCACCCTAAATGACTGCCACTGATTGTGGAAGGTATCGCCCTTGTAATCCCAGTCTATAGCCCAGTAGTCTATAAGTTCCCTTGAATCCTTAACTTTGCTGGCAATTTCTGCAAGTTCTGCTGTTGGCGGTATCTGAAAATCCGTTATTTTTAAGGTAACTTCATTGCCCTTTTTAATCTTTGTTTCAATCTCTAAATATGCAACCTCTGCAAATTTCACATGAGGTAAAAGTTCCTTTTCCACAACTTCCTCAGGAATCTTAAACAACTTCAGATCAAAACCAACTAATGCAGATTTTATCTCATTTACAGAAGGAATTTGAACAAGTTTTAAATCAACTCCATTTTTCTTTGCCATTTCTTTAGCCAACTCATTCACCTCATAACTCCACTCCCATCCAAGGACATCTGCTTTATCAAAGTTATTTGCCCTACATTCAATTACTACTTTTTCAACTTCTTCCATTGTTACAGGAGCATTCAAAGGGCCGATATGAACCGCTCTACCTGCCTGTGCCGTGCCCGACACGGCAGACAGGTCTCCTTTCCTGCCATGCAAATATCTAAATCCAGTTAAAGACTGAGCCTGATAAAGTTTTAACATAAAAGCAAGATATTCATCCTCTCTCTCCTGCCAGTAGACCGTTTCATAATTTCCGATATTCCAGAGTTCAAAAGGTTTTGCTGGTTTATCATATTTTTTCTTTTCTAACTGTAAATCCTTTGAGTTGTGAATATCTAAAAGCCTTTTTCTTGTTACCTGGATGGCAAACTTAGACAAATCAGAGCCAAGCCATCTTCTGCCAAGTTTTTCTGCTACTGCTAAAGTTGTACCTGAACCACAGAAGAAATCTGCAACAATGTCGCCAGGGTTGGAAGAGGCAAGAATGATGCGTTTTAAGAGGACTTCAGGTTTTTGGGTGTCGAAATACAATTTCTCATCCGATTGGGACTGCGGGTCAAAAACGTCAGTCCATAATGATTGACAGACTTTTCCCGGCATTTCATCCAAATAGTATTTAACTCTTGGAACATCGTTCTTGGATATAACTATTCTCCCCTCTTCCTCTAATTCTTCAATACTTTTCCTTAGTGCACCTGCCCAATGTCTCCCCGGTGGAGGATTTCTAAGTTTACCACAGAAGAATTTAGGCGGTCCCTGACCGGCAGCATTCAGCGAGACTAGTTGATAATGCCGCCCTGTTTTAGGTTCGATTTTCTTAAATGCAGACTCTATGTAAGATTCATCATATTTCTGATATTGTGTGTTCCAGATGTAATCCGACGTTTTTGTATAGAATAAAATTAAGTCGTGGTTGCGTCCGAATTGTCGTGGATCACTATGACTAAATATGGATTGACGAGCAATTTCATTCCTCAAGTTCTCATATCCAAAAATCTCATCCATCATCACCTTTACATAATGTCCGCAATGCCAGTCCAGATGCACGTAAATAGAACCATTCTCAGCCAGAAGTTCTCTCATCAAAACCAATCGCTCATACATATATTTGAGATAAGAGGCAATGCCACCGCTCCAGGTATCTTTATAAGCCCGCTCTTCGATGATTGAAGGTTCTTTTTCTATTCTCTCGTCTCCGAGTTTTGTTCTAATGGTAAAATCCGCTCCCGTGAAAAATGGTGGGTCAATGTAAATGAGATTTATCTTACCAGCCCAACCCTGCTTTATAAGCGAGGACATCACTAATTTGTTATCGCCCCAGATGAGTAGATTCTTCCAGTCCTTTGGATAGTTTTCAGGATATTCATCCTCAGGATATAATTGCGAAGGGTCAAAAAGTCCATCTTCTAAATCCTTCAGCCTTGGTTTATTTATCGTTTCCACCACCTGAAAAGGCAGATTCGGTTTTTCAATAGGTATCTTCTCTCCCTTGTCAAATTTATCATATTTCTGATGCCAGAGCAATTCTACATACTTTTTATTTTCAGCCATATTCTTCAACTCCTTGAAACAGGTGCCGCCATTTCACCTAACGTTCCCAGCATATACGAAGTTTCGGCAAAGCCGTAACTTGAGCGAACGCAGTGAGCCGTATGTGCTGTGTTAGACGACCCGAAGGGTGAGCCAAGATAGTGGCGAAGCGTTTTGCGAGGTAGATAATTTAATTTCTTCATAATTCTTTCCTCTTTATTATTGTACTTTCTGTATCTATCTTAAAGTCCTCAAATACTGTGGGTACGTGCTTTTTTAAAATTTTCAATATTTCAATCGCTACATTTCTTATTTCCCATTGTGCATTTGGGTTGCCTCTTAGTTCAATTATGTAACGCCATTCTCTGAGATTCGCAGTAACTACAATTTGACTCTCCACAGCATTGGAAAGTACAAATCTTGCATCTTCATTTTTCATTCCTATTCTCTGTAACTGAGAGTAAACATTTTTTGCATCATCTATAAACTTGACAAAAAGAGAATGAGCTTTAGGATTATTTTTTATGGATTCTGGTTCGACATAATTAAAATTACTTTCATCTACATATCTTTGTGATTGCTGAGTATATGAACATAATCTATGTCTCACCAATTGATGTGTAAATGCCCTTGATACACTTGAGATTCTGAAAGTAGCATACACATGTTCCAATACGGAGTAGTGTCCGTCCTTAATAAGCATTCTTATAAACTTTTTTTCTGTATCTTTACTTTGCTTATCAAATGATAAATACGCTGTTCTCCCTGCTGTCTCTATCATTTTCTCAGCATTTGGACTGATAAACAGTAATTCAATTTTCATTTTATCCATCTCCCTTCCGAAATACAGTAATCCATTCTTCTTTGATGATTCCACCATTGTGATTTCTAATAGGTGGTAATGCGCGATTTTTTATTTTATCTTTGCCTATTTCTAAAAGTTTAAAACCGTTAGCCTCGGCTATATGAGTAAGAATCCTATATGTCGGAATTTGAACTCCACAAATAGTATTAATGCCAGTAACTAAGCAGAAATATCCATTTATTTTTAGCACTTTGTAGATTTCTTTTATGACAGTTTCCATATTTTCAAAGTAATTGTATATAATGTAGGATTTCTTTTTATTTATTTTCCAAATTTTATGGAGAATAGCGTTAAGGAGTTTATCTTCGCTTCCCGGAATGGAATTGTAATCGGTCTTTGGAAGGTTTTCAGTTCCTATCGCTTGTTTATTTAGAAGTCTTACTTCTTCAGGCGTAGCTAAACCTAGCCACCATAACTCCAGTTTGTAACTTCTAAAATAATCTTGCGCATTAATGTAAGGCGGCGAAGTGATAACGAAATCTGCCTTTCTAATCCCATGGTGTTTTAATATGTTAGAAGTTTCTCTTGCATCTCCTTGAAGAATTTTCACATAACTATTATTTTCATTTAAATGATCTGAAAGCGATTTGATTCTCTCAACATTTTTATCAATAGCATCCTCAAAATATTTAATGGGAGTTGGTGTCCATCCATTTTCAATTTTTTCTATAACCCTTTTTGATTTGTACGTTTTCGCTATTCGTAGATCAGCGTATGACGATTTTCTTATTATCGAAGAAAAACAAACTAACAAAAACTTATAGATGCTTTCGCTAAATCTGCCCTTGACACGTCCTATACCAAATTTTATTTTAAATAGCTCATCCTGTGCTTTTTTGCAGAACCAGTAATCAATATTTGGGAACTCCACCATTGCTTTACCATTGTCATTTTCTATGTTTTCTTTAACTAAGCATACTGCTATACTTAGGTCGTCTATGTTTATTTGCGTAGTTTTTCCCTCAGATATAAGTGTTGCTAACGGATTGATATCTATACCTATAGCATTTCTGCCCAAAAGCTTTGCTTCTAAAAGTGTTGTTCCCGAACCACAAAAAGGGTCAAGAATCACGTAATTCTCTCGAGTGTATTTTTCTATGAAATATCTCGGAATCTGTGGAATTAGTTTTGCCGTATATGCGTGAATACCGTGCATAAGATCTCCCATATTCGCAACAACATTTTTCATATGGCTTCTAAAGTTGTAGGTTTTTATACGTATGTTTTTTTTGGTCATCGATACTCCCATATCTTACCCACCTTTTTTGAGTAATATTCTTCCTCATGAAATTTGGGGATTGCATAAATAACTTGAACATCAGCATATTTCCTAACTGAGAGATAACACCCTACAACTTGTGGTTTTGGACCCAAAGGCGAAATAGCGATGTTAAATTTTTGTTTAAATTGGTCAATTAATTCATCTAAACCCTTACCTACTGCAAAGGGATCTAATGTAGGTATATATTTAATAGCATCTTTAGGTAGTTTGGAAATTAACTTTTTATTGAGTCCCTCGACCCTTCCTTCCCAAGAATCTCTGAAACTTGGTTTTCCAATCAAAATGATAGTTTTGTGCGGCGCAAGCCTCTCCCATATTCCATATGCTCTATCTCCCTCGTATCCGAGCAGTAATATCAATAAACTTTCTTTTTCACTGTAAAAATGCCCTCCATATGTTGGGACAGAGACTGTATCAATTGAACCGTGCGAAAGAGGTTTTTTCCATTTTATTGCATAATCCTCAGGCTCTGTATAAAGTAACCTTACAGATTTTGGATTCTGGATTTCTATAAATTTAAGGAGAACAAGCAGATATTGTTTGGTAAAGGTAGTTATATCTATTGTAATATTCTTATTCTTAAAGACCGTTTCTTTTATCTTGCATAATTCCTGAAATTTATTTATTCCATCCAATGGGTCATGGTGATTACAAATAATAGGGGATACGCTCTCGCTATACCTTTTTTGCATTCTCACAAGCTTTTCAAAATTTATCTCTCTAAGGTTAGTTCTATTTTTTTCATCATATTTAAAAACAAAAGAATTTTCTACGCTAAAGTTTTCGTCAAACCTATCAACCACCGCCGTTGTCCTTTCCTCAAAACTGGCACATACAATAAAAATATCATCCCTGTTATTTTCAATAGTCCTGATCTTGTTGGATACTTCCTTTATTATTCCTTTTAGCATTTTTAAACCTCGCTATTTATGATATTCAAGATATATTTTACTTAGTTCATACTGTTTCTCTAACTCATTTACTATGTTGTAATCTATTTTTTTGGGTAACGACGACCAATGGGTAGAGATTTTCACGGCGGAAATAAGTATTAAACTCATAATTAGATCGCTAACCTCATTAGGCATACTCTCACTCCCCCAAAAGTTTATTGGATAACCATCTGCTATAAGATTTATGAATTTTTCAGTATTTCTTATTTTATATCTTGTGCCAATTTTTTTGTCATTACTATAGAAATCTGACTTTTCTGAACTTAAAGCTTCCAATTCGGAAATACAAAATTCCCATTGCTCTGAAGAAGCGCTTATCAAATAAACATTGTGTTCCATTGCCAGTATCTCACTTCTTTTAATAATTGTCTCTCCTGTTGCTCCAACAATAAGATATTTTTCCCTCATTTCCTCTTCCAAATATCTTACCACCTCAATACCGTATTCCTTAGCTTCAACCAATTTTGAATCATCCAAATCATGGATACTGACTTGCATCCTCAAGGTATCTCTAAGTTGTAATGCAATCTGCTTACCCACATACCCGAAACCTATTACAAGTGCTTTTCTACCACTATAATTTTTATCCGGAAGTAATTTTTGAATATTGTTGATAACTGCTCTTGCTACATGAGGAGGCTCAAAAGTATTCTTAAGCCTTGATCCAGGTATTGAAATTATCGGGAACAGAAATTCTCCAATCTTCTCATTATTACGAACACCTCTGGTGGTTTGTTCTACAGCACCCAATGTAACTTTTGCTAAATTTTGTAAATCCTTTTCATGTAATTTGGGCACTATATGACCTCCATCTTCTATTACGATAATATTTTTAATCTGTTCAGACCAAAGTTCCCTTAAAACAGTATCAACCTCTGTCAATGGATAAATTTTATCATAACCTTTATTTTTGAGATAATTTTCGATTTCTTTCTTGTTTGGATACTGATAGTGTTTATAGAATAGTATAGTGTGAGAAGGAGATGCACCTAACTTTTTACACGCATCTATAAATGGAATCAAATCTTTCAAGAAATGCAGAAGTATTATGAGAGTTTTGTCTTTAAAAGGGTTATTTTTAATCACATTACTCAAATAACTAATAACGGGCATACTTTCAGACACTTGGAAAAGAGGTAATGTAAGTTGTTTTTCTGGAAGAATTTTTACTTTCTTTTCTTCCAACTTTTCTTTTTTCTTCTTTTTTCTGCCCAAAACTTCGCTTCTCAACTCATTAGGATTACTCAGAATTTTATTAAATATCATGGCAGAAAACTGAGTTCTCCATCTAGGACGGGGGCTTATTGGTTCTGGGTAAGGCGCAAAAATTCTATTTAGTATGTAAGTCGGCGGCCTTATGCCACCGAATCTTTGTGGTAAGTAAGGTTCAACTTCTTGGAAAACCGATATTGATACTGCTGTATTAAAAATCTGCTGAACTGGGTTAGATAAACTATTGTCCAAGGCACTTATTCCTTCTGGTATTTCAATTTTTGCTGCCTCTGGTTCATTAAAAGTCATCAACTTCTCTCTGAAAATTCCTGATAACGCGGACACGATAAGCTGAATCTTTTCTCCAAATTCCATCTCTACGCTAGTATCCTTTAGAGACTCGGCTCTCCCTTTAATATCACGATAAAAGTTCTTCGACACGGTGCATGCTGAATCGTGTTGAATTTTTAGTGGTAATGGAATTTGTTTAAAAGTGATATTTCTACTTTTATCATGGACAATGAACTTGTTAAATGAAACGGCAAAAGTTTGACCACATAATTCTAAAAAATGAAGCATTATTCCTGAGGAAAGCATTACAAAAGTGTCGAATCCAGCATATTTCTTTTTTCCCCTTTCTTGTTTTAGAATCTGAAATGCTGCTGCCACTTTAAAATCTTTGTAAACTTCTTTAAAATTATTTTTAATGCGCTGCTTGTTAGGATATTTTTCTCTAAGATATTGCTCAATTTTGTCTCTACTAACCTCGTCTTCTACTTTGTACTTTCCTAAAATCTTACGTATATCTGTGATTGGATACTTGTAGTGTTCTAATCTCTTTTGTGCAACTTTATAACATAATTGTTTATAATCTTTAGAAGTCGGGTCATACATCTCATCAAGGTAAAGTTTCTTAATTTCTCTATCTGTAAGCCCAACATCTTCATATATAGTTTTCTGAGTTTTAATGTCTGGCGGACGCGAAGCAAGCTTAAATGTCATTGTTGTAAATCTTCGTTTGATTATTGTATTTATTACTTTTTGCTCCCCCACGCTTATCAAATCGCATTCATCCAATAAAATATAGAGACGCTTTTTAGAGACATCTTTAATGGTTCCATCTATTTCTTGAATTACTTCATTCAAAAAGGTCTCAATACTAGTTAGAGGAGCGATTAGCTGAGTGTCATAAGAAAGGTTTTTTTCTAAGTCCCGAGTATTAAGAAATGTTTCAATTTCAAGTCTCCATTGTTGTACTTTATTTTCAACACTCTGGAGAGTCAATATTTCAATATCGCTTGAAGATGTGAATCCCATTTGTGGATTTCTGGTAAAACTAAAACGGAATTTAGATAAAATTCCTGTACCCAAATTATTTTCTTCCTCAGGAGAGATATCAAAAACACCTTTATTCTTGCCATAGAGAATTACCGACAAAATTCTTTCTAAGACAAATAAGTTAAAGTAGTGTCCAAACAAATTTTCCCCGCCTTCTTTAAATTCTCCCCCGGGTTTTAAGAATGGTTTAAACCCACCTAGTCCCATTCTTATATATATCCCAATAAAATTAGCTTTTAAAATTTCTTCCTTCAGGAGTTTTTGCTGGTTCTCGATTTTCTTATATTTTTTTTCAATTTCTTTTTTGAGAGCTGCAATCTGCGTCTCAAAAGATATATATTTAAGAAGCATTGTTTTTCCGGAACCCCATCCGCCAACTATTCTGTAATTGTCTCTATTAATTAATTTACTGTAAACCTCTTCTTGAGGCATGGCAAACAAGTAAGCAATGAGCTCGTAGTTATCGTTTAAGTCCTCTACTTTTGTTTTTTCAAAAGGATTTTCAAAATAACGCTCTATCGCTTTTTGCATTTGGTTTTTTATTTTATCCATCTTTGTCACCTCTGCCTCGCAAAATGTCGCCTAACTCATTCATATCCGAAGTAGGTTCGGATATCCTGCCATATTGGCGATATATCCGAACTTGGTCTAAAGATTTATCTCTGTGGCTTGACTTCTTCATCGTTATCTAATTTTAGCAATATATTGAGAATAATCAAGACCTTTTTTAAAAAATACTACCCAAGATTCGAACATTCTAACATTATATCATTATAAAATATTCGAATGGTTATTTATAGGATATCGACATATGCATAGTTGAAAACCCAGATCTAACATCAGTATAAGATTCCAGTATATACAACGTTAATTTCTTTTAATCTTCTTTCAAGCAGTTTTATTGCTTTGTTTTCCTTTTGAAGATTTCTTAATATTATGTACAATTTTCTGTAAGTAAATAAGCATTTTTATTTTTTCCTCAAAAGGTATTTTTGCGAGTTCTTTATGAAATATTTCTTTTCTTTTAAACAATTCCTTGCGTGTTATTATTCTATTATCTCCCATAACAATCTTTATCTCTTCCTCCTTATTCATAATGACCACCCCTCATAAAAGCTTAAATTTCTCACTCAACTTATACTTATGCAAAATATCTTTGAGTCTTTTTTTGTTTACTTCTGCTTGCTCCAAAATTTTGCGTATTTTTTCTATATCCTTTTTTCTACCAGCTCTTAATAGTAAGGATATCAGATATTCAGGTGCTATTACCTTTGTTTTAACATCTTCATAATCTATTTCTTTTGCATTTCTTACAGCCTCTTCTTCAAGTTCATCAACCGGGATGAATTGGACAGGGAATTCTTCTATAATAATATGTTCTCCTTTCCAACGATAACCTTTATCTTTGAGATAATTGAATATGGAAGAAAGTATAATCAGATTTCCTTTCTTCTCTTTTTCTGGCGGAACTACGAATATATCTAAGTCATAGGTAAAAAAGGGTTCAGTATAATATATTGTTGCAATTCCTCCACCTATGGCGTAATCTTTAATCAATCCTTTTCTTTTGAGTTCATTTATAATTTTTATTGTTTTATCCATTGTTTTTCTCCAAGATTATATATGACCGTAGTGAGCATTTCTCATCTCGTCTTATCACTATATCGACCTCATCATCTGATTTTAGCAAAATATCCAACATTGTCAAGATGAGGTTACATGCCCAATAAACCCCGCTCCTCTTTGAGGGGCGCGGGTGAATCGGGCAACTACAAAGATGATGTGAGCATTTAATATTTTTTAAAATTTTGGATGACTTTTTCATCCCTGCTTACCGTAAACCGTTGCAATATTTACTTAAATTAGCTCTTGACAAATGTTAGTTTCTAATTATAATGATTCCATAATGAAAATGATTTCAAATATGGAAAGATTAAAAGATGTTCTTAAGAAGAAAGATCTTAAG
>Ga0114919_10003851_pt1 | contig 12065 bp, 8 predicted proteins | sample BlataG_FD_88682 | JGI IMG/M metagenome (GOLD analysis project Ga0114919, IMG submission 88682) | Deep subsurface microbial communities from Black Sea to uncover new lineages of life (NeLLi) - Black_00105 metaG | ecosystem: Environmental > Aquatic > Marine > Oceanic > Sediment | place: Atlantic... | reverse complement strand
CCATAAATTTCTTACACCCACAAGCAGAATTTTTTCAGCAGGAAAACCAGAATCAACCAAAGCCCGAAGCCACTCTTCGTGTGTCGGCTCTTTCATCATAGGCATACAATCGGCATGAGCATCAAACACGATTAAACACGGCTCTTTACCTTCTCGTTTGCAATATTCTAAAAATGCTTTTGTCGTGGAATAAGAAATTGAATGGTCTCCTCCAAGAAAACAGGTTTTTGGTTTTGTTTCAAAAATTTCCAGGGAATTTTTAGAAATCAGTCTGTTCGCTTCTTCTAAATTTCTATTATCTAAATGGATTTCTTCTAAACTTAAAGGCCGGATATCGATAGGAACTCCTTGCTCATTAGTGTGAATTTCTTTTAAGGCTTCAAGTATGGCATTTCCTGCTTCTTCGCACCCTTTGGTTTTTCCTAATCCGTTTATTCCGGGAATTTTAACTATAAACATGAAATTAGCTAAGAAATAAGCTTTAAAAATTTATCAAATCTCACTTGGCACTAACGCAAAAAAACTATATTTCTTTATTGCTTGTCTTGCAATTTGTTTAACGTCATTTAATTTAACAGCCCTGATGTTTTTTTCAAATTCATATAGTTCCTTAGCATTTGTGTTTATTTCATAGAGCAAAAGATTGGCCATTTGGTTCTGGGAATCTTCAGTAGAAATCTGGTGATTTCCAATTATCTGTTCTTTGACTTGTGAGAGCTCTTTTTCATCAAGTTCTTTTGAAATTTTCTTAAACTCATTTAGGATTATCTTTTTGATTGTTTCCACATTTTCTTTTTTTGCTCCCACATAAACCAGATTATAAGCAAAATCCCTGCTTATGTTTGATTCTCCTTTAATGGCATAAGCCAGGTTTCTTTTTTCTCTTATCTCCTGGAAAAGTCGTGAAGATATTCCTCCTGCCATTAAAACATTAAGGACAAAAGCAGCATAATTTCTTTTTTCCTTCGAAGTTGGAACGTGATATGCCAAGATGAGATTTGCCTGATCAATACCGCTTCTTTTTTCTGTTCTTGATTCGTTTTTCTTTAAAATTTTAAATTTAGGTATTTTGCCTTTTGTTTTTCCAAAATTCTTTTTTACGAAATTAATAATTTCATTAAAATTGGCGTTGCCGACAACACACAAAATTATATTATTTGGCTGATAAACCTGTTGAAATCTTTTGATTATTTTTTCTCTTGTTAGAGAACCCAGAGTTTCAGAAGTTCCGATTAATGAAATTCCAAAGGGTTTTTTATAAAGAGAGCTATGTATCTCTTCAAAAACATGGTGTATCGGATTATCTTGGTGCATTTTAATCTCTTCAAAAATAACATATCTTTGTTTTTCAATTTCTTTTTCATCAAATAAAGGATTTTTTACTAAATCCCCTAAAACTTCTAATGCAATATCAAGGTGCTTGCTTGGAATTTTGCAGTGATAAGCAGTTATTGCCTCGCCTGTAAATCCATTTAAATCTCCCCCGTTCTTTTCAATCTCTTCTGCAATTTGTTTTGCATTTCTCGTTGGTGTTCCTTTGTAAAGCATATGTTCTATAAAATGTGAAATTCCTTTTTCAGAAGAAGTTTCATGCATTCCCCCGCTTCTGACAGCAAATGCAATACTTATCACAGGTGTGCTTCGTTTTTCAAAAAGAATTGTCATTCCGTTATCAAGAACCTTTCTGTAAAATCTTGGTTTCATAATTAAAAATACAAAAAAAAGTATATAAAGATAATGTAAACTTATTTAATAAAAATAAAATAAGCTGCTGCTGCAATCCCAATCACAACCAAGGCAATAATCAACCAAATCCACCACTTTGATTTCTTTTTGACAGGTAGTGTGCCTGGTTGAGCGCCAGGTGTTGCTCCTGCAGGCGTCTTTGGTGTTGTTTGTGTTGGTTGAGTTTGAGTCTGAACCGAAGTTTGTTGACCTGTCTGAGAAGTTTGGAGGGTCTTTGTTGGCTGTGTTTCTTGCTGGATTGGTTGTTTTGTTTCTGTTGGCATTTATAAAATGAAGGAAAAGCCCATTATAAATTTTGCTAATTCTCTATCACTTCCACTTTTTTCTTATAGGGGCGATTATTTTTTCAAGATATTCTGCAACTGTTTTTTTTAAATCTGCTGCATGCAGTTCTCTAGATTCAAAGGCTTTTTCAAGCCCTTTGTAATCTTTAAACACTACTTTTCCCCCATGTTTTTTATCCCTCTTAATTTCAAATTTTTCAAACTTGGGAAAAACAATCAACCTGGTAATTGATAAAATAGGGTTATTTTCAACCTCTTCGGTGCTACAATATGTCTTGTTCACTTTCCGAACAATATCTTCTTTTTTATCACGAATAGAAATAAAACTATCTGGAACAGAACTAGACATTTTTGTGCCAGGACCCTTTAATCCAGGAATCATGGGTGTATACAAATAAACAGCATCCTGTAAACCAATCTCTTTTCCCTCGTCAATTCCAAGCATGTAAATTTTTCTTTGATCAATTCCTGCAACCACAAAATTTGTTCCAAGTGCCTTAACATCTTCAACCTGCATTAGAGGATATATAATCTGACTGATTTTTGCATTTTCTATATCTCTCGCAACTTGCTGCATTGATCTAACACCTCGGTTAACAGTAATATTTAAAGACAATCTTAAAAGATCTTCTATATATTCTGGTTTTTTTTGAAAACTGGTTCCTCTGACAATTTCTGCTTTTAATCCGACAGATTTGAATCCTTTTTCCCATTGTTTGAGCTGTTTGTTTACAAAGCTCCAATCGCCCTTTTTATTCAGCCAAGTATGCCAATCAGCCAGCAAAACTTTTACTTTAATTCCGGCTTTCTGGAGATCTAAAAGTTTTAAAATTGTCACGAGATGACCGAGATGAATTTCTCCGGAACACTCATAACCACAATAAGCAACCCCTTTTTTCCTGAACTTTTCTATTTTATCTTCATTAATTATCTCTGCACAGTTCCTCTTAATCAGTTTAATCTTGTCCATAACCACACAAATAAATATTAATTATTAAATCTTTCTTATCTGTGCTAATAGAAATAATCATTTTTATGCTTCTTGGAATAATTTTCGGGACCTTAACAGGCCTGGTTCCTGGAATTCATATAAATCTTGTAGGGGTTTCTCTCGTAGCTCTTTCTGTTTCATTCTTAAGCCCTGTGAATCCTCTCTATCTGGTCGTCTTTATAGTGGCAATGGCCATCACCCATACTTTTGTTGACTTTATTCCTTCGATATTTCTTGGTTGTCCTGACACAGACACAGAACTCTCTATTCTCCCTGGCCATGAATTGCTGAAAAAAGGGCAGGGATATTCTGCAATTCTTCTGACTTGTTACGGAAGTCTTGCGGCAATCTTTCTCCTGGTCTTAATTGCAGTTCCTTCTTTTTTTGTTGTCCAAAAAGCATATGACTTCTTGCAGAACATCATGCCTTATCTATTAATAGCTGTTTCTGCTGTATTAATAATATTAGAAAAAAAGAAGTTTTCTGCTCTTTTTGTTTTCTTTCTTACAGGAGCCTTAGGTCTAAGTGTTTTAAATCTTGATATTAAAGAGCCCTTGCTTCCTCTTCTCACAGGGCTTTTCGGCTCTTCTATGCTAGTCATGAGCATAAAAAATAAGACGATTGTTCCTAAACAAAAAATTACAAAACCTAAAATAAAAAACAAACTCTTATCTCCTCTGCTCGGAGCATTAATTGCATCTCCATTATCAAGTCTGCTTCCTGGTCTGGGAAGCGGGCAGGCAGCAATTATCGGAAACACCATATCAAGAACAGACAGAGAAGGATTTCTTGTTCTACTCGGTGCTACAAACACAATTGTAATGGGTTTTTCATTTATTGCGCTTTACCTTATATCGAGAACAAGAACAGGTGCAGCAGTTGCCATCAATAATTTGCTCGGGAATTTCTCATGGCAAATTCTCGTCTTAATTCTCATAGTGGTCTTCTTCACAGGCATAGTTTCTTTTTTTCTGACATCAATTCTTGCAAAATTTTTCTCAAAAAGAATAACAAAAATAAATTACGCAAAACTCTCTCTCATCACACTGGGAATCCTAATTATACTTGTTTTAATTGTCTCAGGATTTTTTGGCCTGATTATACTTATCTTTTCAACCCTTACAGGAATTTATTGCATTTCTCTGGGTGTAAGGAGAACAAACATGATGGGTTGTTTACTAATTCCGACGATTATTTTTTATTTGGTACTTTAGAACCACTTTTCAATTGTCTCCTGTGTTTCAGGCTCTTTTCCAAAAACAGAATCAATGTGTCTTTTTGTAAGCTCCAGACTTTGTCTTATGTAAGATGAGAGTTTGTATTTTTTCGCAAGCTCTAATGCAGGCTCGAGATATTTCTTTATTCCTCCCTCATGTGTTGTAAAGATTATCTTTCCGTTGCATCTTGGACAAACCCCTGATAAGGGCGGCCTTCTCATTATCTCGTTGCACGCCACACAGCGGAATTCCTGCATTGAGAATCTTCTGAGATTTCCCTTCATATCTTTTATAAAGTGCCTTTCAATTATAAGTCGTGCTGTTTCAGAAGTATTCACGGCGCGGATTTTTTCCACAAGCTCCATCTGATGCTGAACTTTTTCCTGCATTGTAGCGAGAAGTTTATAATTTGAACAAACAACTCCTTCATTTATGTTTGAAGTATCGTGGGTATATCCAAGATTTACAAAAGGGTCTTTTCCTTCTTTCAGAACTCTTCTTACATCATAAATTTTTATCTCTGACGAGTGTTTTCTCTGCTCAGCTTTCTGATAAAGCTCAAGAGGATATTCGTTTACAAGCCCAAAATCAAGAATCTGGTCGTCAACTTCTCCTGCATTAATTCTCGCGTTTAAAACCAAAGGAGCATCTTGGGTTCCTCCTCTGTGACTTGGCAAAAATTCTCTTGAAAAATTTAAAAGAACATCTCCTAAAAGCATCAGTGCAGCTTCGTCCCCGTCGCAATCTCTTCTTATTGCAGCGTGCATATAAGGACTTGCAAACAACCCCTGTGTATTTGAAAAGCCGATAATCCTGCAAACAACCCCTGCACAATTATGAGGAGCCATGACAACCCCTAATTTTCCCACAAGGTCTTCTCTTTTTTTAACATTATAAAAGGGCTTTACACTGTAAAATCTCACGAGCAATTCATCAACAAAATCACAGATTCTCATAAAAACTCTGTCTGCTCTTTCAGGAGACTCTGGAGAACTCGGAAGAACTATATCATGGGGTTTTAACTCCAAAATCTGATCATCTCTAACAAGTTCTCTTCCAAAAATATCTTGAGTATAACCTATTTCTTTTAGTTTCTCTATACTCACAGAAATTTCTTTTGGTTTAAAAGACACAAGAGGCATTTCTGTTGCGTCAAATCTTACTGTCCCATCTTTATTCACCTGCAAATTAAATAAGGCCCTTAAAACTCCTTTTACAAGGTGTTCAATTACATGGTTCTTAGAACTCGTCCCTCTTACACCTTTTATTAAAGGAGGAATTTCAGAATTTGAAAGTTGAAGTTTTTCTTTTGCTTTTTCCATATAATGATCTATTTTAATTAGACGATTATAATACAGCTTGGAGTTCTGGTGGTTTTCGCAAATTTTAAAGCTGGTCTCTCCGCATTCAGAACAGTAAAACATTTTTTTGCATTGTTTTTCACAATTCTCACAAATCGGAAAAATTGTCTCGTGCTTACAGTTTTCACAGTAATAAATCGGAAAATCTCCTGTCACTTTTCCAGCTTCACAAGCTGCCTGAACACTTCTCAGCCTTCCTCCCTCTCTTCCTACAGGAAACAAAACATTAGGACTTCCAGTAAGTTTCCTTAATTTTGCTTTTTCAGGCCTTCCCATTCTTGCTCCGATAAAATCCCCTGCCTTGTCTCTTATTTCAAACTCTGAAACAGAATTTATTAAGGAAAGAATTGATTCTCCTTCGGTTTCTCTATCTTTTTTATCTGTCTTGTCCAAGATTTCTTTTATCTTGATTTCTAATTCAGAAATAACATCTTTTAGCATCGTTTCTCCTTCGCTTAAAATTTTCCAGTCAAGCCCGAGATTACTAAATAAGGCCTTGCTGTTTTTAAGATTAATAACAACATTTTCAATTATAACATCGTGCTCAATGCCAAGAATTTCAAGTGCTCTTTTTCCTGATTTAAATTTTTCATGTTCTGTTTTCTTGTAAGAAAGGATAATTTTTTTATTGATTTTAGCATGCTTTAGCCAATATACTAATCCTTTGAACTGTTTTTTAGATATCTGGGTCCAGTAAAAGATATATTCTGGATGAAGAGAAACTTTTTCTTCCCGGCTTATCTTTATTGCTTCTTCAAAACCAATATTAGAACAATCTGTGTTTTTCTCAAGCCTAGGATTCTTTTCTCTCAACTCAAGTTTCCAGATTTCTTCTACGTAACCGGGTTTGATAAGATAAGCGTTTCTGTTGGTCACATCGCTGAAAGGAAAAAGCAGATCCCCCAAATAAATTATCTCTTTAACCTCTTTGTAAATTTCCTTTGCTTCTTCTCTGCTCTGAATTTTTTTTACACTTCCGGTGAATAGTTTGACTATTGGACCCTCAATAGAATCGCACGAAGTGACTATGCATCCTTTTGTAGGTTTTTCTATTTTGAGTTGGGTTCCTATTGCGATAAAACCATCTGTAATTTCCATCGTGGCAGGATGTATCGATGCTGCACTAAATCCAGAGGTCCTTCCCCTTCCGTATCTAAATCTGAATGCACCAGATTCAGAAGGATGCCCAAAAATCGGTCTTCCTGCAACAATATCATGTATATATGTCGGAGATTCTTCTGCTTCTCCAGTGTCTCTTTTTTCATGTAGTTGGACATACTCTTCAAGAAAATCAAATCCGTGTGAATTAATGCCTTTTTTCTTCATTTTATTTAAAAGCTTCAGGCCTTTTGCAGCCTTTTGTGCAAGCCCCTCAGAAAAAATCAGACACATGCCTCCACGGATATAGTTTGTTTTGACTCTCTCTAGGTTTTTGTGGTTTGAAACCTCAAAGTGTGCTGTAGGGTCTCCATCAATCTGTATAGGGAGATTTTCTGCAAGAAAAATTATTTCTTCTTTTGTTGGCATATACTGTAGGTTAGTTATTCGGTCATGATAATCCTGGTTTTCAGTAACATATCTTTTAACTTCGCTGGGAGTTGGGTCATATTTTGCATATCCGAAAAGTTCTCTTAGATAATCTATCATCATTAAAGCAAGACAGGATGCTGTCGTCCCTGCGCTTCTTATCGGTCCTGAAAAATAAGCGATAAAATAATCTTTTCCCTCCCTCGTTTTTCCAAGTCTGAGCCCTGTAAATCCCTCGATAGGAGAAGAAACAACCCCTAATGTTATATATGCAAAACCGACCCTTATTCCTGCCTCTATCGCTTCGAGTAAACTTGAAAACTTACAGAATTTCTGCTTAGCAACTTCTTCAGCAATTTTAAATGAAACTATTGACTCGAGCTTTCCGTATTCTTTCTCAAGCTCAAGAATTCTTTCAATTATTCCTGAGTTTTCTATCTGTGGATAGACTGTAGAAATAAGTCCCACAACTTTCTCAGCAAGACTTCTTGCCAATGGAATTTCTACCTTAGAAACAGGGTCAAATCCTTTGCTTCTGGCTTCTTCTGCAATCTCATAAACTTTTTTTGTCTCGCTTTCTATCGTCTTAAAATATTGTTGAGTATTCATTTTCTTGGAACTATTAAAAATTCTTCTTTAGTTAAAGAGTGCTTTTTTTCTTTCTCCAAAGTTTCTTTATATTCTTTTGAAAATTCAGATAAAGAAATAATTTTTCCGTTATAAAAAAATTCAGGATCTATATATCTAAATTTTTTCTGTAGAATGATCCCTTTTTTTCCTATTTTTTTCAAATAAAAACCATTTTTGAGAAGTCTTAGCCCCGATAATATCTCTTTATGATTACTTTCGTTTAATAATTTTATTATTTCTTTATCTGTTTTCATCATATCACCAATAGAAATTATTTTTTCTTTTATAGCTTTTTTTAAAATATTTGCTAAAATATGAAAACGGGCTTTTGCCTCCTTTCCTGCCCAGTGTTCTTTATTTAAATTAACATAATGCTTTGCAAGTAATTCTGCGGTTTTAATAGAAGCCAAAATTATTTTTCCATCGGCATTTTTTAAATCTCTTAAGATTCTTTCTGTGTCTCGCTTGCTATGTAAAAATTTAATTTCTCTTAATGAATAATCAACCCTGTCAGCACAAAGAAGGGGGGCTGGTTGTTCTAATAAAGAGTAATTTTTTATGTCTGCAATTTTTTTATAGTCAAAACCATGTCTTTCGAGAATATTTTTAATTTCAGTTTCTTCAAATGTTTTTGAAAGAGTTTTATCCTGATGGTCCTCTTTTGTAGGGTCTCCCATAACCCAGTCTATAACATGGGAGAAAGCGGTATGTGAAATATCGTGCAATAAACCAGCGATTTGTTCTTCTAAACCAGCACCCAGTCTTCTAAGAAGGATCATGACTCCAATAGAATGTTCAAATCTTGAAAAAGTCGGAAGATGATAATACTCATCAGGCATACCAAACTGAGAAATTTCTTTTAATCTTTGGACAGCAGCAGAGTTAATCAAGTCTATTAAAACTTGTTCATTTATTTTTTCTTTTCCATAAACTTTATCCTCAATTATCATTTTACTCAAAATCCAAAATTTTAATTTGTCTTGTTTTTAGGTTAAACATCGGAACCTTGCAAAAATCCGCCTGGTTTCCTTTTCTTCTCTGGTTTTCTGTCTCTTCTTCCCACGAAGCTGTTGAAATTAAAAGAACATTATTATAAGAAGATACAGCACATTTGTGGGTGTGGGCTGAAACAAAAATGTCTGGAACCTTTCTGATTAAAAGCCCGTCTTTTTCAAAAGGAAAATACTGGACAGACGTATATGTTGGTGCGAGATGCCTGTTTTTTAAAAGATAAGCCATTATTCTTTCAGGAGCATTAAGTCCTTTTTCGATTAAGCTTGATATGTTATTTGCATAAAATATATAAGAAAAACCGTGATAAGTCAGGATATCGAATCCAGAGAAATTCTCTTTTGTTCCGATATTAACATAGGCAGGATTTCCAGTCAGAATGACATTTTTCAAATTATAGAGGGGCCACGCATATTTTTCGTCAAGGACTGGTTGGGGTTCTAAAAGTCTTACTCCGTCATGGTTTCCAGGAGAAATGATTATCTTAATATCTTTTCTTATTTTTCCCAGAAACCCTGCAAGGCCCTGGAACTGTTCTTCAATATCTTCTATTTCCAAGTCTTTTTGCTGCGCAGGATAATTTCCAACACCTGAAACAATATCTCCTACTAAGAAAAGATATTTTATTTTTTTAACTGCTCTTGCCTCTTTTGCGTCCAGAATTTTTCCATTGAGGTAATCTATGAATTTAAGGAAATTTTTCTCCATAAAAAGCTTGCTTCCATAATGAAGGTCTCCTATAAACAAAGCGTATTCTTCTACAGGAGAATTTTTTTTCTCCAAAACAACAGCATCTGGAAAAACAAGGTTATTTGCAAAAAATATCTCCCTGTCTCCAAACCCAGAGAAGCCGATTACAGAATCAGGGGTTATTTCTTCTGCTTTTTCATAGAGCTCTGGCTTGTTTTGATTAACCAAAACCCTTGCTTTTCCGGTTAAGTCCTCTATTTCAAATAAAATATTTTTGTTTTTCGTGATTCTTTTATCTGAAATCATTCCAATTATAGAGGCTCTTTCTCTTCTCTGAGAAAGTCTGTTTATAGAAACAAGGTTATTTAATTCCTGGTGCTCTTGCAGAATATTTTTCATCTCATAAAATCGGTTCCTCAGATTTTTAACAAAATCATCAATTTCTATTTTCTTTTTAAAAGAGGGTATTTTTGAAAGAACTCTTACGTCTGCATCAAGCTCTTCTGACTGTTCCCTCTCCTGCTGCTCCATGGCCTCTTTTTCATATGTTTTTTCTGAAGAAACTTCTTTAGAAATCTCAATCTGAAGTCCTAAATTAATTTTTAATTTTTCGAGTTTTTTTTGTTTTTCCTTTGGAAGTGTCAGAAAAAATTCATTTACCTGTTCTCTGTTCTGCTCAAAAAAATTTTTTGTTATAAATCTCTTTTGAGTATAGTTCTTTAATTTTTCAATAATAAGTTTAATAGACTCGCTATCATTGGCCTCGGCGAGAAGGTTAAGATTTTCCAAATCTATGAGAAAACCCTTATCAATACAAAATTTGAGAATTTCTTTTGGATCCATTTTTAATATTAAGATTTTCTAATTGTATTCTTAGTTATTTATAACTTAAAGATTCTTCAATAATTTCTTTCGCTTTTTCAACTATATTCTTAGCAATTATAAGTTTTATCTCCCTCATTCTTCCTCCGCGCCCTTTTGAAATAACTCTGACATTAATAATGCCAAGCATATCAAATTCTTGAATAATATCTCCCACCCTTCTCTGCGTAAGAATCTCTGATTTGTTTTTCAGGCAAACATCCTGGTAATAATTATAAACATCTCCTGTAAAAAGAGGCTCTTTTTTATGTTTCTCTGCAAGATTGATTATAGAATAAAGAACATACTGAAATTGTTTTGGTTCTGTTTTTATCACGTCAAGGATTTTGTCTCTCTCAATTTTTGTGTTTGCTTCATCTATGTGCTTGAGAAGGATTCTCTTAGAGCCGTCCCTTTCTGCAAGCTCTCCTGCAATTCTTAAAAGGTCAAGTGCTCTTCTTGCATCACCATGTTCTCTTGCAGCAAAGGCTGCGCATTTCTGTATCACCCCTTCCTGAACAATGTTTTTTTTAAATGCAAGATTTGCTCTGTGGCTTAAAATTTCCTGGAGCTGCAAGGCATTATATGGAGGAAAAACTATCTCTTCTTCAGACAAGGAACTTCTCACCCGGGGATCAATACCTTCTAAAAAAGCCAGGTCGTTGCTTATTCCGACAATACCTATCTGTGTTTTGGAAAGTTCTGAGTTGAGTCTTATCAGGTTATAAAGAAAATCACTTGAAATTTTTTTAACAGCCTGGTCAATTTCATCAAGAATCAAGACTAAGTTTTGTTTTTCAGAGTCAATGAGGTCTATAAATCTGTTATAAACTGTTTCTGTGGGAAGTCCTGTATCAGGAACTTTTCCTCCGAGCTTTTTTATAAGCTCTGCCAGAATCCGGTATTCTGTATCTGAAACTTTTTTTAATTTGCAGTTGAGATATTCTATTCTTAATTGAAAATCATTGTCTTCTTTTGCTCTCTTTAAAAGTTCGTCTTTGATATATAAAACTGAAAGAGTTTTTCCTGTCCCTGTCTTTCCATAAAGAAAAATATTGCTCGTTCTTTCTCCCCTTAAAACAGGAGCGAGAATTAAGGCGATCTGTTTTATCTGTTCTTCCCGGTGCGGAATTTCATTAGGTCTGTAATTTGAATGCAGAATGGACTTGTCCTTGAAAATCCGGTTGCCGTCAAAAGATTCAAAAATTTTGTCTAAATCTTGTTTCATTTTGATTTATATTTTATTAAATATTTAAATTTTAATTGCCTTCTTTATTTTATTAAAATCTTAAAAAGCCCACACGTTTATTTCTTGTGGAACTTTCCTTTAATTAGGAATAACTATCGGAAAAAATTTATTTCTTATATAAAGACTTATAACTACTTCAAAAGAAAAACACCTAAATTTCCTATGGAAATTGGTAAATGTCACCAGATTATTTTTAATAATCAAATTTTGAATAGCCCATCAAAATGTTAATTTCAAATAAAAAATATTGAACGATTATAAATTAATTTGTTCTGTTCTTGATTTTATATTTTATTATATATATTGATTATGTTGTTTATTATTATTATTATTATTATTATATAATTGAAGTTATAAAATATATAATATATATACTCTATAATATAAATTCATAAAAAATAAATAAAAAAATAAAAAAATACAGAATTCTTTTTTAAATACTTCTATAATAAACCAAGGGGTCAGTCAACGAGGTATTGGCTGCAAAATCTATTTAGT
>Ga0114919_10003850_pt1 | contig 12067 bp, 8 predicted proteins | sample BlataG_FD_88682 | JGI IMG/M metagenome (GOLD analysis project Ga0114919, IMG submission 88682) | Deep subsurface microbial communities from Black Sea to uncover new lineages of life (NeLLi) - Black_00105 metaG | ecosystem: Environmental > Aquatic > Marine > Oceanic > Sediment | place: Atlantic... | reverse complement strand
TGTTTTTTATTTGACAAATCAATTAATGGATGTAAAGTGCATAATTCAGGAATCAAACCACCTCAATGTTGGATTTATCCCACTAATTTCTCGAATCCTGAAAATAAAGAAATTACCTGTAAGAGAGCTTCAAGATGGAAAATCGTTGATCCTGAAAGAACAAAAGAAGCTGAATTATTATTGAAAAAATATGTTTTTTTATGTGAACTTGAATTAAAAAAAGAGTTAAAAAGGATTATCCAGCGAACTGGTAAAGAAGACCTTAAAAAGAGTTCAGAGAGAATTATTTATAAATTAAAAAAAGATTTAAAAGAAATAGCCCCTAGTCACTTAGGTGGTTTTAAAGACACTTGGAATCGTTTCAAGATTCTGCCCGCTGAAGGTATATCTTTACAACTGAAAAAATTTTGTCTTAAGCATAATAAAGATTGTGAAGTTTTATCAAATAATTTTTTAGAATGTAATTCTATATGCAATAAAATAGCTGATAAATTAATTGACTTTTTACAAATTAATATATCTGCTTTTATCAAATACGAAGGGGCCGACACAGAAGGTAAATATCCATTATTTAAATTATTTAAATTTGTTAAAAATCTGAATGATTAGAGAGAGTATCGGTATATGAGTTTTTTTGTCGGAAAAATTGAATTGTATAAATTTAAAACCGGAATTCAAATAATAGTGATATCTCCTCCATATTACAATGATTAATACTATTATTCCTATAACATTTAAATATTACAAAAAGGTTACTTAAATTTGAATAAGGGTGTGTGTTAAAATGTCATTAGTAGAAAAAAATTTACGTGAACTTACAAAAATGGTTTTCTCTGAAAAATTTAATTATGTTGATGAAACCCAAAAGATTAAAGGAAACTCGGGTAAAGTATGGGCATTTGACGGCCTCGTTAAAAATGCCAGTTCATTATTTGGTGTATTTATTAGAGACTGGAAAAGAGAGATATCAATTACTCAATTAAGACAACTGCATAAAGCATGTGTGGATGTACCTAATATTGAAGGAGGGATAATGATTTGCAATATAACTTCTGATTTTTCGCGTGATTACTGTTCCCAATTTGGACTTCAACTTCTATCTAGGGGTCATTTGATTTCAAAATTAAGAACTCGTCAATTTCAGACATAGCCGATATAAATAGTTCACTTATAACTTAAGATTAATAAACAATATAAGAAGGTCGCTCAATTTCTTAGATATTTTTAATTTAAAATATCTCCTTAAGATTGTTATACTTTTATTAGTACATAATTGAACTTAGAAATATTCATATCTGTCAATCTTTTTACGAAAAAAACAGACTAAAATATAATGAATATCATTATCAGAATTAGATGGACAATATATTAAGAATATATAGAAATAATTATTATTGAGGCAATTTTAAATAATAATAATTTTAAAAAATAAATAAAAACTAAGCTAATTTAGGATTTTAATGCAAGACGCGGTATTTAAGATATGCATTTTCGGTGATGGCGGAGTTGGAAAGACAACATTAGTTAATAAATACTTAACAGGGGTATTTAAAGGAGATACTTCAATAACGATTGGGCTAGATTTTCATGTAACGATAATAGCCCTTGATGGTTTAAAAGTAAAATTACAAATATGGGATTTTGCGGGAGAAGAACGCTTCCGATTTTTTTTACCTACTTACATGAAAGGTGCTTCTGGAGGGATTTTTATGTATGATATCACGAGATATACAAGCTTAAAAAATATTAATGATTGGTTTGAGGTATTAAAAGAAAATACCGCAGTTCAAAAAAATCAAGTCCCTATATTATTAGTTGGGGGGAAAACAGATTTAAATCATAAAAGATCTGTAAATGGTGATGATGCTCTTCAAATGGTTATTAAGCATAATTTACAGGGTTTCATTGAATGTTCCGCACAAACAGGAGAAAATATTGCTAATGTTTTTGAAACTCTTACTCGTTTAATGTTGAATAAGGCAGATTTGTTTGAATCTGATGCAAACTCTAATACTATTTAGACATGAATGAAGTTACACATATATATTTTTTTTAACATAATTTTACCATAGAAAGCAAAATTTCTGTTTTTGTGGTCAATTTTTATTAATGGTTGGTGTACACTAATTAAATTTGCTAAACTAGTTCCAAATTATTATATATAAATATATTACTAACATATATAGGCAATTTGTAAAAAATTATTTAATCCAAAAAAATTGGTAAATATCCATTTATAAAAAATAATACAATTATTCAAATACTTAAATTGATAACAATTCTAATGAGGTGTTTAAAGTAATGGCAGATGCTACATTTAAAATTTGTATATTTGGAGATGGTGGGGTCGGAAAGACAACATTAGTTAATAAATATCTTACAGGTGTCTTTAAAGGAGATACTTCGATTACGATTGGTGTAGATTTTCATATCAAAGTCTTAAAAATGTACGGCATGGAAATAAAATTACAGATCTGGGATTTTGCCGGTGAGGAACGCTTTAGATTTCTATTACCTGGTTATATGAGAGGGGCAACAGGTGGAATATTTATGTATGATATTACAAGGTATACTAGTTTACAACATTTAGATGATTGGTTAAGTGTTCTTAATACTGATGTTTTAAAAACTGCTGATCAAATACCGATCTTATTAGTAGGAGGGAAAACTGATCTCGAAGAGTACAGAACTGTTAAAGCTAAGAATGGGTTCAAGTTTGCTAGATCATACAGTTTAAATGGCTTTGTTGAATGTTCCGCTAAAAGTGGCGAAAATGTGAATATTATTTTTGAAACAATAGCTTCTATTATGCTCGAAAAGTCTGGACTCTTACAACCTAATCAAGACTACGACCATATAAAAATTAGCTATTAGTTTTTCAAAAGATTTTTTTACTTTTTCAAACTAACTTCTTTAATTTGAGCTTAAAAGAAGTAGTGTATGGAGGATTTAATTTGTTTTCTCTTTCAAATATAGATCGTCTTAAACTTTTTTAATTCAGAAAACAAAATTATTAATATAGACAAAAAAAGAAAAACCTCAAAAAGCCAAATTTCTTTCTGCGGCGGATTTAATGAAGAAAACAGATTCAGATTCAAAAAAGAAGGACTGGTCTTCAAAGGACTATTAATATTAAAGTTGATATTTCTTTGCAATTTCTATATTTTTTACAGAATTATTTAGATCAAATGATTCGGGGTTTGCTGTATGAATGGGGAATAATTTCTTGGGATTGATTTTATTTATCATATCCAAGATTTCTTTTCCAGACGCGTGTCCCGAAGCGTGAATACCAGTAATTAAATTTAATTTGTATCGATTCATCCAATTCTTAAGTACTTTTTCTTCAATTAATCCCTCCTCATCGAAGGGTTCGGTTTTTAAATTAAAGTAGTAACTATTCTCAGGTGGTTGAATATCGATTAATTCACTTAGACTGTAGAATTCTAAATGAAGAATATATTTTTCGGGATTCTCATGTATATCATAAGCCTTTACATAGATATCCTCTCTGTATTCCGTTGAATATAGTAGTGGTTTGATATCCATCCCTCTTTTCCAATTTAAATCAAATGAGACGACTTCTTTAGCATATGAATAATCTGCATCTGAATATAACATGCTCGTTTTCCTTGGTTTGTAAATTTTCACATTATCATCCTTTAAGATATCCTTTATTCCAAGAGAATCATTATCTCTAAAATGATGCAATACATAAGCCAGTTTTGGATGAACAACTAGAATTCTCCCAATTTCTACCGCGATTTTTAAAACCGTTAAAAATCGAGAAATACTTTTCCATGGAAAACTTGTAAAAATCATTTTCTTATTAAGATTCTCATCGACATCCAATTTTTCCACAACTTTCTTATAGACGCCAGTCTCACTTAATCCTATATCCTTATCTATTCGTGTTCCCTCAGAGATTAAAACATCAACAAGAGCTGAGCTGATTGTTTTAACAAAATTCTCAGAATTTACCTTTTCAAAATCATGTCCATGAAATCTTATGTCACCTGTATAAATTACTATTTTATCATCTGGAGTCTTTATTTTAAATGCCATAGCTCCAGGAACAGAATGATCCACAGGATAACCTGTAAGTTCGAAACCAGCAATCTCAAATGGTTGATTAGATTTAGCAATAATAAATTCTCTTTCTTTATGCGCTTTATTTTTTCCGACAGCACTAGGAAAATAACTGGTACTAGTTAATTCTTTTCTAACGGAATAAGTATAGTTTAAAAAATCATGGTTTGTTAAATCTGAAATTATATCTAAGAAATTCTTGGTTATTTGAGAGCAAACAACCGGAATTTCCGCAGGCATGAAGATTAAGTTTCTTATATGGTCTAAATGCAAATGTGATAATATTAACGCATTAATATAGGGATGTCCAGTTCTTTCAATAAACGATTCATAGCTTTCCAAATCTGAGGATAACATATAATGAGCTCTGACATCTACATCATCTATACATTCATCAATAAGCTTTTCCTTTCCATAAAGTCCCGCTATTTTTGGGACTAAGCCAAGGTCAAGAAGGTCTCTTAACCCATTTCCCATCCGTCCAGATAAGAAATCTTTATAATAATCGCCTTCTGTAGTAAAGCACATACCATTATCAATCATTATCCTTGAATCTTTTTCTTCAAGGATGACACAGTTCCCCCCTATAGTGCCGATTCCGCCATAAAAAATTATGTTTGTCATTATGAAAACCTTCTTTGATTAGAATATACAATTATTAAGAAATTATTAAATTTGACTATTCTTACAGTATTAGATTTAAGATGAATAAACTGTTATTGTTAATAAAACAACATACAGTACAAAAATAATAATTTAATATGGAAAAGATTGCAGTTATTGATATTGAAACGACGGGTTTAGTCCCTCAGAATGATATAATTCTTGAGATTGGTATTGTTGAGTTGAATCCTGAAACTGGGGAAACTGAAGTTGTTTTTGATTCTCTTGTTAAAGAACCTTCATTTGGAGAGCCTCTTAGAGGTTCTTGGATTTTTGATAATTCAGACTTGTCATTTGAGGATGTGCAAAACGCACCACTATTAGAATCTTTTAGAAATGAATTACAAGACATTTTTAATGAATACAAGATAACTGCGTTTAACCTATCTTTTGATTTAGGATTTTTAAAATCGCGCGGTTTTATTTTTCCTAATGAATTACTATGTATAATGTTAACTTCAACAGATATATGCAAGATTCCTCACTATAATGGAGGTCCTGGATACAAATGGCCCAAGGCTCAAGAAGCATGGGATTATTTCTTTCCTAATACAAACTATATTGAAAAACACCGAGCTGCAGATGACGCAAAACACGAGGCTAAAATTCTTTATGAACTTATTAAAATAGGAAAATCTATTCTATAGCCCACAACGCGCTCTAATTTCGCTTTCTGAATAGATTTTATTACAGCTCCTGCAAAAATATACTCCATATTCATTTAATATAAAAATCGAGCCACAATCCGGACATTTGATCTTAATCCCATAATTATATATCTCTTTAACTTCTGAATCTGTTTCTTTTGTTTCAGAATCTTTATTATTGTGTCTTATACTCAAGTTCCTTACCTCTCAATACTAAGAAACATATATGAAATTTGGTTTAGTGAGGAATAATTCTGAATTATTTAAAGAAAAAATGTATAAAAATCCGTATAAAAAATATTAAATTAATAAATTCGTAAAGTCTTAGTGGTTTTAATATTTGAATACCTATAATCTAAAAAGGAAAAAAATTCTAATCATCGATTAATATAGATTTTTATTTATATTGATTGAATATATATCTTATAACTTTAAGAGAATAATGGAGAGAATGAAAAAATGATTATCAGAATTAACTCTTTAGAGAGTACAATTGAGATATTTTACAAAAAGTATGTCCATCTTCACGGCTTTATAAAGTTGGAGGCAGAGGATAAAGTTAACAAAAAAGAATATACAATAATTATTCAAATTTTAAGTGAACAGACTATTTCTGATTATATTTTTACTCGACAAAAGCTAAAAAATGTTAAGATGACGGATTATATTACCGCAGAATTAGAATCAGAACTGCTATACGTTATTCAGGGGCGCCCTATTATTTGTACTGAAAGGGATAAAAAAACTAAGGAAACAAAGCCATACACGACTAATGTATTTTTTTTGATTGAAGATCTAATGGAAAAAGATGTGCTAAAACCTCACGTCATGAAGATTTCTGAAATCCAAGATGACAAACAAGATTATTTAGAGAGTATTTTTACTCCTGATGGTGTTTTCATGGGTAATCTAGCTTCTGAATCGAATGTAAATGTGTATTTTCCTTTCAAATATTTAATGTATCATTTTTTTATAGCGGGAGCTACAGGCACCGGGAAGTCTAATTTAAATCAAGTCTTTATAGATGGTCTACTCCAATATAATGCTAAAGTTATTTTAAAAAATAAAGGGACCAAAATTTCCATGCTTGCGATTGATATGCATGATGAGTATGCCCTAGGATGTATAAAATATGGAGTAAATGACATCGCTAAAGCTACACAATATAATAAGGATCTAATGGGTAATTGGTATTATCTTTACCCCAATAAAGGCATTCCACCTGCTCCCCTGAAAAGTGTTGCCCAACCATGTATTATAAATTATCAAGAGATTAAACCTATAGATCTTTTTGCAACGGGTTCATTTAATGATTTACAAGCTGGTGCAATCTATGCTGCTTATCGAAATAGTCCAGATACATATATTGATGATTTGATAGTTGGTATTGCCCCACCTGGGAATCATGCAGAAGCAACAATCTCTGCTGTCCAACGTAGGCTTCAATGGTTAGAGTATTCTGACATGTTTCAATCAGGCGCAAGTAGTAAACTCCCTGAAATTGTTAAAAAATTAGAAAAGGGAGGAATAATAATCTTCAATGTTTCGATGATTCAAGATTTAGAACAATTCCTATTCAATAGCGTATTAGCCAGAACTCTTTTTGATATCCGAAAAACCTTGAAATCTTCAACTGATATTAGCACTTTTGAAAAAAAATTAGGAAAGACTTTACCAAATAACTTCTATGATAATTATAAAGGAAATTTAAAGAAGCTCTATATAAAGAGTGGCAACGAGGTAAAGGATCCTGCTAACATGCCCATAATAATATTTACAATTGAAGAAGCTCCAAGTATACTACGCCCAGAAATGATGAAATTTAGCAATGTGTTTAAAGACATTTCCAGACAAGGTAGAAAATTTAATTTAGCACTTGAAGTTATTTCACAGCAGTATTCTCCGATAGATAATACAATTTTATCTAATATGAATACTATGATTAATTTTCCATTAAGATCAGACAAGGAAAAGGTGGTTGCCGCTCGAACTTTAGGAGGAGGTATCCAACATAGAGATCTTGAATCCTTAACAGGAACAATAGGTATTGCTTTAATTTCTGGTATATGGTTGACTAACTTTCAGAAATTAAGGATTCCTTTATACGATACATATTTTGAAGGAACCTCGAGAGCATTTTATGAAGATTTTGCGAAAGAAATGAAGTCCAAAACTACTACTACTCCCCCAACAGGGCTCCCATAATTTAAAATGTAAATAAAGGTGAAAATAAAATTTCATTTGATTTTGAACTAATTAATTTAAAAGAATCAATAGAGAAGAGACCAGAACATTCAGTAGATGAAGAGCTTGAAAATTTTAAAGAATTTATTAGAAAAAGAAAAACTACTTGGTCAGAAGAGAAAATAGAACCTGATCAAGCGAAAGATGACGATGATCTAATACGAGAAGCGGGGAAACATTTCAGTGAATTCGAATTTGAATCTCTCGAAGGACCCTTATCTCAATATCATGATAATGATTATACAATAATAGGGTTCGATGAAAGTTCTAAGACCTTTCCAGGTACGTATGCGAAATTAGCGGCATGTAAATTTGGAGAGAGCCAGATTTCCTATAAGAATGGTAGATACAGTAAAGAACTTATCATGTATAAACCAATTTCAGCATATATTGAAGACCATTCACATAAATTAATTATATATGAGACAATAATTGAAAATTTTGTTAATACAATAAAAAAGAAATTCTATACAGGTCCTTTAAAATCTGATATAGATCTATTAGAAGACTGGCTAGAAAATAAGTTCAGAAAAAAAATTGAGATTTTAACTAAAAATCATGATTATTATCTTCCTACATTGATACATATAGTTGATAGAATGAGGACAAGTGATGAGATTTTGAAATCTCTAATTAGAATCAAAGATGAATCTGATTGGGGAAAAAAACAAAATATTATTTTCCTCGGCGATGGAATTCATATGTTTAGGCATCATGAATTTCCCCCAAGAGAATTTACAAATTTCTTCTATAATTTTATCAAAAGCTATAAAATTAATTATTTTAGTTTTTCTAAAACGTGTAGACTAAGAGATGCCCAAGGAAATTTCCTTCTACCGACGTGGGCAAGAATATTTGAAAGAGAAGCATTCATTGTTAAACTTCCTCGATTATCAAGATTTACGAAAAGTAATACATTTCTTATTAGATTGATTGAGGATGGCACAGCAATGAGATTTGATACACCTGATTATTATTCCACTGCAGATGCCATAGAGATTCTTAGAAACTTAATACAGTATTCTCCTCAAGGATATCCACTAAGTTTAGAGGAAGCACATAATGCTAGCGACCTTTTACAATCTGAGAAGAATAAATTAGAAGTGGAATTCATTCAGTTAAAGCATGACAAGAAAACTAAAGCTTATATAGCGAATTGGAGACATAAAATATTACCTCCTTAAAAATTAAAAAATAAAATGGATGATTAAAACCTTGGTTAAAATAATTCACATGGCTGATACTCATCTTGGATACCGAGCAAGAAAGGGAACAATTAATAAATGGGCAATACCTAACTATTCAAAACCCTATGAACAAGAAATTTATGATACTTTCTTGAAAGTAATAGATGATGTGTCTATAATTGAGGATCTTGATTTCTTAGTTCATTGTGGAGATATGTTTCATATGCCTTCCCAATTTAGTTCATATCCTCCTCAAGAACCTGCAAGAAGAGTTTTAAAGCAAGGATTAGACTTATTTTTTAAAAATACAAATAACAAAGTTCCATTTATCTACATTGAAGGAAATCATGGTGTATTTCGAGGCTTTGAATATACTCCTTTTGAATCTCTTATCAATCATGAAAAATATCCTAATCTTTATTATTTTAAAGAAGGAGATTTATTAAATGCTTTAAGAAATAATGAACCATTAATTCAAGAATTTAAAGGAAAAAAAGTACGATTTTTTCTATTTCCCTATTTTGAATTTAAAGGTTTTGAAGTATATAAAGATGCTTATGATAAATGGATTAACCTTCAAAAGCCTAATAAAAATGACGGGTTTATTGATATAGCTGTTGCCCATGGTTCAGAGGCTGATGATACACTTCATAAAAAAATTAAGCAAGACGACTTTAATTATGATTATATCGCTTTAGGACATGAACATGGGTTTAAAAAGGTGTCTAGAAATCGTTATTACACAGGATGCTTATTACCAATGAATTTTAAAGAAATATTCGAAAATCAAGGATATCTTATTGTAGATATCGATGATAATTCAAAGGAATTGACTATTGAAAAAGTCTTTACAGATGATATGCTTAAAAGGACTTTTGAAATTATCCCGATCGAGGTATCTCCTCAAGATACATCTGAGGATTTAAGAAATAAAATAAATAATGAGTTAAAGAAATTTGAAAGTGAGGAGGGATTTGAACCAAAAACATCAGCTAGGTTGAAAATTAATTTTATAGGCGAATTGACATATGAAAAAATTTGGCTTATAAATGATCTTATGATTAGAATTAGAAGAGATTGTTTTTCTCAACCAGAAAAGAATAATATATTTCAATTAATTTGGAAAATATCTGATATCTCTGAGATTATTGAGAATGATATAAGTCCTGGAATAATAGAGGATTATATATTGGAAAAACCTGATGAGGAATTTAAAGAATTTGTTAATGAAAAGTTAAGCGCCCAAAAATCCCAGTTTGATGTTGATAAATTAACTAAGTTTGGCATGGAAGCAATAAAGAACGCTTTAAAAATAATGGATAAAGAAAAGGAGGTCTAATAGCAAGATGAAAATCACTAAAATCACATTTAAGAACTTCATGGTCTATACGACCTTAAATTTACCTAAAGGAGATCAAGAGTTTCCAAAAGGTCTAATATTAATTAGTGGTAAAAATTCACATGGGAAATCTTCTATACTTCAAGGTATATTATTTGCCTTTTTCGGTCCAGGGATTTTTACAGGCAGAAATGCCGCATCTTTTATAACTTATGGTCAAGATAAGGCAGAAATTTATGTTTATTTTACGCTTGATAACTCAAAATATTATTTATTTAGGAAATGGGGGAAAACTGGCAGCGCTACAATAAAACTCTTCGAAGAGGAGAAAAAATCTAAAAGTTTTATGGAAATTAAACAGTTTAATATCTCTGAATTTTTTGAAATTTCTAGAGAACAAGCTTTAAGCACTGTTTTTGTTAGACAAGGTGAAGTAGAAGAACTAGCTAATATAAAAGGAGCTAAATTAAGAGATATGATTATTGAATTATTCCGGCTTAATATTATTGATGATTCATTAAAATATTTAGATAACCAATCCAAATCAAAAAAACTAGAAAAATCACATTTAGAAAAATCTCGTGTACCTATTGAACGAATTGAGGAAGATATAGAACGATTAAATATACAAAATGAAAAAAATAAAGAACTTATCCAAAAGAAAAGCAAATTAAAAGAATTATGTGAAAAGAAATTGGCAACACTACCTTCTATAGAACTAATTTCTCAATTGGAAACTCTTTATAATAAAGAAAGTGTAACAAAAAGTCGCTATAGTTCTTATAAGAAAGACTTTGAGACTAAAATTACTAAAACAGATTTGAATTTGAAAGATTTTACTTCAATAAAAAAGATATCTGACAAATTAAATTTGTTAAATAACTCAATTAAAGAATTTGAATTAAAAAAAAAGGAATTTGAGCAGAAAAAGCAGGCAACAAATAAAGATATTGGAAAAACCAAAGGTAGAGTTGATGATATTAAAAGTAAAATCAGTAAAATGAAAAGTACTTTATTGTTTAATCAAAAAGATGGTAAAAATTTACGTGCTAAATGCCCAACCTGTCAGAGTGAACTGACTAAGGATCATTATGAGACTGTAATTAAGGACTTTAATAAAGAACTTGAATTTAATCAACGGAAATTACAGGAATTCACCGATTTAATAAAGAATTTTTATAATGATATTAAAATACAGCAAAATAGATTAGATAGAAACAATAAAGAAAAAATACTTATTCAGAGTCTTAAAGATGATTTTGAAAACTATAAAAAATATGAGTTAGATGCGAAAAATGTTCGAAAAGAACTAGATTTCTTTTTAGCAGAATATCTCAACAAATTTAAAGATCCCAACCCAGAGAAGATTAAAAAACTTTCTTTTGAAATCGAAAGAATCTCAACAGAATTAAGTTCAATCCAAAATGAGATTAAAGAGAAACAAGACGATTTTAACTCAAATAAAACCCGAATAATAGAGTTAATCGAAGAAATTGAAAAGATGAAAAAATTAGAAAAAAAAATTGGAGATATAGAGGTTGATATTGAGCACCTTAATAAATCAAAAGAATTAGTGCGACGATTTGTTACGGAATATATGGTTGTTAAACGATTAGTTAAAAATATTGCATTAAAAACTGATAAATATATTAAGCATTTTACAGCAGGTCAATACGATGATTTACTATTAGATTTAACAGGAACAACAAAAACGGGGTTATCGCTTAAAATCAAGGATACTTTCAATAATCATTATGAACCAATTGAAGTTCTTTCAGGAGGAGACCGTACTGCTTTAGGGATGGCTCTTAGATTAGCAATTAGTGAATTAATGGCAATCATTCGACCAACTAAAGATTCACCGAAAAGAAATCCGAAAATTGATTTTCTAATGTTAG
>Ga0114919_10003847_pt1 | contig 12069 bp, 15 predicted proteins | sample BlataG_FD_88682 | JGI IMG/M metagenome (GOLD analysis project Ga0114919, IMG submission 88682) | Deep subsurface microbial communities from Black Sea to uncover new lineages of life (NeLLi) - Black_00105 metaG | ecosystem: Environmental > Aquatic > Marine > Oceanic > Sediment | place: Atlantic... | reverse complement strand
CATATGCTATTGGGCTCTGTGAGGGTGAAAGTCTAATCGCCAGTAAGGTCGGAACTGGCCTTATCCATGGGCGACACAGGCAGGGTGGTTCCTCACAGCAGCGGTTTCGGCGACACCGTGAAAAGCAGATAGAATACTTTTTGAATCGGGTGTGTGAACACATTCGAGAACATCTTGGACCTCATGCTCAGGCGCTCGACTATGTAGTCTATGGCGGTGCGCGAACTACAATACTCTTACTTCGAAAGCAGTGCCCGTTCCTAGGCCAGTTGGACAGACATATCTTGCCACCTCTGCTCGACATCCCCGAGCCGCGTCAGGCAGTGCTGGAGAAGGCGGTCGGGCGTGTCTGGTCAAGTAGCATAATTGAGTGGCATAATAATGAAATTCTCACTTGAATTATTAGAAACTGCACAATCTGGACAAGTGTGCAAATGAAGAACCAAAAAACTCTGCTTGCCTCGGTCTTCAATGCATTGATATATGGGTCCTCGGTCACTGAGAAGTTATGTCTTCAATGCGGTTGTTACGAGGCGCGGGAGCCACTAAAAGGGTCAGCCTCTTTACCTCCATAACGACAATCTCCTTGCCTTCATCTATGTTTAGCCCGGTTGAAAATGCCCGCCACAACTCGCCCTTCACCTTAACATAACCATCGGGCGTCAGTTTCGTGCTTGCCTCGCCATAACACCCCACAATGGATTCAGGCGAAAGTACTGGCTTCCTGTCTAATGCCCTTCTGCCTAGTCTATATGTTACGACCTGATATGCTCCAAAAGCTAATATCAGTAGGATAAGACCCCAGATAGGGATATTTAGTCCCCAGTGCGGTAGCAGCCAAACGACAATCCCGACCATTGCTGCCGCTTCGAGTATTGAAACGCCAACGGTAAGGATTGTATATTCGCGCCTTCTCACATCAGCCACCCCAGTAAATATCAAGCCTTGTCTTACTAATATGGTCAGACACCATAGCACGAGCGCGGCAAAACACCCTGTATCTTTAGCGTTAGACGGTGCTCAAATCTCAAACTCGGTGCGGGCCAGTTCCAACACTAGTGACGGCTGTTGGCAAATGTCTGGCAGTACCGCGTTAGCCTCAATCATAGCTGTTGCTCCAAGATTACAAATTCTGGTGCCCTTACCCGGCTCTTCAATCCAATTATACCCGCTGAGCCAGCCTATATTCCACTCGCAGTCTTCTTGCTGGCACTTCAAGAACTTCTTGCTCATAATCTGAACTATCTCTCCTTTTGCTTTCATTCCCTTAACTCCATCAGTATTGCCTAAGGATCGTGGTTACTGCCCAGACTGATCTGTTAGTTCCCTTTCCAATATGAAGACCCACCAGCCACCACCGAGTGCCCGTGACTGGGGGTAATAATCTCCCCTCGCCTTTAGCACGTCCAGAACCTCGGCAATGATATCATCGACTTCATAACTAGGGATGACGTCTCCGTTGTCGCTTCCGATATCCACGGTATGCTGAGTTAATATCTGCCTAATTTCTTCCGGTAGCTTCATCTCTTGACCTTCACAGATACAATTTCATTTCGGCCCAAGCCAGAGCAACCAGTTTCTGTTCGCCTCTACCTTTCTTTTGATTTCCTACCACCTTTCGCCTTCTTGGGTCCTTTCTTAAGGTAAGCAGCACTCTGCTTATACGTCTTCTTAGCTGTTTTCTTGCTTCCTTTCTTTCCCATTAGCTCGAACTTGCTCTTACCTTCCTACTCCTTAGATATCGCTAGCTTTGGGCCTTCAGGAGTATCTTGAACATCCAAGGTAACCGCCTCTACCACAGGGGCTAACTCAGACGCTACCAGCAGTACCTTCGCGCCCTCATGCTCTACCACCTGGTCACCTTCCGCTTCTCTGTCCAGCACTATCCCGAACCCGCCGGGCGGATTAAATTCTAGCCTGAGACCGACTTCCGGGTCATCGCTGTGAGCTGTTAGTGTTTCCTTCAGTAATTGTTTTGCACTTTCAGTTACGGTTAGCATCGCTACCTCCTTTTTCTTGCTTTTTACCAGTGTGACTACCCTATCGCACAAATAGAACCATTCCGTCTCTTGTGTCCTGGTAGTCTATCGTTTTACCGTCGAGGATTCTAAGGTACTCAACGCCAATAAGCAAAACCTTATATCCTTCATGCTCTATCACTAAGTCTCCAGATAGCTCAGTATCTAAGGCCAATACAAATCTACCGTCTGGACTCGGTAGGAGCCTCAGCCCTTCATCTGGGTCTGCCTCACTAGCAATCAGTATCGCTTTCAAGATCTCTTTAGCACACTCGGTTACGTGTAGCATCCTTGCCCCCTGAACTAGGCTTGCCTATTCCGCCATGCCTCCAAAATCTCAGCGCAGATAACCTTGCTCTGCTCTTTGGCTGGGTCAGGGTCGTTAAGCCGGGCCTTCAGAGCCCCCTCAAACATATCATCAGGAACATTGCAAGTTATGAAATAATCTAGGATGCGTAACCTCAGGTTGTTAACTGTACTAGTATCTTGCCTTGCTATTGCTTCAGACTTTAGGTTTTGGCATAGCTCCGTTGCGCTAATTCTACCCACCTTTGGCCTCCTGCGTTGTCTTAAGAAAAAATCCCTCATCAGGCTCATCCTGATAATCAAGTTGATAGCCGCTGATTCGAGCAGCGCTAGCTGGATCTAAAAATACCTTGACACCGTTTGACTCTATAACTTCGTCTCCTCGGTGTTGCCTATCAATCTTAATACTGAAGGTTGCCTTGCCGGGCTCACCAGTGCTGACAAGCATCCTGAATCCTATGCCTGCCTCAAAACACTTACTTACGAGCTGCTCTCGCAGCCACTTTGTTGCTTTATTACTAGTAGTGACCATACCTGCACATCCTCCTTCTGAATCCTAAGTTCCGTGGGCGAGGTGTCTATTTTCCACTAGTTCCAAGCCCCGTATCCTTTCACTCATTGCCTTCCTCTCTGAGTCAGAGAGTTTGCCCATTGCTCCTTTCTGGGTTACACCTAGTCTTGGCTAAGCTTAAAGTCCAGCACAGCCTTCCAGAACTCCCTCTCGTCTCGGGTTGGTTGTCGATTCATTATCATTGGAAAATTATTCACAATGTGCTCAACCTCCTCCAAGGGAAGGGCTAGAGCTCGCCTTAATCTGTCTACTTCCGGTAGCAACGCTACCTGGCGTCCATTACGAATTACCGCCACCGCATCCCGTCTCTTATTCGTTACCGGGTCAGTAATCTTCGTCTCCTCAAACTTTATTCGCTCCATCATGGGTCACCGTCCCCCTGGCACAGTCAGTCCAGATATTCCCTGAGCTTTCTGCTGCGCTTGGGATGGCGCAGCTTCTTGAGTGCCTTCTTCTCAACCTGGCGGATACGTTCCCTGGTGAGCCCGAACTCCCGCCCCACTTCCTCCAGCGTACGCCTAACGCCGTCACCCAATCCAAACCTCAATTCGATAACACGCTGTTCCTTTGCTGAAAGTGACGCTAGTACATCCTGTAACTGCTCTTTCAAAGCTGCTCTTACTGCTACCTCAGTCGGCTGAGCCAGCTTCTTATCCTCGATGAAATCAACAAGGTAGCTATCTGCCTCTTCCCCAATAGGGGTCTCCAGTGAAATGGGCTGCTGCGTGGCTTTGATTATCTCACCTACCTTCTTGGGCGAGGTCTGCATTGCCGCAGCCAGTTCTTTCTCGGTAGGCTCCCGTCCATATTCCTGAGTGAGGCCATGTCTAACGCGAAGGAGGCGATTTATTGTGCCCATCATATGAACGGGGATACGGATGGTTCGGGCTTTGTCAGCGATAGCTCGGTTAATAGACTGCCGTATCCACCAAGTAGCATAAGTGCTGAACTTGTAGCCCTTCCGGTAGTCAAATTTGTTTACCGCTCGCATCAACCCCAAGTTACCCTCCTGAATCAAATCCATTAACGGGAGTCCCCGCCCAAGATAATTTTTGGCAATACTGACTACCAGGCGTAAATTAGCCTCAATTAGGCGTCGTTTTGCCTCCTGTGCTTCATTTTTGCTACTATGTTCGACCTGGCTACCAAGCAACTTCTCCTCTTCAGCACTGAGAAGAGGAAATCGAGCAATCTCACGGAGATATATCGTGACTGATTCAGGAAGTGTTCCCACATCAGAACTTTCAGCAACCTTGTCTATTAGTCCCTGGTCAGTTTCTCGTCTCGGCATTTGTCTAACTAACCTATCCAAATAACGTCATTCAATGTATTTCTCAAACTCCTGTTCGCTAATAGCCTTACAGGATTTGAGTTCTTCATTTTCTATTTTGATTACAAAGGCTCCCTTGCATTTCCAACAGCGGAAAGGTCCGTTGTAGGTCGCCTCAGCTAATGACATACTGGTCTCGGCACCACAGCCGGCACATTGTATTGTGAACTTATTCTTCCCTTATTCCATATCCCAGGTGACAAGTTACCCATTCTCACCCTGTTCATTAAAGGAAATGTTGACCTTAATCTTCGATTCTGCCACTTCAAGTACATCTTGAAGTGAGAACAACAGATCCCTCTTAGGCGATTCTCTGCGAACCATGAATTTACTGATTTCACCCGTCCAGGTATTGCGTATTACGTAACCTACAGTTCCCAACACCTTACCGTCCCTATCAACTACTTCAGCTCCGTATTCTATCTTCATTTTCTACGATTTCACTCCGTGAGCCGCTGCTAGTCACGGCTAGTACTTTCGACAGCTTTTTTAAGTTCAATAAGCATTTTGTCCAAATCTTGTTCCACCCGTTTCCGACGCATAACCTTATATATGAGGCGTACGATGGTCCACCCGTTCAGCTCCTGAGCGAGGTTGACGCGCACTATTGTGCCGCTTGGCTTTGGTTCAAGCCGCCAGTCCTCCCTGACCTTCGGCTTTTCGCTCAAAACCCAGCTTACAGCACGGTTAGGCTGGTATCGTGATATCATGGCTTGCGACTCAACTTTCTTGCCACCTAGATTCAAGATTAACTGGCTCGTGGCACCTATCCGGCCCCTGATATCTGATGCAGGCCAGGCATGGACAATCATTGGGTCCCATTGAGGTGGCTGTTCAAGCTGCCTGGCAAGTATCTCAAAGCACGACCCAGCAGGAGCCGCAATAAAGATTTCTTTTGAGGTTATTACACTCCTGTGAGGATCAAGTTTGGCTACACTAGTAGGCAGCGGAGTTCTTGCCACTCCCTTATTAGATGGTGATACTACGGAGATGGATTTCGGACGTTTATTGATTTTCTTTTTACTTTTTCGGCTATGTCTAGTCATGGACTCTCCAAAACCAGAAAGGACCTCATCCCAAGATTTGAAACGCTATTTTACCTTTCTCCCGGGACTTTTCTTTCGTGTCTTATGGCTTGATTTATTGCCTGTCTTGAATTCCCTATGGTACTGTATCTTCTGGTCTTTCTTGAGCTGTTTCTTACCCATTTACCTCATCACCTTGGCTTACAGCCCTCTTATTGATATGCTACCCTGCCCTGGACTACATGGGTATTCTGCATCTGGGTTATTTAGGCATACGAAAAGGGTTATCTTGCGATAACCCTTTTGGAAACACCCTAGTTTATTGACTTACAGCTTTAGCCTGGCTTCTCTCCAGTGTCCTTTATCTCGGTCACCAAGCCTTTCTGTACCGCATAGGCGGCTACCTGTTGTCGGTTACGCAGTTGTAGCTTCCCCAAAATGTTCTTAACGTGAACCTTGACGGTATTCTCGGTAATAAACAGCGTCTCAGCCATCTCTTTATTAGTAAGTCCTTTGGGTAGTAACTTTACCATTTCTACCTCTCTGTCCGTAAGACCGGTTGGCTCCTCAGCTTCTTTTTGCCTCATGGAAGCGAACTTACCAACAAGTTTTTCGGCCAGAGGAGGAGATACGACAACCTCGCCTTTCCCGATCAAGTCAATAGACTTAACAAGGTCCTCAACTTTCGTATCTTTCTGGAGATATCCTGTAGCGCCTGACTCTATGGCAGAAAATAGCTCCTTTTCATTCTCAGAATCAGTAAGCACCGCTACCCTTACCTGTGGAGATGATTTCTTTATCTCTCGCGTGGCTTCGTTGCTGCCACAATCTGAGATATTGTTGTCAATTAACACCACGTCAGGCTTTGTTTCTTTGACCCCCTCGATCGCCTGTTTACCATTAGAGCATCGAGATACAACCTCAATGTGTTCTCGTTCCTCCAATAGCCTAGCCAGTCCTTCACGAAAAATCTCTTTCTCATCTGCCAAAAGCACTTTTACTTGCTCCATCTTACACCCCCTAACGCAGGGTATGATACGCCTCCCGGGCTTATCCAATACAATAATTAGTCTAACATCTTCACATCGGTGAGTCAAAGACCCTCTCACCTCCAACACAACAACCCATTGGTGAGGAGCACACAAAGCTAAAAAGTGCAATTCAAGCAGATTGTTGGTGCAGTGCTAACTCATGTTCCCAGAAATTGTGTTGATGGCGACAACGATCTCTCCAGATAACCCGAACAATTTGACCTTTTCTTTGCTTTTTACCTGATATCCTGCGTCAATTAAGGATTGTTCTACATAGATCGGTCTGCAATCAACATATTTTGGCCATTTGTTGTGTATCCATTCGTAGAGTCTTAAGAATATAGACTCCCCATTCTCTTTTGATATGCTAACAACCCCAAGCCTCCCCCCTCGCTTCAGCACCCTCTTTATCTGTTCAAGCACCTTCGGAATCTCGGGCGTGTCAAAAAGCTCAAGGGTAAAGCTCGTAAAAACGGCATCGAAGGTGTTGTCATGAAACGGCAGACTCGCTGCATCCCCACAATATAACTCAACTCCCTTTACGAGTCCCGCTTTCTCCAGTCTTTTCTTTGTTATTTCCATCATGCCAGCGGAAATATCGATGCCGTAAACTTTTCCCATTTGGCCGATGGATTCTGCTATTCGCTTTAAGCAATGCCCCGTGCCAAAGCCAATTTCCAATATAGTTTCCCCTTCTACAATCGACAGGCGTTCCAAGGCTATTTCCGCATACTTTCGCTCGAACACCCCCGCCAGGTAGTCATAATACCTGCTAATCTTGTCGTAGAATCGCTTAGCTTCCTCTTTGGTTCTGGGGACCGGAAGTATTCCCAGGGCCTTTGAATCGTTTTCTTTATTCATGTCTACTGACCTAAGCCTATCACACCTCGGGATAGGCATAAAGAGCGTGCAGCTTCTGCTCAGAGTGCGCGAGGCTTAACAAAATGAGTGATTGTGCAACGCCTGCTCCCTATTCCTTGTCAGAAGGTAATTAGCGACACGTTAAGCCATCATCAAGTCTGGCTCACGTCATGCTAAGGGAAGGATATATTGCTGTGCTAAGCCTAAACCAGACCGTGGGCACGGACTTCAAAGCCCTCCCGCGCAGGGGCACCGCTAAGTAGCGGCCTGAGTTACGCTAACCTCACAACCCTCTTGGTGAAACTTTCTCCGGTTCCCTTACCTAGGGAAATAGGGTCTTGGCTAGGTTTTCCGACTCCTTCCCCTGTCCCATAAGCTCTACAATCTTCGCATCCATCTTCTCCTCACTCCCATCCACTGCTTGGTAAAGCCCTGCCAGGAATTCTCTTGAAGCCCAATCTCTTTCCACATGCAAGGAAAGAGGCGTAGGGATACCTCTGCCACCTTTGAAGCTATAGCTTGCCCAGGTCCAGGCAGAGCAAGGAATAAATTGCCCATCAGGAAGGGTTTGAGCCAGATGATAGGAGCAAGCAATATCCCCTAGGATTCTAGCCAGAGAAGGGGGCTCCCCCCTTCTCTCTAAATCTTTTGCCATTTCCTTTAGTCGCTGCACCAATATCCGCTGGTGCTTATTTTCAAAGATGTTGTGGGCGGAGAGGGGCTCTCTTCCCCAATGCCCTTCCAAGGAATTTATCACCTTCTTTCCAAATCCTCTTCTCTGCCGGGCAAACTCCTCCCATATCCCCCCAAATCTTTCTGCCTCTACAATGTTTTTGGCAACCATGGTGAAATAGCGGAGTTTAAGGAATTCTCCCCCTACCCCCTTGCGGAGGTTACTTACTACGACCCTCCCGCTGAGCTTGCTTAGAGCTGAGGCTTCTTTCATCTCCGTAAGTGAGGGGAAATCCTCGTAGCTAACTATTAGAGGCTTCAGAGACAGGGGGTCGAAATGCTCGGGGCGAGCATTTTCCCATATCCAGTCCCAGATCCTGTCCATGTATTCTCTTTCTTCCGAGAAACTAGACAGAGCTAGTATGTCATTTGGCTCGTATTCCTTTTCAAGTTCAGCAATGGTAGTTTTGCCAAATTTGATGAGCAGGTTAGCAGGAGGGAATTGCCTCAGAATCCACGAGGTTACCTCAGGTTTTAAAGCGAGAGTATCCTGGTGTGGAAAGCTGGCAAATATCGCCTCGACAACTTGTTTAGTGCCTTTCACAGAGTAGAGGTCTCCTGGAAAGAGGACGCTATCTAGTTCCCTCTCTGTTCGCCCTATAAATGCTCCTATACTCTTCGCAATTTCCAAGGAGGTTGCCTCACGGGGTATCTTAAGCCTCTCATAGACAAACTCCTCAAATTCCCTCCGATACCTTTCCAGTATGTCTCTATAGATGGCCTCGGTATTGACCCTCTTACCTGCTGGGGAGGTAAGCTCGGCGGGCAAAACCAGAGGGACACCGGGGATAAACTCACCATAGGTTACCCAAGGAAGAATAGGCTTAACTTCCTCTTCCTTCCTACTGATTCCGCTTTGCAGTAACAAGTCTTCTAAAATCTCAGAGAGTTTTATTGTAGCCACCCCAACCACCCTATCAGCCCCTCCATAGTAAACAAATAGTTGGCCATTGATAACAACGGCGCCACATGGGAAAACAACATCGGCTACCTGCCCTTGTTTTTCGTAAGGCATCTGCGGCTCAAGAAGCGGGGTTTTCCTTCGGGCAATAACTCGTGTCGGCTGGTCAATATCAAGGAGGGCAGCGCTCACGTAATAGTAAACTCTGTCATCTCTTTTGGTAACAATATGATAAAGTAATAACCACCCCCATTCTGTCTCTATTGGTGGTGCGGCGATACCAATTTTCTCCGCAGGTGACTGTTCTTGGCGCGGGCTCATTATGACATTTCCTTTTATCCATCTTCCTTCTCCAAAACTTAAACTATCCACAAAGTCCAGCCAGATACTCGTCCCAACACGATGGAGAACAGCATACTTGTCTCCGATTTTTCTTGGGAAAAGAGCGGCGTCTTTGTCCCCAACACCTGGAGGTGAAATTAATACCGGCTCTGCCCAATTCCAGCGCCTTGCTAGAAAGTCGCTCATGGCAATAGAGGTTAAAGCTACACGCGGTTGGTTCTTGCCATCAAATGCAGTGTAGCACATATATAGGTCATTATTGAGCTTGGTGAGCCTAGGGTCTTCACACCCCGAATTCCCATTGGGCACACGCTTCTTTTCAAAATCCTGGCGAGGCACGTAGATTGGCTTGTCAAGTCTCTCGTCAAAGCTAAACCCGTCCTTACTGCAAGCATACCCAAGCACCGAGGTATTATCTTCTGACATAGCACGGTATACAAGATGGACTTTCCCATCCTCATAGATGGCGGCAGGATTGAAAACTGCCTTTGACTCCCACCCATGCTCGGGCTTCGGCTGGATAACAGGGTTTTCGGGGAAGCGTTCCAGCTTTATCTTCTCTGCCTTCTTCAGCAGCATTTCTTCGATAAGGGAACTCAAGTTGCCACTGGCCAAAGCGCACGTGCTGTCGGCGGCGCCGTAGTATATGTACAGCGTCTTACCCTTCACAAAAGCTCCGGAGGGGAAAATGATGTTAGGCACTCTGCCATATTTCTCGTATACCTCCTGCGGAACTAGTAATGGCTTTTCCGTGTGTGCCACAATTTTTGCCGGGTTTTCCAAATCAAGCAGAACCGCTTCAATGCCGAAAGTTGGCGGGGGAGAGAAGTAATTCTGGATATACGAATAAATCAGAAGCCACCCATATTTTGTTTTTATTGGTGGCGCCCCGACTTCAATGTGGTCTTTGGGGGTTCGCTGTAATGGTAAAACATGGTCGTCTAAGAAGGAATACCAGCCTTCCCAGTACTCGGGAGACCATATTTGCTCCTCGTGGTCGAAAAAGGCAAGCCCAATCTTGGCGGGGGGATTATCCGTGTTGACAGTGAGTATGGCAACCATCTTGCCCCCGATTCTTGCGGGAAAGAGCGCCATGGCCTTGGAATTGAATGGAGTGATTGGATATTTGGCCTCGATTTCCCTGAAGTCTCTGGTAATAGCTAAACCGATTCTGATGCCCTCAGCACAGAAGGGACAGGTAGATAACGCAGTGTAAAAAATATAAAATTTACCGCCGAGTTTAGTCACCCTAGGGTCTTCACAACCGAATCGTTCCCAATCATACTCGGGTTTGATGAACTGTCTTCGGTACTTGAAATGTATACCGTCAGTACTTAAAGCATACCCAATAGACGAAACCCTCATCTCTATACCAGAAATTACCTGCGGCGACGAAACTGCTCGGTAAAGGAAATGAATCATTCTGCCACTACGCACAGGGCAGCCGTTAAACGCAGCCTCTGCTTCCCAATCATTCTCAGTGAGTGGTATCAGAATAGGATTTTCTTCAGAACGTCTAAACTCACTCATAGACTTTGGAGCCGCAGTGCCTATTTGCCAGACTTTCCCAGCCGAAACATCTTGGACCCGCATCTCGGGCATATCCCTTGGATTTCCGGTCTGCCATTTTTCAAAGTTACCGCTGTGGGGTTTTTCATCTCCCTTTTCGCCTGGCACTTTACGCAGTATGCTCTTATTCGTTTCATTTTTACCGGCGTAACCGGGGTGATGCTGACCGCTGCTGGTGGCGCACCGATGAAACTTGGCACCGCTTCCCGTATGCCGACAAGATGGTCAAGGAGTTCATCGAGTTTTGCCGAAGCAACGCAAGCCACTTTGTCGGCTCCACCGTAGTAAACCAGCAAACGGTCTTTAATTACCACGGCTCCGCAGGGATAAATAACGCCGGATTTCCACCCCTCATTTTCGTACCATACCTGGGGCTCTAAGATAGGCTCTTCAGAGAGGGATAGGACCCGGGTCGGGTCTTTCCGGTCAAGCAGCATCGCCCCTATCTTATAGCGACCAGGGTCACGCTCACCCACACCATGATAGATGAGTAGCCATCCATCCTTTGTCTTAATCGGAGGAGCACCGGCACCAATCTTTCGACTATCCCAGTAAGACGCTCTCGGTCGTATCTTGAATTCTCCTTTTAACCACCTGGTTGTGCCGTCAAAGTCCAGGTCATCAACAAAATCAATCAGGATATTAGGGTAAATTCGGTGGAATATAACGCACTTTGAGTCTATCCTCTCCGGAAGAATACAGGCGTTCTTATCTACAACCCCAGGAGGAGAGATGAGTACTGGTTTCTTCCATTGCCAATTCTTAGCCAGGAAATCATTAATATGTATCGAGCTCAGCGCCACCCGGGGTGGGCTGTATCCATCAAAGGCAACATAGGTCATAAATACCCTGTCGTCAATCCTGGTCAATCTCGGGTCCTCACAACCCCCCAATCCTCCTCCCGACACATAATCTTCATCCTCCTCCATGGGCACATAGGTGCGTTGATAATGACTTGGTGTGGGATAGATTAAGCCAGCGCCTTCAAATGACTCCCTCGGAACGTATATCGGTTCATGCCGCCGCTCGTCAATATGGAACCCATCAACACTTGAAGCATACCCCAGAACCGATACATCTGAGTCTCCAATTGCCCGGTACACAAGGTGAACCTTTCCAGCCCCATAGAGAGCGCCAGGATTAAAGACCGCTTTGGACTCCCACCAGTGCTTAGGCTCCGGCTCAAGGATAGGATTTTCATCAAACCTCTCCAGTTTCATCGCAATTAGCACCCCCCCCCACAGATTACTATACTATTATAACACCAATAAAGACTCTGCTTCAAAGAATCCCTTGCAGAGTAGAGGGAATTCTGGCTCACGAATGACTATTACTTCGTGCCAACGAGGAGATGCAGTTGTTAATTACAGGGCTCTGAATTTT
>Ga0114919_10003845_pt1 | contig 12074 bp, 7 predicted proteins | sample BlataG_FD_88682 | JGI IMG/M metagenome (GOLD analysis project Ga0114919, IMG submission 88682) | Deep subsurface microbial communities from Black Sea to uncover new lineages of life (NeLLi) - Black_00105 metaG | ecosystem: Environmental > Aquatic > Marine > Oceanic > Sediment | place: Atlantic... | reverse complement strand
GAAGTTAAAAGCTTTAGCGCAACACGGATAAAGAAGTCTCTTACCGGCAATGGCAGAGCGTCAAAGCACCAGGTGCAAAGGACCGTTCAAACCGTTCTGTCCCTGTCCTGCCTCCCGGAGCCGGACGACGTAGCCGACGCGATGGCCGCCGCACTGTGCTGCGCAGATTCGAAAGACTCCGCCTTAAAAAGAGCAGTCGCAGAGAGCAAATTATGATAGCTAAGATAGAAGGCAAACTACTCGCCCTTGATGGTGACAGCGCCCTGGTTCAGGTCGGGCAGGTCAGCTATGAGGTAATGCTGCCGAGCTATTGCGTAAACGTGCTGGCGGATAAGATCGGCGCGGACGTTGTTCTCTGCACAATGGAATATTACGAAGGCACACCCGCCGGCGGCAACCTTGTACCTCGAATGGTAGGCTTCTTAAACCCCGCCGAGAGAGACTTTTTCACCAAATTTATCAGCGTAAAAGGTATCGGCATAAGAAAGGCCCTGCGGTCGCTTGGCATCCCGATTGCGACAATAGCCGCGGCTATTGAAAACGCCGATGAAAAAATTCTTATGTCCCTCGATGGCGTGGGAAAGCGAATGGCTCAACAGATTATCGCCGAGTTAAAAGGGAAGCTAAAGACCTTCGCTGTCGGAGCGGAAGTGGCCAGGCCCGCCCAGCTGCTTTCCAAGCCGTTCCAGGCGGAAGCGCTCGAGATTCTTATCGCCTGGGGTGAAAAAAGAACCGAAGCTATCGAACTTATCGAGCTTGCCTGTCAGAGACACCCGGACGTAAACTCAGCCGAGCAGCTCGTGCCATTAGTCTACAGGTTAAAACAGGGAGTAGAGGTGTAAATAGTCTTTAGTGAATAGTGAATAGTGAATAGTGAATAGGAAAAGGAAAGCGTAAAAGTGTCACTCCAACGACCCGACAAGATTCGCAGCTTCAGAGATCTGGAAATCTGGCAAAGAGGAATTATTTTGACGGAGGCGGTTTACGAGTCAACAAAGGCGTTTCCGAAGGAAGAACTATACGGATTGGTCGCTCAACTTAGACGAACGGCGGTATCGATTCCTTCAAATATAGCGGAGGGATTTGCCAGGCGGCACAACAAAGAGTACAAACAGTTCCTGCACATCTCGCTTGGTAGTTGCGCTGAGTTGACAACGCAGGTTATAATAGCATCTAAGCTGAGGTACATCGCGGACAAGGCAGCCGATGATATGGTAAATGAGGTAGAAGAAATCAGCAGAATGACAATGAGTCTGATTAAAAAGCTTTGAAGCTTCCGGACTAAATACTAATGACTATTGACTAACGACTACGAGAATGGCCATAGACAGAATCATAACCAGAGAATCCTTAAACCAGCAGGAGCAAGAGTTCAACATCTCGCTGCGCCCAAAGTTTCTGGACGAATGCGTCGGCCAAACCAATGTCAGAGAAAAACTCGCAATTGCCATAACCGCTGCCAAGCAAAGGTTTGAGCCACTCGAGCACATTTTATTTTACGGCCCGCCCGGCCTGGGCAAGACCACGCTCGCCAACGTCGTCGCCAACGAAATGGGCGCTATGATACGCTGCTCATCGGGCCCGGCCTTAGTAAAAGCCGGCGACGTTATGGGCCTTTTGAGCAATGTTAATACCGGCGATGTGCTCTTCATCGACGAAATTCATCGGCTAAGCACCCCGGTGGAGGAATTTATCTACCCGGCTATGGAGGAGTTCAAGGTTGACTTCACCGTCGACAGCGGCCTGCACGCAAAGACCATAAATTTCCCGCTCAAACGCTTTACATTAATCGGTGCAACAACCCGTGCCGGCCTACTGAGCGCGCCCCTTAGGGGAAGATTCGGCATGCTCTACCATCTGGATTTCTACAGCCCCGATGAGCTTACCGCAATCCTCAAACGCTCAGCCGACCTTCTGCAGCTTCAGTGCGCCGACAGCACCCTCGAATTGATTGCAGGCCGTTCCCGCGGAACGCCACGAGTAGCAAATCGACTCCTAAAGCGTGTCCGCGACTACGCACAGGTAAAAGGCTCCGGCACCCTCAATACCGAAATTGTCGAAAGCGCACTGAAGATGGAACAGATTGATTCGCTGGGCCTGGACGAGCTGGATAGAGCCTTCCTGCGAGCCCTGGCCAACGTTTATGATGGCGGCCCAGCCGGTATCGACGCGATTGCCGCCACACTTGGCGAAGAAAGGGACACGCTCGAAGATGTCGTCGAGCCTTATCTTTTGCAGAAAGGCTTTATCCGCCGAACAAAGCGAGGCCGGGAAATCACAAAAGCCGCCTGCCAACACCTCAGCCTAAAACCCCAGAGAAAAAAACCTGCCAATCAACCGGAACTCTTCCAGTAAAGTTACCTCTACCCGTTGTCATTCTGAACGCAACTCGTCCTGCCTGTTCCGTACAAAATAGCAAACTTGCGCCGTGCCCCGTGCCAAATAGGCACCGACCGCAATTTGGTGCGGGGTTATTTGGTACGGGAAGCATCTTCGAAGGAGTGAAGAATTCCAAAAAAATGGGAGAGCATTTTTGTGCTCTCCCTTTGGCTTTTGCGGCTCTTTCCTTTATTTCATTAGCCGTTACTTGCTATGCCTGCATTTCGCTCTGACTTGTGTGTAGTTTTGAGAAATCGGCACCCGCAGGGTCAAGCTAATCATAGCCGTATTGGCCATTTTCCAGAGCCACCTGTTTTTATCTGCCATCAAGTGCATCGGCTGCTCGCTTTACAAATCTTGAATTTTTTTCGCAGCCACCGAGCGGCGGATGCTGCGCCAAATTTTAGCCAGACCTCACAGCTTGCGCAGCTTAAAAATCTCCATCTTAACTCACCCGCCCTGCCTCGCTCTCAGCGGCCTTTTCGCCGTCGCCCTTTCGCTGCTAATTCCTTATTTTGCCTTTTTTACTTTTTTGATTTTTATTGAATTTCTTCCCTATTCGCTATCGTACGCTCATCACAAAGGCCAGAAATATTCAGCAGTGTGTTTCGCACGAGCGTGGGCTAATTGCCACGAGGGTACATGGAAATGATTGTTGATTATTAAACGCCGATAACGTATAGTGCAGCTCGAGGAGAAAATTAACAGGCAGTCAAGCTGAATTTGAGGTTGGTAAATGAATGTACTATTGATAGGCAGCGGCGGCCGGGAACATGCGATAGCGTGGAAACTGCAACAATCGAAAAACTTAGGCAAACTTTACATCGCACCTGGCAACGCAGGAACAGCGTCGTGCGGAGAAAATGTCCCTATCGGCGTTAATGACACAGACAAGTTAGTGGAGTTTGCCAAGAACAATAAAGTGGAGCTTGCAGTAGTTGGGCCTGAAGACCCGCTCGCAGCAGGGGTGGTTGATGCGTTCGAGGACTCTGGGATAAAAGCGTTCGGGCCAAGCGGCGGTGCGGCACAATTAGAAGCGGATAAGGCCTTTGCGAAGCAATTGATGCGTTCGGCTGCGATATCTACCGCGGAGGGTAGGATTTTCGACAGGTTCAGCGACGCCAAAGCGTATATCGCAAGCAGGGATGAAGCCGTAGTAGTAAAGGCGGCCGGACTTGCAAAAGGTAAAGGCGTTTACGTGTGTGATGACCCGGCGGACGGGATTCTGGCTGCCGAGAAAATAATGTGCGATAAGATATTCGGCCCTGCAGGAGAAAAAATTATCGTCGAAGATAAACTATTAGGCGAGGAGGCCTCGATACTAGCGTTTGTGGACGGTCGAAATATCTATGTGATGGAATCTTCGCAGGACCACAAACCCATAGGCGACGACGACACGGGGCCCAACACCGGCGGGATGGGTGCTTACAGTCCGGCACCAGTGGTTACCGATGAGCTGATGAACCAGATAACACGTGAAATTCTTGTACCGGTGGTCGACGGAATGAATCGCAACGGCACAGCCTATAAGGGCGTTTTGTATGCCGGGCTTATGATTACGGCCGGTGGGCCGAGGGTGCTGGAATTCAACGTTCGGTTTGGCGATCCCGAAACGCAGCCGATTCTGATACGACTGAAAAGCGACCTGCTCGAAGTCTGTCTTGCGGTGTGCGAGGGCAAGCTCGACGAGGTTACGCTCGAGTGGGACGAGCGGCCGGCTGTTTGTGTGGTGGTGGCATCGGGTGGATATCCCGGCGATTACGAAAAGGGTAAAAAGATAACGGGTCTGGGCGAGGCCAGCCGACTTGACGATGTTGTGGTATTCCACGCCGGTACTGCCAACAGGAACGGAGATATAGTAACCAACGGCGGCAGGGTGCTTGGGGTAACGGCACTGGGACAGACCATCAGCGAGGCGAAATCGAGGGCGTACGAAGCCATTGACAAGATAAAGTTCGAGGGTGCTTATTTCCGTCGTGATATTGCCGATAAAGCAATAAGAAAACTAAAAACTCAAAACTAAAAACTCAAAGCTTGAAAGTGCGGGGCGTTCAGGAACATACCAACCCGGGCTGGAGCGTCAGATAGATGCTTAAAAACCAGCGTGAATCCGTCAGGAGTGCAGGGGGGCGGAAAGTTTTTCTCAGCCGACTGCCGGAATTTGCAATTCTGGCTGTGCTGCTACTGTTGTTTTTTATCTTCGGCGGTCGAGCTCTGAAACACATAGCGATTGCGCAGATTGCCGAGCTGACGAATACAAAAATCAGGACCCGGTCGGTTGATTTTGGTATTAACGGTTCCGTTGTTATCGAGGGGCTTGAGGTCCGGCCAGACCGCAAGTTCGAATATGACGACACAATTCTTAAAGCAAAAACGGTGTACGCGCGTTTCGGGATAGGTAGCCTGCTGCTGCTGCAGCCTCAGTTGAAAAAGATAAGTGTTAAGGATTTTGTCTTTAACGCGCAGCACGACCTGGACAGCGGCGAGTGGAATTTGACGGGTATGAAAATCAGGCCTGCGAAAGGCGGCTCCGGAAGAATACCTCTGATTCGCCTCAAGAGGGGCATAGTAAAATACAGCAAAATCTCCGGCGGAGATGAAAAAGTGGTCGCAGCGGTTCCGCTTGATGTCAAACTCGGACCTGCAAAAAGAGAAGGTGCAGATTACCGTTTTGAGATAAAAACGGCTGAGTGGGCCCATTTGTACAAAAGTAGGCTTGAGGGGACATGGAAGCCCGGCATAATCACAATCGCCGGCGGGGTTTCATCAGCGGATGTACTCGGATTTGAGAGGGTCTGGTCCATATATTCATTAGCAGCCGATTTGCAATACGACCACAACAATGATTACTCAATGAAGCTTCGGATAAAAGACCTGGTAGGTGAGCAAAGAGTCAGTGGTGAGACGCCTGCAGCCGACAGCAATGAGTTCCTGCAAAAGTTCGGTGCCTTCGCCGCCCTGCAAAGGTTTTTTGACAGATACAGGCCCGACGGTCGGATTGATATTGAGCTTGAGGCGCGGGGCAATCTTGGGCGCTTAAGTGAGAGCCGATTGGCGGGGCAGATTTACTGCAAGGACGTTTCAGTTCGCAACCGCCGATTTCCATATCTTATTGAGCATCTGCAAGGCCGAATAGATTTTACCGAAGACAGTGTGTTGCTCAACGACCTGAGGGGCCAACACGGAGACGTTGAGCTGGCTATTAACGGCCAGCACAGCGGTTTTGGGGCCGAGTCGCAATATCAGATACAGATCACGAGTGACAATATCCGATTGGACGATGATTTGTACGACGCGCTGAGCGCACGACGGAAGAAGTTCTGGTCGGTTTTTTCTCCAAGTGGTGCTGCGGCAATAAACTACAGTCTGTGGCGGCAGCCGCCGGCAAAGGCCAGGCGCATCCTCGCAGTCAAGCTGCTTGACGCCGAGGCCACATACCGGCATTTTCCTTATACTTTAAGAAATCTTACAGGTGCACTTTTGTTCGACCATAATAGTATTGCGGTTTCGGGGCTGGCTTCCGAAGTCAACGATTGCAAAATAAGCATAGTGGGCAGGGTGACGGCCTGCGATACAAACCAGCCGATGTACAATATCCTGGTAGAAGCGGAGAATGTCCCGTTGGATTCAACTCTGGTGGAGGCGCTGCCGGCGAGGCAGAAACAATTCTGCCGTCAGTTTAAGACAGATGGGCTGGTAGATGGTGAGATTGAGATTTCCACCGGTGAAAACGGCTTAGTTGATTTTACGGCTGATGTACTTTTCAAAAAAGCTTCTTTGAGCATTCCGGTTTCATGGGCACAGTCCGGCATCGAGCGGACGAGGGCGGCAGCCGATGCGCTGGTTGTTCGTGACATATCCGGAAGCGCGGTTTTTACGCGGGACCTGATAGATATTAAAGATTTCAGGGGACAGTATAAAAAGGGCCAAGTCTTACTGACGGGCCGAGTTTGGCCCGGAGAAACGGCCGGACAGACGCGCCTGCAGTTGTCACTGGGTGCCGAGCAGACACAACTGGACGAAGATTTGTTCGGTCTGTTTCCTATGCCAATACGAAAAGTCATGAGCGAATTACAGCCGCAGGGACAGATAAGCTACACCGTTGAGCTGGAGAATACCGACAGTGAAGACCAATCCGCTTACAAAGTAAGTGTGGATTTTCTGGGCGGCAGTTTAAATTTTGAGCCGTTTCCGTATCCTGTAAGAGACGTTACAGGCAAATTAATAGTAAGGAAAGGGCGCGATACAATCGGAATCACCCTACAGGATATTACAGCGGTCGGCGCCGACAATGTGCAGGTAACACCAAACGCATCGGCTATAAAGATAAACGGGCAGGTGGATTTTGCAGATAATACCTTCAGCAGCGGGCAGTTTACTATCCTGGCCAATGACGTTTTCCTGGACGAACGACTAAAGGCAGCGCTTCCTCAAGAAATTCAGCGGTTTTACTCGGAGCTGTCACCTACCGGCCGATTCGATCTGGAGGCAGAGAACATAAACGTTTTCAATGCCGATGACGGCGAAAAATATCTTGATTTTGTAGGGACAATCAGACTCAAGGATTGTAGCTTCGGGGGCTCCGGTACTATAATGGGGATGGATGGAGTGATGACAGCAAAAGGTTTGTACAAAAGCAGTGAAGGTTTCTGTGACGGGCAGGCTTTTGTGACGGCAGAAAAGCTGAAAATTAAAGGCAAATCTTTAAGCCGACTGCAGGCGGACATTGGTTACGACCACAGCAGGCACAGCTGGTCAACGAAAAGTCTGATTGCCGATTGCTACGACGGCAGATTGGCAGGGAACTTTGAAATGAGCCAGCGGGACGACGGTACTTTGGAGTATGTGCTGGAAATGGGTTTCGACGATATTGACCTGAGACAATTTCTGCTGGCGCGCGCCGAAACCATAGAGAATTCGGATGATAGCAGAACTACGACTGGAACGATGGATGGGATGCTGAGTGTCAGCGGGCAGGTTGGTGACAGTAGCCAGCATATAGGCAGGTGTACACTTCAAATAACCGACATGAAAGTGGCTAAAGTCTCACCGCTGGCGAAACTGCTGGATGTGTTGAAGCTGACCGAGCCGAAAGATTTTGTTTTCGAGCAGATGCTGATTGATTCGTACATCAAACATAACCGGCTGTTTTTTAAGCAGGTTGATTTATCCGGCCGGACGGTTGCCTTTAACGGCTCAGGCTGGATGGACCTGCGTGACCAAAGTCTGGATTTGACCCTCACGGCCCGTGGGCGACGGGGGGCGGGTGCTGAGCCTTCGGTTTTGCAATCACTGACCGAAGGGCTTGGCAGTGCTATCGTACGTATGGAGGTTACGGGCAACGTTCATGATCCCGTAATAACAACCAGAACACTTCCAGTCATAAAAGATACTCTGGATATTCTCGGCACAAGGCCGGCGAAACGATAAATGGTGATTGGTTAAATGGTTAAATGATTACCAATTACCAGTTACCAATTACCAGTCACCAAAGGATTGGACTCACAAATGAAAAATACCATACTTGCAAAGGCTAAAAGAATGTTTACTTCGGTGCTGCCTGTCTCAAAGGATAGACGTGGGGCGTGTATCGATTGCGGCGAGTGTTGTAAGCTGCCGACAAAATGTCCTTTCCTGAGATACAAGGCGGACGGCAGCAGTTATTGTCGGGCCTACAGGTTTCGTCCCTTGAATTGCAGGAAATATCCACGAACGAAATTGGAATTTCTTACAGCGGATACCTGCGGCTTTAGATTCGAAGACCAGCCGAAGCCATCTGTCAGCAATCTCAACCCCCCAATAGTAAATAGTCAATCGTCAATCGCAAATAAACTTGTCATTCCTGCGAAGGCAGGAATCCATCAATGTTTAGCCCCGCCATCACTATGGGCGGGGTTCTCCGTTTCGTTTAGCCCCGGCTCTGCCGTGGGTTCGGCTACTTGTCCTTAGCCCCAGCTTGGGCCTTCTCTAAGCCTGCCTTGGCTTGAACATTATCCGGCTCAACGGCCAGCCACATGTTATAGTACTTAACAGCTTTGTCGTATTGCTTACGCTCCATATAAACCTGAGTTAGGCCGCTAAGTGGGGCGGTAGCTCTCGGATTTGCTGCAATAGCTTTTTCCCACCAAGTTATTGCTTCGCCTTTATTACCTTGCCCATGTTCTATCCAACCCAGGCCATTTAGAGCTGCGGCGTTGTTCGGATTTATCGCAATGCACTTTTCAAACGAATCTTTAGCATTGAGTTTTTTACCCTGATTGAACTGTGCCCAGCCAAGCCCCTGATAAGCACTCTCATTAGTGGGATCTTTTTTGATCGCCTCCTTAAATTTTTCCTCAGCCTCAGCCAGTTGTCGCTGCCTCCAAAGACTCCATCCCTCAGCAGCCAAATCCTCCGAGGCAAGTTTGTCCGCCTCACCAACTTTACTTGTCCTTCTTAATTCCAAATTGTTTACAATCGAGTCGAATTTCACTTTGTTTGCCTCGAATTTCTCTTTCTCAATACGGAACACAAACCAGTACAGCATTGGTTCGCCGGCCAGATACGTCCGATACTCAATCATCGCCTTTTCTTTATCCATATAATCAGCGACGTATTGGGCGGCAGGCACATTATTGATGTTAGTCTCAACCCAGCTATCCGGCCGAACCGTGTAGTTTTTAAAGAAGCCTTTAAGAACCTGGATATCCATTTCAGCTATCAGCCGACTATTAATGTCGGGCAGTATCTCCTGCAACGAAATCTGCCCTATGCCGGCAAGCATCCCCCAGGCTTCCAGCTCCGGCGGCAGCAACTGCCAGCTTAGCGCGTATGGAAACGGTGAAGAGCTTTTGTAGCAATGCCAATCGGCGGGTATTGTGACGGTAAATTTTAGTTCTTCATTGCGGATAATTTGCGGCTTGTGCCCTCGTTTGACAGGCATCTCAGCGAGCTGCATTATTGCCTCGCCGGAATCGTGTTTAACCAGATACAGGTGCTTGTCTGCTGAGAACCAGAGCGTCTGTTCGCGAGTTTTGACGGTTCCGTAGTATAGCGAAAGTTGGGTTTTGTAGCAGTCAAAAGTGCCCGCCGGAACGGTTACCCGCTCTTTACCAGCTACCTCGACCTTACATTCAAGAACACTGCCGCTCTGTACCTGAAAGACGGCAAATGTCGCCTTGTAGCCTTCGGACAAAGGCAATCTGCGGAGAAGATACACCACCTGCTCATTGTCGTATGCAATGTTATCAAGACTTATTTCGCGAGTTGTTTCCTTGCCGTCGGCAACAGCCGTAAGCTCAACCTTCTTAGGCTGATATCTCGCCGTAAAATCACCAAGCTCATTTTTACTCCTGCCGGTTATCGGGGAAAAACTATCCAGCTCGGCATCGACCTGCGTAAACTCATAGACATCGTTTATGAGAACGGCCCTGTACGACTCCAGCCGCCACGCTTTTTGGCCTTCCGTCTGCACAGTCTCAGCCGTCCGGATAACTGTACCAATCTCTGTTCCAGCCATACTGTTTACCTTCAGCCATGTTAACTCACCATCAACCCACGGAGAAGGATTAAGCTTGAGCTGTCTGGCCTTGGGGGGCATCTTTGGAGAAGCAGCGTTTATAACTTTTGCCTCTTCAATAAAGTTTTCTGGTGTGGGTTTCGACTTGGCCTGCTGCGAGAGCATTGTCAGCGCCGCCTCGGCGTTGTTTCGCACGTTAAAGTCCGAATCCTTCAGTGCCTTTTCCAGAATGGGTTTTGCTTCGGCTCGACCCATCAGCCCTAACCCATAAGCCGCGCACCGACGGGCATAGGCATCAGAATCTTTTAAAGTCATATCAGCTAAGGCATCAAAACCTGAATCGACTTTGTTGGCACCCAATGCAAGTGCAGCCATGCCACGAGTATAATGTTCCTCGTGCGAACAGAGATTTTGCAGATTAGCTCCGGCAAGCTCAATACTTTTAAAGTTTCCTTTCCAGAGAACATAAATTGCCGAACGTCTAATGGTATTTCTTTCTGAATCAAGGTATTTTATCAGCTCCTTTACCACAGCGTTATCATCCAACTCTTGCAGCGACTCGAGTGCTGGAACAACCCGCGAATCAGTTTCGGCGCAAGTGGAAATTGTAATAACAGCCTGCTTAACAATTCTTTCAAACTCTTCCTTTGTTACTTCTTTTTTCACTTCATCAGTCGTCTTAGCGCCGCTTTTTTTGTCTGAACTTTCCTGATAACCTTTCAGCACATCCTGTGGTGTAGGCAGGAAGAACAGGCCGGAGACCTGCCTTTTGTTGTTGTACACAACCTTTACGTCAAGAGGGCCTTTTTCAAATTCGCAGGTAACAAGCACAATATCATACACCAGATACTTTTCCGTTCGGATACCAAGCTGGCGATTGAAAATACCGGCCTGGCTGGTAGTATCTTTCCACGTTTTCTCAAGCTTGTCAGCGGGCAATACGGCTTTCATTGTTGCGTCAAAGTTTTTCGTTGCTGCTGAGAACTGTTCCTTGACCAGAAGCTGGACAAATTTCTTTGCTAAAGCTACCGGCTTTTTATTTTCCGGCTGTGTCGTTCCCTTTGCGTTCGTTAGAGCTACGCAGCCTAACACCGCCAAAAGAACAACCGCTAACGCCGACCATCGATACGAACCTTTTTTGAATCGCGCAATCATTGTAATTCTCCTTTTCAGTTGAGATTTATTTTCCAGTACCCCTGCTACCCCCGGCACATACTGCAAGCCGGAAAAACCCTTAAAAAGATTAACCAGCGTCTGGCCGTATGCCTGCGATTTATCAGGACCCATAGTTGACAGTACCAGTCCGTCACAGGCCAATTCCCTGTCAGCACGCATACGCCCAAAAGCAAACCACACTAACGGATTGAACCAGTGCAGTACCTGCAGAATGACCATCAGCCAGCCGAGATAGATATCATGGCGTTTGAGATGGGCAAGCTCGTGAAGAAAAACGTAACGCAGTTCCTCTGTACTCAGCGTCTTGACCATCCCTTCAGGCAGCAGCAACCTCGGCCGAACAACACCGAAAAGGGCCGGGCTTTTGACCTTATCAGTAACAACAACCCCTAAGATTGTCTGGACACCAATCTCGGCCTTGCAGTCTTCCAGCAAATCGAGAATCTTTCCCTCGGTCAACAGCCTCTGGGATTTGATAATTCTCCAGAGCCTGAAATTACACACCAAAGCAAAAACTGCCAAACACAATGCAACGACAAGCCAGACCAATGACAATACATCGACAACTTCAAAAGAAAACGCACTGGTAGGTGTTGGAGCCGATTGCTCTCTTGTCGTGATAACTTTTGCTGGCTCTTGCTGTTCCACAGGCAAAGTTGCTTTTGCTGTTACATCCTCCGTTACCTTAGGCGTAACATCTACCGTTGAAGGCAGTGGCACCACTTTCGCAACCCGCTGGGCAACAACTGCTCTCTTCGACTCTGATACAAGGTTGAAAACGCTAAAACTGCTCTCAGGGGCCCACGGCATAACCATCCGTGCTAATAAAAGCAGCCATAACCAGTAATGCCAGCGAACAGCTAAACGGTTCCGTATCACAGCCTTTATCGCTAAAATAAGACAAACTAATACGCTCACCTGCATCGTAGAGACCAATAGGCTCCTGAAAAACCAAGACAATTCCGTAACGAAAGATTCCATTATCGCTTTCCCCCTTGTCTTTCCAAAATTCGCTGAAGCT
>Ga0114919_10003844_pt1 | contig 12075 bp, 8 predicted proteins | sample BlataG_FD_88682 | JGI IMG/M metagenome (GOLD analysis project Ga0114919, IMG submission 88682) | Deep subsurface microbial communities from Black Sea to uncover new lineages of life (NeLLi) - Black_00105 metaG | ecosystem: Environmental > Aquatic > Marine > Oceanic > Sediment | place: Atlantic... | reverse complement strand
ATAGATGGGATAATTGCACACGAACTTGCACATTTAAAAGGAAATCATACTTTAATTTTAACACTTATAACATCTATTGATTTAATCTTCAGAATGATACTTAATTTTCCTGCCACATATTACGACTATGTCTTTGGAAATCCCTCCATTCCACTAATAGTCTTTATATTTTTAAATTTGGGAATTTTTGTAATATTATTTATATTTGTAAGAATTTTAGAAGGTCGAGCTGATCTAAAGACAAAAGAGATAGGACTCGGTCTTAATTTAGTTAAAGCCTTATATAACCTTGAGTCCTTCTATTCAAAAGGTCGCGAAGTAGGCCTTAATACCATTTTACTCAGTGACGAGAAGCAAAAACCATATAATATCTTATTAGATTATATAAGCACTGCGGAATATATTAATAATTCAATGATACAACCCTCAAGATTATCTTTACTCAGCAATTTTATTAACTCGCACCCTCCCACTTACTATAGGATTGCTGCAATTTTAGGAGACGAATTAAAACCATTTAAAGAAGCATTTTTGACTTTTACTATGATGAGAAAATCTAATCAGAGAAAATTTGCTCAAAAATTCTCTAGTGCTAGAATCTTATTTAAAAAAGTTGCAACTTATAAATTTAAGGAAAAATTCAACATTGAAAATATTTCTTATTTAATGGAAAACTTGAATAAACGAGAAGTTTATAATAAACATTTGAATAAAACATATATTTTCATCAATAAAGTCGATAAGAGCAAGATAATAGGAAAAGTTATTGATATTGCCTTTCTTGATGATGTTTCAGAGTCAGTTATATTTAATATAGAATATTTGAATAACAATAAGAAAAGAGAAATTTCCATCTCGGAATATAAGATGATTGAATTCCAAATTAATGGAAAATATTTTTTTGAAAAGGAAAATCCTTTAATTCTTACTAAGATTGAATCAATGGAAAATTCTATTGATGGAAATTATATTTTTATTAACTCTAGCAATGAAATTATTAAAAAAGAAATAGAAAAAACTAAATTACCAAAATCCATGAAAATTATAGAAGATTTAAAAGGAGAGCAAGTATTTCTCACAACTAAAGGTACATTTTCGATATGTAAATGTACTGAAGTTATACCATCAGAAAAGTTCGATGATTATAAAATTTCACTCTGGGTAAACGAAGATTCTAAAGAAGAAACATTCAATTTGAGTGAATTGATAATTAAACCTTCCGACAGTGGAATTTAGTTAATTTTTTATCGAGATTTAAACACAAAACCTTATGAAAAGATAGTATTAGAGTGGTTAAAAGAGAAACAAATAAGAACATCGATTTTCCTAAAGAAACCGGTAAATAACGAGGAGATTGGGTATATTCAAGAGATTAACGCAAGTTTTGATAGCCAAATGGAGTATGAAAAAAGTTTTGTGAAGATACAAAATATTTTTGGAGAAGAAATCCAGATATCATTTAAGAAAATTGAATTAGTTCTTTTTGACTATGATACCTTTGTAATTCTTCGGAAAGATAAAACAAGCATATTTACCAAACTTGGGTATAAAGTTCTTAAGAGAGTTTCGCCTCAAAAAATATTCATATAATTTTTTTTTCTGAAAAAATATATATAAAATTATGAACTAAAACAGAAAAACAAATAAATATTCAATAATTATAGCAGAGGATTATTTGTATTAGTAAGAATGCTTTTTTCTTAAGTAATATTCCCGCTTATATTTTTTCCATTTTTCTTTATTCGCAATTTTAGAACAATTAATACAAAATTTTTGTCTTCGTTTCATGTTGTTATATGTAGATTCCCACTGATGGTTACAATTATTACATTTAAAGATATAATATGTTTTATCCTTTTGACGAAATTTGCCCAAACATTCTGCGTTATTCTGCTTCGCATATTTTTGTATCTGTTTAAAAGTATGTTTTTCTTTATTAATACATCTAGGACACCATTGATCTCTCTTAACCTTTGAAGGTGCTGGCGACCATATATAGCCGCATTTATTGCATTTGATTGGTAATGGCGTATTAACATTAACAAATTCATTTGCGAGGAGCTCACCATTCTTACTCTCTACTAATCTTTTATATTCATTAAATTTTTTCTGTCTTATGCATTTAAGACAGCCTTTAATGTCCGGTAAATGCTTTGCAATGATTATTCGTTCATGTCCACAATCATCACATTTTAATGTGATCCTATCAGATCTTTTTGCGTATGATTTTGTTATAATAGAATATCCTTTAGATTTAGCCAATTTCCTATTTTTTTCAAATTTTTCAGGAAAATGGATGTTTAAATCTCTCCAATCTATTTTATGGTTAATTCTTGGAACTTTTATACCATTAGCACGACATTTTTTAATAATAAAATCTTGTTTTTGATCATTTTTTACTGTATAAGGAATTTCAATTAGAGACACTCCATGAATTTTACATAATTCTTTCTTTTGTAAATCAGTGTTTTGTTGTCTTTCGAAATCTTCAATAGTCTTATGAAAATAAGGAATCCCTTCGTAATGCTGTTTTCCATTATGCTCAAAGGCTAAATTTAAATCTTTATTATATCCATCAAGATGCATTTGATTTCCATCGTCATTTTTTAACCATTCTGGTCTTGATTTAGGAAATTTGGATTGAAAAATTTCTTCAAAAAGCGCTCGAGTTCTTCGTTCTTCAATACTATCTGTGCATATTGGACACCAATGATCTTGCTGTAGACTACTGGGAGTGATTTTAAAAATATGCCCTTCACCACATTCAACTAGGATTGGATCTTGGTTATTTTTTCCATAATACTCTGAAAGACATTTACCGCCTTTTTTTTCAATTCTTTTTCGTACTTCCTCAATTGTTAATCTTTGTTTATCATGATATATTTCTAAACGTTGTGCATTTTTTTCTTCCCAGCATTTGGGACACCATTTACCTTCCTTTAAATTAGTAGGAGTAATTAACCATTCAAATTTATGCTTATTACAAAAACATCTATGAGGTGTATGAGCTCCAAGATATCTTCCTTCAATAAATTCTCCATCCTTTTCTCTCGTAATTTTGTTTAATATTTCAAGTTGGATATTATCTTTTACACTTTTAGCCCAAATTTTATAAGCAGTACCCGATGAGAACGATTTTCTTATTTTACAACTTATATTATAAGTATGTAAGGTTTTATCACATCCTTGTTCAATAAGATAATTAATAACTTTTTCATAGTTACCAAATTTACCGTATAACTTTTTTAAATCATCGGTTGAAACATCTTTAAAGTCTATTTTAGCGAGTTCATTTTTACCATTATAATCTTGTGTATCTTTTTTACATTTTCTAATATCTGTTGGGGATTTATTTTTCTTTTTTGACCTTTTTTCAGTCTCTTCTTCAGTTGTCCTCTCTTCCTCTTCCGATAATTCTTTTATATCGCTACTTTCTTCCCCTACTGACTCGTCAGTTTCTTCCTTTAAATTTGAATTTATTTCTGATTTATTGTTTTCTATATTATTCTCCGAAGTCAATTTTTTTTTAACCTCTAAACCTTTTTTTCCCTCCTTCTGAACCTTTCTAATATTTAAATCTTCACCTGATTTTTCAAGATTTTCTTTAATTTTATGAGTCATCTCGGAATTTTGCGTCCTTTCTGATTTTTGATCTCCCTCTAGGGCATTTATGAAGATTGTTTCATATAACTCCTTTCCTGAGAGATTACCCTGCGCTTTTGTTGTATCAACCTTATTATCCTGAGATATATCCTTTTTTTTATTTATCATATTAGGCCTTTTTCCTAGTTCGCTCAATTTTTTTTCATTCATTTAAAGTTTAATATAGGCTATAACCAAACATATTTAAAGAGAAAAAAACAAAATTTTTAGAAATCTTTTTACAGATTTTTTTACTGTCATCTTATCTCTTGAAACTTTTTGATTTCTTTTGTACCACTTATAATTTTTTCTCAACTATCCAAAATTCAATCTGGATAATTTAACGCTTACGAACTTATCATACTTTCTCTAATTCGATATAAAATGGAGAGATTCCGTCTAGTTCTTTCTCTGTAGAATAATCAACAATCTCAAATCCCATATCCTCTAATTCTTCTAATGCTGTAAGTTCCTTTTTTTTACTCAGTTATGCTCAGCCCCATCCTTTTAAGAAACATTTCTCAATATTTATTTAAATTTAACTTTAAATTTAACTTGCTAATTAATAAATAATTCAAGATGTATGATTTAGTGATGTAAATAATTGAAAATAACTCTACGAATTATTAGATAATTTAAATCTTTACTTTCATAATTTCTTCTATTTCTCTATTTCTAAGATCTTTATATTTTCATAAAAATTTGATAGAAGCCGAAGAGAAAAATTGGTCAAATTAAAAACTTTATTTAGGTTTGAGTCATCTTTATATCTTTCCAACAGAGTTGAAGCATTGGTTAAAAATTCTACAAAAGTCAATTTTTTCTAAAAATGCCCAGTTTCTTTCAATTAGATTAATAAGAAATTTTTAATGATCATTACCAATTTTAGAATCCTTTAAGAGTCTTATTATCTGATTGAAATTATCCTTGATGTTTGTGTTTTGTATGATTTCCATTTTATTTTTATCACTCTGAACTAATTTTCACTATCATTTTATCTCTTGAAACTTTATTTAATGTAATCTTCCGAGCGTCTTTCTCCAATCGATCTTTAATCCTCATTATCTCATCCCACACTCTTATAGCAGGGACTTTAAGCAAGTTGGTAATAATACTTTTATATCCGCCTATTCCTGTGTGATGGATAAAAGCTTGTCTAAACTTCTTTAGCCATTTATTTCCAATTTCGGCCCATTTAATTGTTATCAACCTCATTTTTTTTGATAAAGAAAATCGTATAAATATCATTAAATTTAGTTTAGATCAAACATTTAAAAAGAGAAAAAAATGTAAACATGATACTTCATTTTGGCTATAGGTCGAAAAATATTTGGGTAAAATTAGAAAAGGTGTAAAAGCTTAGATTTCGTGTATTTCAGCGTTTATTGAGAGTTTGTTATTAAACATTTATAAATAGAAAAAAATTTAGATTTTTTTATGATATTTATTATATTAACTTTGGAATAGAATGATACAATTAAAAATATATTTGGGGAAGTAATTGAAATTCCTTATAAAAAAATCGAGCTAGTTCTTTTTAATTATGATTCAGTTGTCATTCTGCAGAAAAATAAAACAAGTATTTTTAGCAAATTCGGGTATAAAATTCTAAAAAAATTTGCACCACATAAGATTTTTACATGATTTTTGGCAGGTTAATTATCTTTAATTAAATTGTTAATCACTATTTCAGCAATATTTCTGGCATATTCTCCTGTTCTTCTAATGCTTTCCGAAATATAATTTAATCTTAATGATATGTCTTTAGATTCAATAGGATATTTACTTATATTTTCACACAATACTAGCAAATCTGAAATATGCTCTATACCCTCATTAGCCATTTTTATATTTCGCCTTTCTAATGCCTCTAGACTTTTGGTGAGTATATCTAAAGAAAAATCACTTGCATCAGATATCTGGTTAATAATCTCTATATCTATTTTTTTTTTAATGAGCTCATAAATATTTTTTGCAATTCGCACTGCGTGGTCTCCTATTCTTTCAAGATTTCTACTAATAAGAAAATAATGATTTGCTTCTTCAAGCGAAACACCCATTTTTCGAGCTAAGATAATATCTTGTAAAACCATATTAGATTGACGCGCAATAAGCCAGTGTCGTCGATTAATTTCCCCATCTCTAGATATAACATCCTCAGCTAAATTTTTATCTTTATTTTTTAAAGATATTATTGCATCTTCATGCATTGTCCTCACAAGAATATTAATTCGCTTTATACTCTTATTGAATGGCATTTCTATTGGGTTTACTAAGTCTTTAATTGTAATTGTATTTAAGGTTTCTTCAACTATTTCTGGTCCAATTGCCGTCTGTGTAAAATTTATGGCACAATCTCTAAATTGTGGGCTAATTTTACTATTAGCGACAATCTTGAAATAATTATACCCCATTATATAAGCTCCTATTAATAATCGGAATAAATAATTTACATCTTGAATTTCATCTATATGAAATTCTTTAACACGTTTTAGCTTTTCTTTAGAAGTATTAGGAGTAATTAACAGAGTTCCATCTGACTGAGGAATTAAACCTAAATTATCATTTTTATTGATTTTCATTTGTGTAATCCACTCTTTTGGAAGAGTAATCGTAAATGATGACCCTCCTGTGATTTGGACTTTTCGTATTTCCATAATAATTACTTTAATTTAGAATTAGTCTATGCTTTTTCAATATAATTTATATATATAAACAAAATATATCATTTATATATCTCTATATATAGATTATATATTCTATATATAAAAATAAAAAATTATATATTTATGTAAGAAATTTAAAATTAAGATTTTCCCTCAAAAAAATAAATAATAGGATTTGGTCTCCATTATTAATTTCAACTATATATTATATGTTGCCATCAATATTCTCTTTTAAAATCCATATTTTACGTCGAAAATGAATAAATATCGTAAATAATTCCTTTCTTTTGAAATTTTATAAAAAAATTTTTTAAAAAAAGAGGAATACAAAAATGGAAAAAAAAGGAATAGCATTTTTAGCAATAATTGCAATAATTATTACTTATTTTGCGACATGGGGAATCACAGCTCTCTATTATGATTCATCTGGAACACAAACATACACAATTAATATTGACGGCTCAACGACTTGTTTTCCAATAATAGACAAAGCGGCAGAGGAATTTATGGGACTCTATCCTAACTATGTTATTACAGTTGGTGCTGGTGGTTCAGGTACAGGAATAGCTCATGTAACTGATGGAATTACAGATATTGGTATGGCTTCGCGTCCTGTGAAATCACCGCCAAATGAAAATGTAACTGGCAATTTGAAAGATTTTTCCTTTGCCTTAGACGGAATAGCTATTATTTTTGATGCTGATAATACTCATGGTTTAACTAGTCTTACAATGGAACAGTTAGTAGGAATTTACAATGGAGCATACGATAGTTGGGATGATGTTGGTAGCACAACTTCAACAGCAACAATTGTTGTTTGGAATAGAGTTGAAGGTTCGGGAACAAGAGCATGTTTTGAAGACCTCACAGGATTAGAAGAAGATTTAGATTATGAAAATGATGTTGCTAACCACTTAAAAGCTCAATCTAATGGAGTAATGAGAACCGAAATCTCCAATAATCCAAATGCAATTGGATTTGTTGGCTTGGGTTATCTTGATAATATTGTAATTGGTGTAGAAATAGATGGTATAGCACCAACCATTGCTAATGTAAAGGATGGATCTTATGGAATATCACGATATCTACATTTAATAACTAACGGAGAACCAAATGCGGCATCAAAAGCTTTTCTAAGCTTTATTTTTGGCCCATATGGACAACAAATCGTCGATGACGAAGGTTTTGTTCGTTTATGGGATTAATTCAAATAAAAAGTTCGAGTTTTTTTAAAATTTAATTAATATTTTTTTTTCAATTTTTAAATTTTAACTCTACATTTTTTATTTAAAATAATAATTTTTTTAATTATATTTGATTAAAAATCATCCTAACCATTTCCTCTACTATCACAAATTTTCTCTATAAAATATATTCACATATGGAGAATATGATGATATAGATTTTATTTAATCTTAATTTTTCTTTCATGAAAAGGTAAAAAGATGCAAAAATAAAAAATAATATCGCATATGATTTTGATTCTTTAAGCAATGGAGTTATAAAACGATTAATAATAGAAGAAACACTAATTTAAAATGTCAATACAATTATTTGATCAAGAAGAAGTATCAAAAATAGTTCAAGAAAAATTTTCAAAAAAAGCAATTTCTAAAGAAAGTTTAATAAAATCATCTCTTTTTATATTTGCTTCTATAGCAATAATTTTTATATTTTTTATAATTATCTTTTTGTTTGCCTTAGGAGGGGGTTTCTTTCAAAAAGTTTCCTTATTTGACTTCCTATTTGGAACAAAATGGCTACCTAGCCGGAATTACTTTGGTGCTGCGCCATTAATAATGGGAACTTTATTAGTAACATTTGGAGCAATGGTGATTGCTATTCCCTTAAGTCTTGGCACCGCAATTTTTATAACTGAGATTGCTCCCCCAAAAATTAGTAGATTTCTTAAAGGAGCTGTAGAGATTCTCTCAGGAATACCTTCAATTGTTTACGGATTTTTTGGAATAATTGTTTTGAATCAATTTATAAGGATTTTCTTCGACATTCCTTCTGGTAATACTTGGCTTTCAGGTTCAATAATATTAGCAATAATGACATTGCCAACAATCGTAAGTGTATCTGAAGATGCGATTAGTGCAGTGCCTAATTATTATAAAGAAGCTTCACTTGCCGTAGGTGCAACAAAATGGCAAACAATAATTAAAGTTATTTTGCCATCAGGTCTTTCTGGTATTACTGCGGGAATTATTTTGGGAATTGGCAGAGCATTAGGTGAAACTATGGCAGTTTTAATGGTATGCGGTAATTGTGCAATTATACCTGATCCAATAACAAACATTTTTTCATGTATTAGGACAATAACTGCTAGTATTGGACTGGAAATGGGTGAAACTCCAGCTGGAAGTGTTCATCGGGAAGCATTATTTGCATTAGCAATTATATTATTTCTTATGACTTTAGCAGTAAATTCTATTGCAAACATAATTTTATCAAGATTAAATAAAAAATTTCAGGGTATTCCTAAGAGAAAAATTTTTAAAAATTTAGCATTTTCTCAAAAATTAAATGAAAATAATTTTTATTTGAAATTAAAACACAAATTTAAAAAACATAAAAGATTATTAGGGTATTCTCTGGTTTTAATAATAATTACTTTTATATTAAGTACTTTAATGGGATGGCTAAATGCTACTTTAGTTTGCCTTATTTTTATTAGTATAATAATTACAATGAATTCCATCTCTGCAAAGAATAAACAAAAAGTTTGGTACTGTTTAATAACCATTGCTTCGTTAATACTATTATTTTTTGTCGGTCTTATTATTTATTACGTAATAATAAAAGGCCTTCCCGCTATAACCTTAGAATTTGTTACTGGTTTTCCAAGTAATTTGGGAAGAGAAGGGGGTATTTTGCCGGCAATAATAGGAACCCTTTATCTTGTAGGAATTTCTGTATTATTTGCAGTTCCCATAGGTATAATAGCAGGTATTTATCTATCAGAATATTCTGCTAAAAACAGTAAAATATCAAAAATTGTACGAGCAGGAGTAGATAATTTAAATGGCACACCATCTATTGTATTTGGCTTGTTTGGTTTTGCTTTCTTTGTTGTTTTTTGTGATTTTGGCATTTCAATGCTTGCTGGTGGATTGAGTTTAGGATTAATGATTCTTCCAACAATTATTAAAACTACAGAAGAAGCTGTTAAAAGCATTCCTCAATCTTTTAGAGAGGGAAGTTTGGCATTAGGTTCAACTAAATGGCAAAGTATAAGAAAGATTGTATTACCTTCAGCTGTACCTGGAATTGTAACAGGAATTGTTCTAGGAATGGGTAGAGCTGCAGGGGAAACAGCCCCAATTTTATTTACTGCTGTTATTTTCTCTCAAAGAAAATTACCTAATTCACCTCTCGAACCGGTAATGGCTTTAACCTTTCACTTATTTATACTCTCTACAGATGTAACAAATGTAGATTTGCAAGCTGCTGGTACGGCTCTTGTATTATTAATTTTGGTTTCGATTTTATATAGTTTTGCCTTTATTATAAGAAATCGTTATAAAAAGAAAAAAACATGGTGATTTGAATGAATATAAAGTTTTCAATAAAGAATAAAAGATTAACCAGTAGTGATTTTGAGACAAATAATAATTTAAATGAAAATAATATAATAATTGAATGTAGAAATCTGAACCTTTGGTATGAGGATAATTATGCATTAAAAAATATTAATATGAAGATCAAAAGGTTCAAAGTAACTGCGATTATCGGTCCCTCTGGTTGTGGAAAGAGTACCTTAATAAGATCATTTAACCGAATGAACGATGTTATTGAGTGTTGTAAGATTAAAGGTGAAGTTAGATTTCATGGAGAAAATATTTACGCATCAAACAATAACGTTATGGAATATAGGAAGAGGATAGGCATGATTTTTCAAAAACCAAATCCATTTCCAATGTCTGTTTATGATAATGTAGCATATGGTCCAAGAATTCATAAAGTAAATGATATTGATAAATTAGACAAAATTATTGAAAAAAGTCTTAAAAAAGCTGTACTTTGGGATGAAGTCTGTGATAGATTAAAAGATTCTGCTATGGGATTATCTGGAGGTCAACAGCAAAGGTTATGTATCGCAAGAGCTTTAGCTGTTGAACCTGAAGTAATTTTAATGGATGAACCCACATCTTCTCTTGATCCTATAGCAACAGGTAAAATTGAAGATTTAATCCATGAATTAAAACAAAAATATACTGTTATGATTGTAACCCATAATATGCAACAAGCAGCAAGAATAAGCGATTATACAGGTTTTATGTATCTTGGAGAATTAATTGAATTTGGTGAAACGGAGCAAATTTTTGAAAGACCAAATAAAAAATTAACCGAAAATTACATTACTGGAAGATTTGGTTAAGAGGTAAAAAAAATGGAAAAATTTCATAATGAATTAGAAAATCTAAAAAAGGATGTTATTGATATGGGTTTTTATGCATCAAATATGCTCAATAATTCAATAGACGCGTTAAAAAATTTAGATGTGAGTCTTGCAGAAGAAATTTATTCAAGAAAAAAGAAATTGATGGAATATGATGATTGTATTGAAAAAAAAGGATTACAATTAATAACTCTCTTTCAACCTATGGCAAAAGATATAAGAACAATTGCATGTATTCTTAAAATGATTACATACTTGACGCGAATAGGTCGCTATGGGAAAGATATTACCAATATTATCACAAAGGAATTAAAGGGAAAGATTCACATCAAAAAAATTGTCAGTATACCTCAAATGATGTCCATTGTAGAAAAGATGATAATAGATGCATTAAATGCGTTTGAAAAATCCGATATATCATTAATAAAGGATTTTGAAGAACGAGATGATGTAATAGATGAATTAAGATTATCAATTTTCCGAGAGTGTCTTACATATATGATGGAATCTCCAGCAAATATTTCTATATGTATAGCTTACATAATGATTGCGCGTTATCTTGAAAGATGCGGAGACCATACATGTAAAATGGCTGAAAAAATCCATTATATGATTACCGGCGAACGTATCGAGATAAAATAATAATTAAAAAGTATCTTATTATACACTTCTATTTTTAATAATTTATTGAATTATAACAAATCATTTTCGCATTAAAATCTAATAAATATTTAAGAATGTGCGTTTAATATTTACAAAATATTAATATCTACAATTTTTGGTTCTTTTAAAAATAAAATTCGAAATTAAAAACAGAAAAACAAAAAAAGAAGCGTTTATTATATCACCAATATTTTGTTCTAAAAAAAAAATGATATTAATGGCAAGAAAGTTAATTTCTATTTTAAGGTTATTGCGCGTAAAACAATATTATAAAAATTCATTAATATTTGTGGCGACTTTTTTTGGAGAAATGATTTTAAATATTTCTTTATGGCCCATTTTAACATTAGGATTTATTCTGGCATGTTGCGCGTCATCAATAAATTATATTGTAAACGACATTATTGATATTAAGAAAGATCAATCCCATCCAGAAAAATCTAAGAAACGCCCTCTTGCATCAGGTGATTTATCTAAAGGTTTTGCATTCATTCTATTAACCATTTTGATATTTTTCATTGTTTTATGTCTTATTTTTATAATTCCAAATTTATTATTTGGGTTAATGTTAGCATCAATTATCGTCATAGGGCAATTATATAATTTTATCTTCAAAAAATATGCTTTCGTTGATATTATTTCCCTATCCATTATTTATATTATTCGAGCTATTGCAGGATGTTTTTTAATTGAAGTTTT
>Ga0114919_10003843_pt1 | contig 12075 bp, 12 predicted proteins | sample BlataG_FD_88682 | JGI IMG/M metagenome (GOLD analysis project Ga0114919, IMG submission 88682) | Deep subsurface microbial communities from Black Sea to uncover new lineages of life (NeLLi) - Black_00105 metaG | ecosystem: Environmental > Aquatic > Marine > Oceanic > Sediment | place: Atlantic... | reverse complement strand
TGGTGACGCCGAGGTTTTCGATGGCCCTTTTTATCGCATCGGCATCATCGCCTTTTACGGTTTTTTTTAAGTTGTTGACCGCGCTTTCGATTTTGCCACGGGTTTCGGGCGAGGCTTTGTCGCCGTGTTCTTTTAGTGTTTTTTCCGTTGAGTAAATCAGCTGGCCGGCCTGGTTCTTGGCGTCAACGACCTCTCTTTTCTTCTTATCTTCGGCGGCGTGGGATTCGGCTTCCTTGGTCATTTTCTCGACTTCCTGCTCACTAAGGCCTGAGCTGGATTTGATTTCGATGGACTGCTGCTTGCCGGTACCGAGGTCCTTGGCAGAGACATTGAGAATTCCGTTGGCGTCAATATCGAAGGCAACTTCTATCTGGGGAATGCCTCGCGGGGCCGGCGGAATGTCGGTAAGCTGGAACCTGCCGAGCGTGCGGTTGTCTCTTGCAAATTCCCTCTCACCCTGCAGAACGTGGATATCGACGGTGGTTTGGGTATCGGCTGCGGTTGAGAAGATTTCTTTCTTGCTGGTTGGGATTGTGGTGTTGCGATCGATAAGTACCGTTCTGACTCCGCCGAGGGTTTCAACTCCCAGTGAAAGGGGCGTTACATCCAAGAGCAGAATATCCTTGACGCCAGCGTCACCGGCCAGGACAGCCCCCTGAATGGCGGCGCCGAGTGCCACGACCTCATCGGGGTTAATGCTTTTGTTGGGCTCTTTGCCGAAGATGTCTTTGACAATCTCCTGAACCTTGGGGATTCTCGTCGAGCCGCCGACGAGCAATATCTCCGCAATATCGTTGGCTGAGAGTTTTGCGTCCTCGAGCGCCTTGCGGCATGGGTCTTTCAATCGCTCCAGAATGGGTTCTACGAGCGATTCAAACTTGCTGCGGGTAATTGTAATCTGCAAATGCTTCGGACCTGAGGCATCAGCGGTGATAAACGGCAAATTGACCGTTGACTCAAGCTGAGAACTCAATTCGCACTTTGCCTTTTCGGCGGCTTCCTTGAGCCGCTGTTGGGCCATGGGGTCGTCGCGGAGGTCGATTCCTTCGGTCTTTTTGAACTCATCGGCAAGATAGTTTATCAGGACGGCATCGAGGTCGTCACCGCCGAGGTGCGTATCGCCGTTGGTGCTGAGAACCTCAAAGACGTTGTCGCCGATGTCGAGCGTTGAAATGTCGAACGTTCCGCCGCCCAAGTCGAAGATTGCGACTTTTTCATTCTTTTTCTTTTCGAGGCCGTAGGCCAGTGCCGCGGCGGTCGGCTCGTTGATGATTCGCTCAACCTCAAGGCCTGCTATCTTTCCGGCATCCTTGGTTGCCTGGCGCTGGGAGTCGTTAAAGTAGGCGGGTACGGTAATAACGGCCTTTGTAATCTTTTCGCCGAGATAATCCTCGGCGGTTTTTTTGAGGTCCTGGAGAATCATCGCTGAAATCTCCGGCGGCGTGTATTCCTTGCCGCGGACTCCGACTTTGACCAGCTCATCTGCGGCGCCTGTGATTTTATAGGGTACGATTTTTTCTTCGGCTGAGACCTCGTTGTGGCGTCGGCCCATAAAACGTTTGATGGAGAATACCGTGTTCTCGGGATTGGTTACCTGCTGATGGCGTGCGATTTGGCCAACAAGCCGCTCGCCCTTGTCCGTAAAGCCGACGACCGATGGCGTCAGTCGAGAGCCGGAAGAATTGATTAAGACCTTCGGCGATGAGCCTTCCATAACGGCCACCACAGAAATTGTGGTTCCCAAATCTATTCCGATGATTTTAGCCATCTTAAGTTCCTTTCATTATTGCCGCAATGCCATTCCCCCTTCTGCGGGAATGACAAAAAACCTGCGTTATCGATGTTCGCTAAGATTTTAATGAGCAAAAAACGTGCCAGCCGTTGGGCCGAGTTAGCTAAAGTCACCTAAGCTCTTTTATTTCAAGAAGTTATGTTTTCTGACTTCTGTTTTCTGACTTCTGTCTGCTAGTTTTTTGTGCCATTTTGGCAGATTCGACAGTGGCGGGGGATTGGGTTTGTATTTCGTATGTTGTATGTGGGATGTCGTATGTCGTCTTGTGCGCGGGGGATTGGGTTTGTTTGGGTTTGTTTTTTCGAATCGGGCGGGGTAGGTTATTTTCATAAGCCATTGTTGAATAGGAGTTTAAGTTCATTTTGGTTTTTCGGAAATTGGCTTTGTTTTGCATAAAAGGGGGTGATTTGTAGAGGGCGCTCGACAGATGTAGAGATGGTGCCTTATAGGCACGCAAGTAAGTCGCCCGTGACTCGATGGGTATATGAGTAAATGCGTTGATGTGTAGATGAGTTTCCCCCCTGATTTTATTACTATTCAATTGTTTGGTGGGTATTATACCATAAAATTTGTTAGATGTAAAGTAAATAAAGTGACTAACGTGAGCTAAAGTTTTAATTTGACACGGATTGTTGAGTCGATTCCGCCGCGGGCGGATCTGCGACTTCGATATTGAAATCCGCCTACGGCGGGGTTGGTGGGGTAGTATTGGCTCGGAATACCGAAAAACTGCTATATTTTGGCTAAAACTGGTTTTTATCAGACTTTTTGCTTGACATTCCAAAACAAGGGCCTACAATAGATGTTAGATTTGCGGTACTTTTCAAATAAAAGGCCGCAGGTCAAAAGAGTCGTTCAACGGAGGAGCGGCATAGCGTGATTTCAGGGAATCAGAATATCAGAGAATCAGGGTGCAGGGTATCAGGAATCAGGTTATCAGGTTCTAAAGTGAGCTAAAGTTGCCCGGTTGTAGAAACTTGTTTGTCGGTGTCGAAGCTGGTATCGCAACTGGAAGCTCGACGTTAGATGCTCGAGGAAAAGCGAGTTTCAAGCTTCTACGACAAGCATCGACAACCTTAAACGAAAACTGCAATTTAGGCACTTTTCACTTCTTAGTGTCTTGGTGTCTTTGTGGTAGAAAAGTTTTTTAAGGAGAAGTAATGATGGAAAGAAAAAAGATTTTTTTGGCAGTTGTAATTTTGCTTGTTGTCTTTTTTGTAATGCCTGTGGAAGCAACGATTCAGCCGAGCTTTCAGGGCGTGGGCGACCTGCCGGGGGGATTATCCGCGAGCTTTGCTCGCGATGTTTCAGCGGATGGTTCAGTCGTCGTAGGGGAGAGCGACTCTGGGGCGAGCTCTTACAGGGAAGCGTTTCGCTGGACATCATCGACAGGAATGGTTGGAATGGGTGATTTGCCGGGCGGCAACTTCAAAAGTGAAGCTGATGGTGTTTCAGCCGATGGGTCAGTGATTGTGGGAGAGGGATATTCCACTAATGCCACAGAGGCATTTCGCTGGGAGAATGGTGTTATGACCGGCTTGGGCGACTTGTCGGGTGGCACGAGCGGGGCTCGCCGCGTATCAGCTGACGGTTCAGTCGTGGTCGGATGGAGCCAATCCGCGTTAGGAAGGGAGGCATTTCGCTGGGAGAATGATGTAATGGTTGGTCTTGGCGACTTGTCAGGTGGGGATTTCTATAGCTCTGCTCTTGATGTCTCAGTAGACGGTTCGGTTATCGTAGGATGTAGTAAATCTGCACTGGGAGATGAAGAGTTTCGCTGGGAGAATAATGTGATGGCTGGTCTCGGCGACTTGTTGGGCGGCGCCTTTTCAAGTTATGCCAATGCTGTCTCCGCCGATGGGACAGTTGTGGTGGGACGCAGCTCTTCCGCTTTGGGGGATTATGAAGCGTTTCGCTGGGAAAATGGTGTGATGCAGGGTCTTGGTGACTTACCGGGTGGAATTTTCGGAAGCGAAGCTTTTGACGTCTCAGCCGATGGCTCAGTCGTACTTGGGATGAGCCACACGGGGTCAACTTGGGAAGCATTTATATGGGATGCGGAGAACGGTATGGGGAATCTGAAAGAGGTGTTGGTGGGCGATTTCGGGCTCGAGCTGACCGGATGGACCTTGCACAGTGCGCATATCTCCAATGATGGCTTGACATATATTGGTAACGGGACAAATCCTAATGGAAACCCTGAAGGTTGGATTGCAACTATCCCCGAACCAGCAACGCTTTTACTGCTCGGGCTCGGTGCGGTGATGATGAGCAGAAAACGTAGAGCATAGACTATACTTATCAGGAGAATTATTATGCCAAATCTTTATCTTCAATTGTTGAAGATTCCAGCTAATCGTGCCGCGCTAAATACGGCAAGGGCATATATTAGCTTAAAAGGAAGCTCAGTAATAAAAGTGGGCGACACGACATTTACGACTATTTCAGCAGAATGTCGCACATCGAAAGAAGTCGAAGAAGCAGCAAACCGGCTTGTCAAAGAGCTGAAGGCAATAAAAAGACAAGCAGCAACATTCTTTGAAAAAGAGAAAAAGAACAGATGAGATATAGCAAATAAATCGAAAGCGGAAAAACCACCGAAGGCGATTCCATATTCCTTATATCCGGCGCTATTGGTGGATGGCTGAATGCGGGTGGGGGAGTGAGGTAAAGTGCTCTAAAGTGACTAAAGTGACTAAAGTGGTCTAAAGTGACCCCCGCAACTTTCTGCGAAAATTAAACGCGGGGATAAATACTAAAGTGACACATAGGTGTCATCCCTTCGGCAAGCTCTGAGGCGAAGCCGCAGAGTCTGGTCACGCGGCACGGGCTTGGAGCCCGTGGAAACACGGCCAAGATGGCCGTGCTACAAAAGAGATTCTTCACTTCGTTTTGCTCCGTTCAGAATGACAGGATTCGTTGATTAGTGAATTAGTCGATTAGGGTACCAGGGCAGCAGGGCGTAGGATATCAGGAGGGCTCCCGCAAAGCGGGGTCCCAAATCAGGACACCAGGAAAAGACGGAGTCGACCTGGGATGAGCCATCCCCAAGCTGCGCTTGAGGCTGCCACCCACCGGGGACGATTTTGCTGCTTGGGCTGGGGGGGGTTGATGCTTAGAATTAGAAAAAGAGAATATCCCATATCGAACAAGGAATGTCCAATGATAAAGTGAGATTCTTCACTTCGCTTTGCTCCGTTCAGAATGACAGGCTTCGTTGATTAGAAGTCATCCCAAAACCTCAAAGAAATGCCGTTTATGGCACTGAGAATGCCGATAACGGGGGTTTTGGGATAGGTTCTAGTGAATTAGTCGATTAGGGTACCAGGGCAGCAAGGAATCAGGGTGTAGGGTATCAGGGAATTCATGACTTAGGGGCAAAAGGTACAAATCTTTGCTGTCTCTGCGGTCACAGAATACGGGTTAGACAAATTATTTGGCGGGCATAGCCCACCCTACATTTTTTGGTTGAGCGCTGAGCGGATGATTTGTGCCCGCAGTGCGTCTCTGTGGGCGGGGTCGAGGGTTTCGCCGTGGTTTAGCTGGAGATGAGCGGGGAGCGTGAGCATAAACAGGCGGTTTATAGTGGCAATTGAAGGGCCGTGACGTTTATCGAGGCCGCCGGTGCCGCAGAGCGCGCAAAGCCGCTTTATAGCGGGAGTTGAGGCGCCCATATGCTCGTACATATTGATTCCGAGCCGTAAGTGGCTCAACAGGAACAAGGCCTCCTGGGAACTTATTAAGTGGGCGTTTTGCAACAGCGCCATCGCCCGGGAGATTTTATCGTCGAGGATGTCGGTTTCCTTCGAGAGCAGGCGACTTCTGGCGATATTTTCGTACTCAACTATTTCGGGGATAATGGAGTTTTCAAACTGCGAGACGATTTGAGCTTCTGAGACACCGAGCGTAACCTGATTGGACAATTGATAGAGGTCGCTGACCGCTTCGGTTCCCTCGCCGAAGAGCCCCCTGACGGCCAAGCTCATATCCTTAGCCGCGTTGAAGAACTTCTCAATCTGGCCGGTCATTTTCAGGGCCGGCAGATGCAGCATTACCGAAATCCTCACGCCGGTGCCCAAATTAGTCGGGCAGGCCGTCAGATACCCCAAACGAGGGCTGAAGGCATAATCGACCTTTTGCTCTATCATATCATCGATGTCATTTATCTGCTTTGCGCACTGAGACAACTGGCAGCCGGCTTTGAGGACCTGGAGTCGCAGATGGTCCTCTTCGTTAATCATAGCGGTGAAGAATTCCCGCTGGGCCAAGACGACGCCCCGCGGGCCTTTGCCGAAGGCGTGGTGCCGGCTGATGAGATGTCGTTCCACGAGGAAGTTTCTGCTCAATTTCGGCGCTTTATCCACGCTGATGTAATAGACTTTATCGCCCAGCTTCAGGGACATCAGAACGTCTTTTAGCTTGGCGAGTATTTCAGATTTTTCGGCATTTGAGCAGCGGCTCAGAAATTTGTGTCCGGCGAGATTTCTGGCCAGCCGAATCCGCGATGATATCACGATATCGGACAACGGCCCGGAGCCGTCAAACCATTCATTTATGTCATTACTAATGTCGGTCAGTTTCATCGTGTTTCGTATATCGTATATTGTATGTCGTATGTTGTGTCTGGTATTTATTTTTCACACTGTTTTATTTTGTCCCGCAATTTTGCCGCCAGCTCGTAATCCTCGTTCTGCACCGCGGTGTCCAGCTGCTGACGCAGACTCAGGAGTTCTATTTGCTTCTTTGTGTCCCGGGGTGTTTTCGAGGGGAGCTTGCCGCAGTGAGTTATTTTTCCGTTATGGGCCTTTTCGATAAGCGGCTGAAGCGATTTTTCGAAAACGTCATAATCATTTGGACAACCCAGGACCGCCTCCTTGCGGAATTGGTCCAGCGTGAAGCCGCAGGTCGGGCATGCGGCCTGCTGCTGAGAAGGGTCGGAGAGTTCATCGTCACTCGGCTGAACGGCAAGCAGACTGCTGAGCAGCTCATTGATGGGGATATGGCTCTTGACAGCTATACCCTGCTCGGCGGCACAATGCTCACAGATGTGCATTTCGGTGCGGGCGCCGTCTGTAATCTCGGTTAAGTGAATGGTCGCTTCGGTATTGTTACAAATCTGACATTGCATATTACACCATCTTGTATTATACCACAATTCCGCCTAAATAATCGTCAAAATTATAAAACAACTATAAGAGCTTATCCAAATAAGCCGATTTTTTAACCGCCGAATTTTGCCAAACAGCCCGGTTCCTCGCCAACCGCGATATTTCGCAATTCGACGCCTTTGGGCAGTTTGATTCGGAGTTTCTCATATACGTATCCGGCTACGTTCTCTGCCGATGGGTTGTTCTGCCGAAAGTAGGAAACTGACTCCAACTGCGAATTATCAAACTCAGCTACTATATCATCGAGCACGGCCTTTAATCCGTGAAAGTCCATCACAACACCCATACCGTTGAGCTTGTCGCTGCCGACCTCGGCGGTAACCAGCCAGTTATGGTGGTGTGCAGGCTCCTTCGAGCCATCCGGCAGGGCCAGTTGGTGCGATGCCCTAAAGCTTGTTTCGACACTAATCGTAAACATATCAGGACTCAAGACTCAGGGTTCAAGACCTGGGTTTGGGGCCTTTGGTACGGGATTTTTTTTCAGGCGCTGCTGCAAACGCTCATAGACATTTTTCGGAACGAGGTTTGAAAGGTTGCCGCCGAGCGAAGCCACCTCGCGAATCAATGTAGAACTGGTGAAGCCATATTGCTCACTGGTCATAATAAAGACCGTTTCAATGCCGGTGACGGCACGGTTAGTCATAGCGAGCTTGAACTCATAGTGCACATCGGTGAGACTTCGTAAGCCGCGGAGAATGACATCGGCCTTCTTTTTGGCAGCATACTCAACCGTCAACCCGTCAAAGCTCTCCACCGAGACACCCGGCATATCAGCTATTAGCTCGGCTATCATTTCCACACGCTCGGCGGGTGTGAAAAGCGAATTTTTGACAGGGCTTCGCCCTACCGCAACGATAAGCTCATCAAAAAGCTTAACAGCTCGGTTGATAACGTCCAAATGCCCGCTTGTAATCGGGTCAAACGACCCCGGGAAAATAGCTCTAACAAACTTTCTGGTCATCAGTGTACCTTTCCTATTGGATGCACCGAAAGGACATTATACCCAGGTCGGCGAATGCAATCAAGGGTATCAATCAAGATTTGGAGATATAATAAAGCGGGCCGAGAAAGGAGGAGGCGTCTGAAAAGACATCCCGGCCCGCATTCAACCAGTCCTATTATATTGTACGCTTGCTAACAGACAGAAGTTCACCGCAGCAGACGGTGAACCGCCATAAATTAAATGCGAAAAAGCCCCGCCGCAGGGAGAGGACAAAGCAAGAGAAAGCAGAAGCTTAAGAGCCTATCCAAATAACCCGATCTATCCCCAAGGGAAGGGCGATGCCTGCGTTGTCAGCCAAAAACATTCTCAACGTGGAGAAAACGCACCTGCGAGCATTTTTGGTCTGCCGCCTTGGCCTCGAACTTTTCGCTCGGCCTCATAACGACCCGGTTATTCGAATAAGCTCTAAATCATGACCGTAATTCTAAGAATCCTTCACAACTAACTTTATCTCATCGGCGTCAACAAGCAATTCTACGTGTCCGCAATCAAAACACACATTCCCCGTAACAAGTGCTCCGGTTGTAAAAACCGTTACAAATTTGGCGTGCTTGGGGCGAGCATAGAGCTTTCCTGTAGATTGGAGCTCGCTGGGTACAAGATTTGTGCCACCACATCTCAAACATTTCTTTTCATCACTCATAATACAACTCTCCATCCAACATCTTCAAGAATAGCTTCTACAAACTCTACAGTCGAGTTTGTCTTTCCTCGGAGTTTTATCACCCCCGCAAGAACTAATAAATATTGTATCATATCATTTTGGAAAGGTCAAGAGTTTTCGGGCGGAACACCGGGCAAGGAACTATGTTCTTTCAAGTGTGTATCATTGCACGTCGGTAACGGTATGATTCCCGGACCCAAATGGATTTAAGAAAATGATATGTCACAAAAAAAGTAAGCTGGTTGTCGGTATGTTGGTCAAGCTTACTAATTAACCCACCATTTCTATTGTCGTTAGGGCACTGAACCTGTCATCAACAAGTTCAAATTCTTTTTCAAGCCCAGCTACTGCAAAGACACCCTTGATTGCAACAGCAACGCCACAGAAAACAAGCCGACGTCCCCAGTCAGCCATGAGATTCCGCAACTCTAAGAGCTTCGAGAGACTTGAAGAAGTCACGATATCAACGTCTGAGAAATCGATTATCACGCTACGGACATCCCTTTCACAGAGAATTCCTGCAACACCATTGAGTTCCTCGGACATTTCCGGTTCCCGGGGCAAATCCACGACAATTATATTATCCGACCAATGCTGAATTGCCATTTTAACCCAAACCTCCTACCCGGCGTTAATATATGGACATGCAGCGGCTATTGCGAGCCACCTTTGAGGACGGGAAACCTTGAAATGAATCATGGCCTTCCATGCCTCCTCCAAATTCCATCAAATCCATTTTAATGGATGTTTTTTACCACAGGTCTCGTCGCATGTCAAGAAAAAAACCACAAATTTTGAGGTTTTTTTGGCCTTTTTTACTCACAGCAAGCAGCAAACGGCCATTCTGCAAGCGCAGGGATATTCAAATAACGCATCGACCTCACGGCCTGGAGAACCAGAATGAGGATTTTTGTGTCTACGGATTTTGTGCTTAGCGAAAGTGTGCGCTCGGCCGTCGACTATGCAGGGCGTCTCTGCCACAACAATAAGCGCGGCAATCGCCTGCTAAGAGCACCTGGAGAAGGTAGTGCTGCGTCCGTTTTTTCGCGTTCGACTATCCTGAAACCCACAAGAAAACCGGTAAGCACAATACCCCCCAGGAATCCACCAACATGCGCCAGATATGCTGTGGGCAAAGAGCCGATAATGCCGGCGGTCAAATTCAGTAAAAACCACACCAAGATTATCCAGAGCCCCAGGCGGCCGAGCCGTCCAAAACAAAGAACAACATGCATTCCGAGAACACCCATAATTGCACCGCTTGCGCCAATGGCTGGACGACCATCGTAGGTAATGTGGACGATTGCCGAGGCCACCCCCGCAAACACATACGCAAAAGGATATGCGGCATTTCCTATTCTCAGGCACACATAGCGGCCAAATATCCAAAGAGTAATGAGATTCCAAACAGTGTGCATAACACTTGCGTGGAGCCACATATGGCCAAATATCGCTTCGATAGACCAGCACTCCAGAATCATGCCATTTAGATACTGCTGGCCGGAGTCATAGGTAAACTGAATTGCAAAGACCAAAGCTACCAGCACCATTACCAGATAATTGCCAATGGGTAAACCCGGCGATGAAATGCTCCTTTTGAATGATACGTGCATAACAGGTTCCTCCTTGAAGTATTCAGGTCATCCTAACCTGTGTCCTTGCCTATCATTTGGAAACATTTCGGAAGGGGCAACAATTTCGGCTGTTGCCGGCAACGTGATGGTCACGTTAAGGAATGGGACAATACTGGAACTTCCCTTTTCCATTATCTCTCGTCCTTGAGAAAAATCTCCATTTCAAACAAATTATGACTCCCGGCGCCAATCTATGGCAGGCAGAAGCACAGACAAAGCCGTTATCACGGTTACGGCCTCGGTAAGGCAGAACCTCGTAACAACCGTTCTGAGTGGGGAAAGTTGAGAAGAAAATAAAGCGGCCTTCTCAGTCCTCCTCAATAACCACAAACCTTATATAAAGCATATACCTTACTGAGAGAAAGATGTCAAAAGAAAAGTCCGGTAAAAAGAAGTTTTTTTCGTAAAAATGGGGATTAGGGGCCCAAAAAGCTGGTTGTCGGGGTATTTTTTACACAAAAAAACAGGCCGGCTCAGCGGTCGGCAACGAACGAACCGTCCCTGATAATGATAATGAAAACGTCATTTCGGGCGGATTTGGGGGACTATTGCTTTAGCCACCTATCCAGCCAAGCGATAACTGTTTCGTGCCAGAGAATGGAATTGTTGGGCTTGAGGACCCAGTGATTTTCATCAGGGAAGTAGAGCAACTTGCTGGGGATTCCAAGCCGCTGGAGGGCATTAAACGTAGCGAGCCCCTGGGTGTCAACCACGCGAAAGTCCAATGCACCGTGAATTACCAGCATAGGCGTTTTCCAATTCCTGACGTAGTTTACGGGATTGTGCTTCTCGTAGCCGGCAGGGTTATCCCAAGGGGTGCCGAGGTGGTCCCACTCAGGAAACCAGAGCTCTTCTGTGTCGAAGTAGGCCATCCGTTCGTCGAGGTTGCCATCATGATTCACCAGACAGCGGAAACGGTCGGGCCAGTTGCCGGCGACCCAGTTAATCATATAACCGCCGAAGGAAGCTCCTAAAGCACCCACCCGGTCGCCATCCATCCAGGGATATCGCTTCAAAGCAGCGGCCAGTCCTTTCTGCAAGTCTTCGAGGGGCTTTCCGCCCCAATCGCCCCGGATTGAATCGGTAAAGCGTTGTCCATATCCTGTAGAGCCGTGGAAATCCACCATAACCGCGGCGTAACCGGCCCCTGCATAGGCCTGCGGGTTCCAGCGATAATGAAAACTATTACCAAAAGAACCCTGTGGGCCTCCGTGAATCAGAAAGGCGACAGGGTATTTTTTAGCCGGCTCAAAGTCCACAGGTTTGACCACATAGCAATACACCGTTTCGCCGTTCCAGCCCCTGAAAGTGAACTGCTCGTATTCGCCGGTTCGGGCGGCGGTGATTTTTGCGGCGTTGATGCGCGTGATTTGGCGGACGTCGCCGCCATTGGGCTTGACCGAATACAGTTCCACCGGCGAACGCAGATTACTCAAGCCATAGACAATCCGACCAGACGCTATGGAGGGAGAGCTTACGCGGCCGTCTCGAACGAGAGTGCGAACCTTTGCGGTCTTGACATCGATGGCGAAGAGGGACTTCTGGCCTAAATTGGCGGCTGCAGCGTAAATGGTTTCGCCGTCAGAGGAGAAGCAAATAGATGAAGGACTGCGGTCCCAATTTTCTGTCAGCGCCCGTCTTCTGGCTCCAGGCCAGGGCTGCAAGATAATTCGGAAGCGGTCAGACTCGCTGACCGGTCGGGTCATAGCCTAGTAAGCCAGGGTCTTGCCATCGGGCGAAAAGACCGGGTTGGTGTCCCATGCTTCGTTTCTCGCAGTCAAACACGTCGGTGGTCTGGAGCCATCAACCGGTGC
>Ga0114919_10003842_pt1 | contig 12076 bp, 13 predicted proteins | sample BlataG_FD_88682 | JGI IMG/M metagenome (GOLD analysis project Ga0114919, IMG submission 88682) | Deep subsurface microbial communities from Black Sea to uncover new lineages of life (NeLLi) - Black_00105 metaG | ecosystem: Environmental > Aquatic > Marine > Oceanic > Sediment | place: Atlantic... | reverse complement strand
TGACATCCAACGATCGGCCACCAGCACCCTGCTGACACTGGTTGCTGGCGGCAGCTCGCTGACAGTACAGGTCGGTCGCCGCATCATGGCAGTGCCATCGGGAATCGACGTCGGTGCTACCGTCGAGGCAACCGGCATTCTACAGGTTAGCCTAGCGGCCCCCTTTGATCGCATGGCTGGTCCTGAGGAGCGGCCGTACGCCGAGCCGATCCAACAGCTGACCTTGCTCCCACGGTCGGCCGCCGACCTCACCGTGCTCACGCCCGCCGCCAGGTGGCGGTGCAGGCGGCCCGGGTGGCCGGTGAAGTCCGCCGCCGCCACGATGCCGAAATTGAGTTCCAGGCTGCGCTGCGGGAACGCAACCGGCTGGCGGCAAATCTGCACGACACCCTGCTCCAGACGCTTGGTGGAGCCAGCTTTCAGCTTGACACCTGCCGGCGGGCGGTGGCCCGCGACGATCGTGCCGAAACAGCCAACCATCTCGACGTCGCCCGCCGCATGCTCAAACATGCTGCTGGTGAACTCCGCAGTTCGGTCTGGGCCCTGCGGACCATGCCCCAGGCCGGTCGCAGCTTTGCGGAGTCGCTTGACACGATCGTTGAGCAGCTGGCCACCGGTCAAGAGGCCGACCTGCGGCTGACCGTCACCGGCACCCGCTTTGACCCTCCCGACTTTGTCGCCGGCAACCTGCTGCTGGTTGCCCAAGAGGCCATCCGCAACGCTCTGCACCACGGGCAGGCGACAACGGTCGCAATCCAGCTGAACTTCCTGAGTGATCCCAGCCGCATCGATCTCCTCGTGCAGGACAATGGCCGCAGCTTTGACCCCGCCACTGCCGCCGGCCCCAGCCAGGGCCACTTCGGCATCCAGGGCATGCGGGAACGGCTGAACAGCCTCGGCGGCAGCCTGACAATCGACAGTGTGCCTACCCACGGCACGAGGGTGCAGGCCAGCGTCGCGATCACGGCCCTGTCTGATGAAGAGGATGCCGCTTGAATCATGAGGGCACGTCGCCCCGGTCTAGCATCTCTAACGGCGCCAGCCTCCTGCCGCATGCTCTCAGTCGGCAGAGAGTCGTTTCAGGATTTTGCGTGCCAGTAGCTCCTTGATTTCACCATGCCGTGGCACTGCTTCGACCACTCCAGTTTGAGGATTGATCCACAGAGAATGGGAACCGCCTTCCCGCTTCAAATAGCAGCCGACTTGCCTCAGGCGTTTTTCGAGTTCATGACGCTTCATGAAACCGATACAGTCGCTTGAATGGCATCTTTCGGGAGGCCCCGAAGCACATCGGCCCGGCGATCTTCAAAGAGAAGCGAAATCGCCTGCCCCAAGCTGTCGATAGCCTCCTCGACTGTCTCTCCCTGCCCATTCGCACCAGGTACCTCCGGGCAGACCGCCCAATAGCCACCTTCCGGTGCCGCCTCAACGATTGCAGTAAAGTCAGCTTTCATGGTGCCGTCTCCAGGAAACGAAATCTCCACAAATAGTATAGTTGTGGTGCACAGCCGCTGGCCTGGAAGAGCTCCGGTAAACGTGCTGCCTGTCCGGTCGCTTCCGCTCCCGGCTTCCTCAGTTGAAAAGTGTCGACGAGCGAAGGGGTGCCCCTCTCCACGAGCGAGCTACGGAAGCAAGCGTAGCCTGGAGTGCGAAGCGCAGCGGACGTGCAGTGAACCGAGGCCAAGGATGGCCGAGGTGAACGTCCAGCGAGTGTGGAGGGGTGCCCCCTCGCGGCTGCTGACTTCAATGAGTTCTGCGCCATCCAGGCGACCGCTCACGCCGCCTCGATCGCATCAACCGGACTGCCCGGTGGCGTCTCCCCAAAGTAATACTTCTTCGCGTCGGGGTTGTTGAGGACCTCTTCGGCGGTGCCGTGGCAGAGGATCTTGCCGGCCCGCACCACATAGCTGCGGTCGGTGATCGCCAGGGTCTCCCGCTCGCGGTGGTCGGTGATCAGAATCGAAATACCGTCGTCCCGTAGCCCCATGATGATCTTCTGGATCGAATGGATCGTCACCGGGTCGATGCCCGTGAACGGTTCGTCCAGCAGGATGATCCGGGGCTCGGTCACCAGGCAGCGGGCAATCTCTAGTCGCCGCTTCTCACCACCGGAGATGTAGTGGGCCTTCGACTTGCGGATGCGGGTGATATCGAACTGCTCCATCAGCTCCTCGCACCGCCGCTTTCGCTCCTTCGGGCTCATGCCGATTAGCTCCATGATCGCCAGCAGGTTCTGCTCAACGGTTAGCTTGCGGAAGACGCTCTGTTCCTGGGCCAGATAGCCCATGCCGCCGTCCCGGGATCGCTTGAACATTGGCCACTTGGTGATCTCCTGATCATCCAGCAGCACCTGGCCGCCGTCGGGAATCACCAGCCCACAGGTCATCCGAAAGCTGGTCGTCTTGCCGGCGCCGTTGGGCCCGAGCAGGCCGACGATTTCACCCTGCTGCACCTCAAAGGCGACCCCATCGACCACCCGGCGGCGACCGTAGATCTTCACCAGTCCTTCGGCTTTTAGCAGCGACATCGTTCCTTCCCTGGCCTTTTCATCCTGCCAGTCTCAGCAGGGCTCCACCTGGCCTGCCGACAAGCAACTGTTAGCGGATTGGCCGCATCCTCGCGAAGTTGGGCCATGAGGGCAATCGCACTTCGCCTAGCTTTGGCAGCCGAACCGTCACATGCCAGGCCGCCGGCACCATGTGCGGCCAGAAAATCGCCACCGCCCGGCCGATCAGCAGCCGGCGGTCGACATGGTAGACGTCGCTCCAGAGCCGGCCGTCCTTGCTGGCAGCCGAGTTGTCTCCCAGCACAAAGAACTGATCAGTCTCCAGCGGAAATGCCAGCACCGACTTCTCTCTGATTTCACCGCGGCGACCCACCCCGACCGCTCCGATGTAATAGCCGTCCCGCAGCACCTGAAGCGACGAGACACTCAGATCGACCGGCCCGCCTGCGGCGGTCACGCTGATGCCGGCCGGCGCCAGATCGGAGGGTTCATCCTCGCCGGGCACCACCGCCATCAGTACTGGCTGCCGCTGGGCTGCCTCGTCAAATGGCGTCTCCCAGACCACCGGCTGCCGAAGCGGTACTGGCTGATCATCGACAAACAGCATCAGCTGGTCATCAACATTGGCAAACAGCAGCTGCCAGCTGCCCTGCCCCCGTACCCGGGTCTGCACCCGGTCAGTCGCGGCCTCAGCCGCAGCCAACTCGGCAATGCCGCTGGCCAGATCGATGGTGCAACGATGCCGCTGGCCACCATCAACCAGATCGAGCTGCACCACCCCGGTGGCTGAACGGCTCTCCAGCCGACAGGCAACTGCCAGATCTCCCACCCAGTGGCCGTCGTGGTGAATCGCGTTGTATGCCTGAAAATCGTCGACGAGATCGGGGCGGGCAGGCAGCTCAAGCCCCTGCCCCAGCCGGGCCTGCTTCCAGTCCTCGGCCGCCGGCATGAAGTGACGAAACCGCAGCGTTGCCGATTCCCCAGCCGCACACGACGCGGTGAACCGACGCCGTCGATCCTCCGCCTGCCAGCGGCCACCGCGGCTGCCCGGCTGGGCCCAGTCGGTCCAGGCCGGCGGCCAGCCTTCGTCCTGCAGCACGGCTGCCGGATGGTCGCTGTCATGCACCATCTGCAGCATCGCCCGCATGACCCGAGGCGGCTTGCGGGCAATCTGCGGTTTTCCACCATTGCGGCTGGTCCAGATGTCACCGCCAACCAGCTGCACCGTCTCTCCCGGCAGACCGACCAGCCGCTTGATGTAGTTGGTGTCGGAGTCCTCGGGATACTTGAAGACCACCACATCCCACCGCTGCGGGTCGGCAAAGTCATAGGCGAACTTATCGACCAGAATCCGGTCGCCATCAAAGGATGGATAGCGGGCGTCATATTGAATGTCGGTCCCCTGCCCCTCGATCAGCCGCATTGTGTTTCCGCAGTTGGGACAGGTGGCCGCGGCAATCATCTTGCCCGCGAGTCGCAGCCGCAACGCTGCTAGCTTGCCATCATCGGCCTCATAGTCGGCCAGCTTCCGTCGGGTCACTTCCCGCTGCTGAGGCCCGGCTGAGGAATCATCCGCCAGCCGTCGCAGCCGCTCAACCTCTTGGTCGAGCTTGGCCAGTTCGGTCCGCAGGGTGTGCGACTGATCGTCTTCCTCGCGGCTGGCCCCCGTCTGAAAGTTGAAGCCGCATTCGCTGCAGTCGAGATCCTTGTGCCGGCCCATCAGCGTGGGTGCCATCGACCCGGTCGGAATCACAAACGCCTCGGCCTCGAAGGCCCGCAGCAGGAGTGCCAGAAACAGGGCCACCACAATCGACTCAACCGTCTCGCGGCCAGGAACCAGCGGACCACGCACCGTGTCACTGACCCGGGGTGCATCGGGGTGCGGCGGCTGCTCGGCTTGGTCCTGTTCGTCCTGAGGCTTTTCAGTGAAAGCGATCATGATTCCTCCTGCTCCGGCCCGGTCGTAACCGGCCCGCTTCCAAGCGTCTCGTCCACCAGCTGCCGCACATCGGCATAGGTGAAGGGCCGGTCGAGTTCCGTGGCGGCATAGTCGTCATCAAATCGCCGCAGCAGCGTGCCGTCGCGGCCATAGACATAGACCGCCGGCACGCTGGTCAGTTCCAGCTTTTCATAGAGCGTGTCCGAATCCTCGCGGCCCAGCAGATTCTCAATAGCCCCTGCCTCCACCTGATTGAGAAACTCCTGGACAGGAGGTAGCACCTCCTCGGGTGTGCCGAAACCCTCGTAGTCAAATGACAGCGACAGGCAGGCGACCTGGTCGCCATAGTCGCGGGCCAGGCCGACCAACCCGGGAAACTCCTTCACGCAGGGTGGGCAGGAGGTGCTCCAACAGTCGAGCACGACAACCTTGCCCCGATGGCCGGCAATCCGCTCAAGGAGTTCGGCGTGGTTCACCAGCGCGACCGTCACAGGAGCAGCCGGCGGGCTGGCAGTTGCGGACGGGGGAGCTGAAGGCGTCGCCGTCGCCGGCTCGGGCGTCGAGTCGGCGGCACAGCCGACCAGCATGCAGAGGCCCGCGGCCAATGCTGCGATTGACCACCCGGCCGCTATCATGCCCTTTCTCATGCCAGCCATGCCATCCTCCACCGGGTCACCCTTTGAGCACCTCCGCCACAAGCCGCCAGCCCAGCTGGCCGCCCCGCGGGAACTTATCCTCGCCTGCCCGGAGTTTCGCAGCCGGGTCAATCTCTCCAACATCGTACGAACCTGCGGCTGTTTTGGCATCCAGCGGGTGGTAGCCTGCGGGTCGGGCAAGCTGGACGAGCGAATCGCCCGCGACGGGGCCGACGCGGTGCAGATCGAGGTTCATCGCAGCCTACCCCCGGTGCTTGACCGGCTCAAACGAGAAGGCTGGCAGTTGGTCGGCCTTGAGCAGGCGACCCACTCTGAAAATCTCTTCTCATTCAAGTTTGTCAGCCGGACGGTGCTGGTGATCGGCAACGAACGACTCGGAATCGAGCCGGAGGTGCTCGCCCGGCTCGACCGGGTGGCCGAGATTCCGATGGCGGGCTTGCCCCACAGCCTCAACGCCGCCACCTCAACCGCGCTTGCCATCTATGAATATTGCCGACAGTTTCCCGAAGGTGGCGACGGCCGGCCGGGGGCGAAGCCATGACGTTGGTGATCGGTATCGATGAAGCGGGCTACGGACCCAACCTCGGCCCCTTGGTGATCGGTGGCTCGCTCTGGCGAGTGACAGCTGAGTCCACCGAGGACGTCACAGCATCGGCAGCCGATGATCAGCTGGCCCTACTTGCCAGGGCACTGGCTGACCGGCAATCGGGCGGCAGACCCCTGTGGGGTGATTCCAAAAAAATCTTCAATCGTCAGCGCGGCGAGGCGGCGGCGTTGGCCGCCCTTGAGCGGGGCGTGCTAGCAGCCGTCGCGGCGACGGGCAGCCTGCCGGCAGCCGGCGGCGACCTGCTCAATACATTGGGGTTGCGGCTGCCCGCTGACGCTGCCGCCGGCTGCTGGCAGGCACTCGCTGAACAGCCACTTCCTCACGTGGCCACAGCCTCCGACTGCCAGCGGTCGCTGGCCGAAGTGAGCAATAGCCTGAAAGCCCACGGCATTGAACTCCTGGCCGTCACCTGCCGCTGGATTTTTCCGGCCGCCTTCAATGCCGCCCTCGATACCGGCCAGAACAAGTCGGACATTCTCTCGCAGGCCTCACTCGGCCTTGCAGCCGACTTGCGACGGCACGATCCTGCAGCTGCTGCCAGTATCTGCTGCGACCGGCACGGCGGCCGCAAGCGGTACGCCGGCGTGGTCTCGCACTGCTTTGATGCCGCTCGGGTTGAGCCGCTGGAAGAGTCTTCGAGCTGTTCACGGTACCTGATTCACACAGACGGCCCCGCCACCACCATCAGTTTTTCCGTCGGCGGTGAATCACAGCTGCCGGTGGCGGTGGCGAGCATGACCGCCAAGTACATCCGAGAACTAGCGATGAAGGCCTTCAACCGATTCTGGACGGAGCACACCGAGTCGGTGCGACCAACCGCCGGCTATCCCCTCGACGCCCGCCGCTGGTGGCACGAGACCACTGCGGCGCGGCAGCAGCAGGCAATTCCTGATCACGCCCTCTGGAGACGGGCCTGACCTTGCCCCGATGCCAAACGGCATCCACAATTTGTTGCATGCCAACCCTGACAACCCAGCTCTTCATCGTTCGCCACGCCTGGGCTGAAGATCCAGGCCCCGATCTCGACGACCATGCCCGGCCGCTGACCAAGAAAGGCCGCAAGCGGTTCGAGCGGTTCATCCGGCAGCTGCAGTCCGGTGGGCTTGAGGTCGATCTGATCGTCACCAGCCCGCTGGTCCGCACCCGGGAAACCGCCGAGATCATGGCCGAGGTGCTCGGCACACCCAGGCTGGAGATCCATGATGCGCTTGCCCCTGCCTCTGACTGGCAAGGCATAGTCGAGTGGACCATTGAAGAAGACGCCGCCCGAGTGGCCTGGGTAGGCCACGCCCCCTGCGTCGGCCGGCTGGTCGCCCTGTCAATCGGGGATGGCACAGCAGCGATCCGGATGCAGAAGGGGGCAGTCGCCTCCATCCGCCTCGATGACGGCCTCGGCCATCCGGGTGAACTGCAGTGGCTGGCCACCGCCCAGTTGCTCGAGGCGGCCTCGTGACTGCCGAAGGGTCAATTCTCACTCCTCCGAGGAAGTTCATTGCATGTCACGTCACGTCTTTTCATGGTGTCTGCCATTCGGACGCCTGTTGATTACCGCGTGCCTGTTGCTCGCTGCCGGCTGCGCGGGTGAGGGGCAGCCGCCCGGCGAGGTGATTGAGATTGAGACGATCGAGATCATCGAACCCGATGCAGCAGCCGGGCAGCAGCCCGCCGACGAGTCGCCCGCCCCGCCAGAACCATCTGCCGATGCCAGCACCTGAATCACCTCACCTGCTCGTGCCCCTGCCCGAGGTCTCGACGCCACTGTTTGTCGGCATCGATCTGGGAGGCACCAACATCAAGGCCGCCCTGGTCGATGACACCGGGCGGATGGTCGCCTTTCATACTGAGCCAACTCGAGTAGCCGATGGGCCCGATGATGCCGCTGCCCGGATGGGCCGCTCAGTGGGATTGCTGGCTGAGGCGGCTGGATTGACGGCGGCCGACATCACGGCGGTCGGGCTCGGCACACCGGGTCCGCAGGATTTGGCCACCGGCGTCATGCTCAAGCCGGGTAATTTTCCCGGCTGGCAGAACTTTCCCGTACGCGACCGGGTGGCCGAGCACTGCGGCCACGAGGTCGCCTATGCCAATGACGCCACCGCCGCCGCCTACGGCGAGTTCTGGGTCGGCTCCGGTCGAGATGACACCAGTCTGCTACTGCTCACTCTCGGCACCGGGGTCGGTGGCGGCATCATCATCGACGACATGGTGCTGGAGGGCGCCCACAGCCACGGCTCGGAGTGCGGCCACATCATCGTCGATTCATCAGCAGCCGCCCGGGCCTGCCCCTGCGGCCATTTTGGTCACCTCGAAGCCTACGCCAGTGCCACGGCCATCAAGGCCCGGGCTGCTGAGCGACTGGCCGCTGGAGCCACTGGCAGCCTGGCCGCGGCAGTCGCGGCCGGGGAACTACTCACCCCCATTCTGATTGGCCGCGAGGCCGAGGCAGGTGATCAGTTGGCCCTGAGCCTCATCTCGGAAACGGCCGATTGGCTGGCAATCGGCATCGTCAGCCTGATGCACACCATCGACCCGGCGGCTGTGATTCTGGGCGGGGCCATGACCTTCGGCCGCGAAGAAAACCCGGTCGGCCGTGCCTTCCTGGAACAGATCACGGCTGGCGTCCACCGGCGGACCTTCCCGACCCTGGCTGAAAAAACCGCCATCCGCTTTGCCACCCTCGGCGGCGATGCCGGCTCGATCGGAGCTGCCGGTATCGGCCGGCTGGCCTGGCGGCGGCGGACCAGCACCGCCCAGATCCACAGCTAAGACAGTCCTTCACCTTCTGCTCGAAAGCCTTTCATGCCCTTCGACTGCCAGCACATCCGCAACTTCTCGATCATTGCCCACATCGACCATGGCAAGAGTACGCTGGCCGACCGGCTGCTGGAGAACACCAAGACCGTCGACAAGCGGCAGCTGAAGACCCAGATGCTCGACGACATGGAGCTGGAGCGGCAGCGGGGTATCACCATCAAGGCTCGGGCTGTTCGGATGGAGTACGAGCACAAGGGCGAGCGGTATGAGCTCAACCTGATCGACACGCCGGGTCACGTCGACTTCCACTACGAGGTCTCCCGCAGTCTGGCCTGCTGTGAAGGGGCGGTGTTGCTGGTCGATGCCTTCCAGGGGGTCGAAGCCCAGACGGTGGCCAACGCCTATGCCGCCATCAACGAAAACCTCGAGATCGTGCCGGTGATCAACAAGGTCGACCTGGTCCATGCCCGGGTCGACGAGGTGCTGCAGGAGATGGAACAGAGCCTCTCAATCGACCCCGACGAGGTGATCCGGGCTAGCGCCAAGACCGGCATCGGTATCGACGAATTGCTGGCCGCGATCATCGAGCGGATTCCGCCGCCCCAGGGTGATCCGGCCAAGCCCTTGCAGGCGATGATCTTCGACAGTCACTACGACAGCTACCGGGGTGTGATCACCTATGTGCGAATCATCGACGGCACGGTCACCAAGGGGCAGAAGATCCGCTTCCTGAAGACCGGGGCCAGCCACGACGTGCTGGAGCTGGGCCAGTTTGTGCCCCAGCGGCGGCCCTGCGACAGCCTCGCCGCCGGTCAGGTCGGCTATCTCGTCTGCAACATCAAGGACGTTGATAAGGTTCATATCGGTGACACGATCTCGGTGCCGGGAGCCGATGCCGCCCCTGCCCTGCCCGGCTACAAGCCGCCGCAGCGGATGGTCTATTGCGGCCTCTATCCATCGGAGGGCGAGAACTTCGAGGAGCTGCGAGAGTCGCTGGAGCGGCTGGCCATCAACGATCCATCGTTTGAGTTTCAGCCCGAAAGCAGCGAGGCTCTCGGCTTCGGCTTCCGCTGCGGCTTTCTCGGGCTGTTGCACATGGAGATCATCCAGCAGCGGCTCGAACAGGAGGCCGACCTCGACCTTGTCCAGACGGCCCCCAACGTTACCTATCAGCTGCTGCTGAAGGACGGCGAGACGATCGAGATTACCAACCCGCAGGATGTGCCCGACACCGGCCAGATCGAGGAGTTCCGTCAGCCGATCGTCCGCTGCAACTTTCTGGTACCGGCGGAGTTCATCGGCCCGGTGATGCAGCTGTGCAGTGATCGCCGCGGCGTCTTCCTGAAAACCGAATACCTCTCGCCAACCCGAGCGATGCTCAGCTTCGACCTGCCGCTGGCCGAGGTGATCTATGACCTACACGACAAAATTAAGAGTGTGACCCGCGGCTACGGCACGCTGGACTACGAACTGCGGGGCTACTTCCCAGCTGATCTGGTCCGGCTGGACATTCTGGTGGGCGGCAAGAAGGTCGATGCCCTGTCGATCATCTGCGACCGCCGCGATGCCGACCGCCGGGGCAGGGCGATCGTCAAGAAGCTGCGGGGTGAGATCGACCGCCACATGTTCGAGGTGGCCCTGCAAGCGGCCATTGGCACCAAGATCATCGCCCGCGAAACGATCTCAGCCCTCCGCAAGAACGTCACCGCCAAATGCTACGGCGGCGACATCTCCCGCAAGAAAAAACTCTGGGCCAAACAGAAGGAGGGCAAGAAGCGGATGAAGAGCATCGGCTCGGTCGACATCCCGCAGAAGGCCTTCATGGCGGTACTCGACACCGGCGAAGAGCGGAAGTAGCTCAGCTCATCAGCTTTCAGGCAACGTCCTTAGCTCGCCAGCCGGCAGCCCGGGCGGCGGAAAGGTCAAGCCGGGGGTCATCACCAATCAGCAGCAGCTCGTCCGGCTGGCGGCCCAGCCGGGTTTCCACCGCCTGAAAAAACTCGGGGGCTGGTTTGCGCCAGCCGAGTTCGGATGAGGCAAAGACCCGATCGATGCCGACCAGCGGCTCGACCAGATTGGCGAGGGGCTTGAGCCGCTCATCGAAGTTGCTGGCCACGGCCACCTCAAGCCCGGCCGCCCGGGCCGCCTCCAGCAGTCGGCAGCCGGCCGGTACCGGCCGCCAGGCTTCGGGCCGACCAAAGTGATCCCAGAGTTCGGCGAAGATTGCGGTGGTCTCGGGAACCCGTTCAAAGACCTCCTCGACGATCAGCCGCCAGCGGTCGTGCTCCCGCCGCCGGCTGGTCGCAAAGGCAGGGCGGGCCGCGGCATCGGCCGCCTCCTGCCGCGCCCAGGCCTGCGCGAACCGCCTGGCGATCTCCGGCTCGGCCAGCTCCACCCCCTGCCGCCGCCCGGCAATCTGATAGGCCCGGGCAACGCTCGGGGCCGGCTCAATCAGCGTGCCCACCACATCAAAAACAACAGTGTGGATGCCGCGGAACATATCCGTTGTCCGGGCATCGAGCGTGGCGGTCGGCATACAAACCTCCTCTGGAATGACCGAAGGAAGCATAGGCTCGCCGCCGACCTACGGGGATGCCGCCGTGGCTCACGTCCGCCTAACGCCGCGAAATCAGCCCCAAATCGAGGCCGAATACAAACAGCATCAGCGACAGCAGCAGCAGCAGCCCCAGGTAGGACAGCCCCTCGACAACCTTCTCACTCGGCGGCTTGCCCCGCACGAGTTCGTAGAGCAGAAACACCATGTGCCCCCCATCGAGCACCGGAATCGGCAGGAAGTTGATCACCGCCAGATTGGCACTGAGCATCGTCAGGAACAGCAGCAGCCGACCCAGCCCCTCCTCAGCCGACTTGCCCGCCTGCTTGGCAATTTCAATCGGCCCACCAAGCAGCCGCGGGCTGATCTGGTTGCTGGTGACCTTCTGGAGAAACCGGTAGACCACCGAGAGATCCTCGCCCGTCTTGGCCAAACCTTTCGAGAGAGCCGCTCCGACCGAGCCGGCCTGCACCAGGCGATAGACCGGCTTGAAGATGAGGCCACGATCGACCACGAACTCAGTGTTGCTGGCGAGCGGAACCAGTTCGACATCGCGGGCCAGACCGTCGGCCGCCGCCACCGTCAGGCTCAGCCGGGTGTCGTTGGGTGACTGCTGCAGCATCGCCATCACAAAGGGCCAGCTGGGGGACGCAGGTGAAAGCTCGACCCCCTGATCATTCGGGCTGGCCTCTTCACCCGCCTTGAGAAAGCGGGCCCGGGTCACCGTGTCGCCCGGCTGGATGCCAGCTTGGGCCGCTGGTGAATCAGCCGCCACCGCGAGCACCCGCGACTCGACTGTGAAGGCGACCCCGAGGCTCGAGAGTGCCACCGGGCTCTGCGGCCACCGCGACTCCTCGATCCAACTGACTGCACGGGGCGTCAGCTCCACCGTTTCCGCGACGGCCTCTCCGGCTTCGTCGCGGGCAGCATCGGCCCGAATCAGCCCCAGCGACACGGAACTGCCGGCCCGCTCCCGCAGCCGGGCGTCGAGGGTGAGCGGGTTGCCAATCGGATCACCGTCGAGGCTCACCAGCCGGTCGCCTGCGCGAATGCCGGCTGC
>Ga0114919_10003838_pt1 | contig 12081 bp, 11 predicted proteins | sample BlataG_FD_88682 | JGI IMG/M metagenome (GOLD analysis project Ga0114919, IMG submission 88682) | Deep subsurface microbial communities from Black Sea to uncover new lineages of life (NeLLi) - Black_00105 metaG | ecosystem: Environmental > Aquatic > Marine > Oceanic > Sediment | place: Atlantic... | reverse complement strand
ATAGTATTTAGTCGCTGATATTTGGTATTTAGCATTTAGCATCTGGTATTTGGTATTTAGGGGGGTGAGATTGCCGTGCTTCGCTCGCAATGACATTTCTTAATAGATTTCTCGGCAAGCTCGAAATGACGTTTTGTGGGTCCGCGATACCCGCTTTCGCGGGCACAAGCTACGAACTTCGGTGAATTGGCCCCCACGTTTTCTGGACGAAAACAAGAGTGGGGACAAGGGGGAAATGAATATGGAATCCTTCGACCGTGCCCTTCGACGCTTCGACTGCGCTCAGCGCAGGCTCTGCTCAGGGCTAAAGGCTCAGGACAGGTATCGAACAAGGAATGTCGAAGTGGGAAGTGGGGCGCTGCCTACGGCATTTGGCCGACTCTCTGGAGTATATCTAACGTGCCTGGTCAGAAGGCAAATCGAATTGCTGGTAAGCCTTGTGAGCGAGGCGGAGGTTGATTCTGAAGGAAAGATTGCCAACCATTGCGATAAGAGGGCTGCGTCTTTGCCAAAAGTTGGCGGAGAGGCGGCTCAAAATTTTCCTTGTCGAATAAAAAGCTCTGTCGCAGTATCTCTTCTCTTTAATGATATCATCCCAAGATAGCTGCTTGTAGCGGGCGACGGGAAAAGTGAGGGTGTAATACTTCCAGTCATTGGGGAAAGAATTAAGTGCGATCCTACCTTCAGATTGCATTTTTTTCCAGAGGCGTGTGCCCGGCAGCGGGGTCAGAACCGCTGTATTGATGAGGTCTACGCCATAAGAATTGGCGGTTTCGGCTATCAGCCTGCCGATACCCAGGCGGTCGCTGTCCAGGCCGATAATGAAAGAACCGAGGACAAGGATATTGTGTCGCCTTATCCTGTGGACGGAGTCTCTCATATCGCGGCTGTTGGCGAGATTGAATTTCTTACCGACTTCAGCCAGTCCGTCGGCAGTTGGTGATTCAAAGCCGATATAGAGTCCTCTACAGCCGGCCTTGTAGGCAAGTGTGAGCAATTCGTCGTCATCAGCAATGTTGATTGTGCTTTGTCCGCACCACTTCTTGCGGACGCCAGCGGCAATCATTGCTCGAAAGAGACTCTTGGCGCGGCTGATATGCTCCTGACGAGTTCCGATGAGATTATCATCAACAACCAAAACGAGTTTTTCCTTGATTGTCTTGAATTCGCGGACGACATTTTCAATAGGCCGAGCCCTGTAGCGGGGACCGTTGAAAGCTGTAACGCAGCAGAAGCTACAATTAAGGGGGCATCCTCGCGTGGTCTGAATCGAACCGAAGGTATATCTGCGGGGCAGCAGGTCGTGTCTTGCAGGTGGAGCGTTTTTCATATCGAGATGTTCGCCGGCATAAACTTGCCTTAAGGAACCATTTTGGAAATCGGCCAAAACTCTGGGCCAGATAGAGTCGGCCTCGCCAGTTACGACCGAATCGACGTAAGCGAGGGCCTCCTGGAGACACATGGTAGCGTGGATGCCGCCCATTATTACTGGTACGGACCGGCTGCGAAACTGCGTGGCCACTTCGTAAGCTCGGTTGGCCTGGGCGGTGAAAGCGGTAATGCCCACGAGGTCCGGTTGGGGCATCGAGGCATAGTCAACTGCGCCGAGATTTTCGTCAATTACCTTAATGTCCCATTGAGGCGGTGTAACAGAAGCTAAGACTAAAAGGCCCAGCGGTTTCCAGATTCGATAACGGTTCCAGTAGTTGTTGTTGACATTGGTAAGGCTCACGAGTGAATTGCGTGGATTTATTAGATACAAGCGCATGGCTTAGCTCCTGATACTCAACAGACGGCAGTTTGTTATTTTAACTTAAATTTCGTGTATAACCTTAGTGTAGACACACCGTTGACGGTTGTACAGCTTAGTATTTGTTCAGCCCTTATTTTGCCCCTTCTTGGGGACATGGCCACAGCATAGCACAAAGCATATTGGCAAGCAAGTTCGCAACCTGAGGCGTTTGCATGTGGCCATCTTTCTGGTGGATATGCAGAACGGGTTTGGGGGTCTTTGAATTGACTATTGATTCCTTCGACTTCGCTCAGGACAAGTAAGGATTAATTATTATTTGGTTGAGGTCGCTTTGCGACGTTGTTTTTAATAGATTCCTCCACTTCGGTCGGAATGACCCGAGAGAATATCGAATCCTTCGACCGTGCCCTTCGATATTACTCAGGACTGCGCTCAGGACAGGTACCTTCCACTGTGGTCAGGACAGGTATCGAACAAGGAATAGCGTATGTTGAATTATGTGGGGAGCGTGTAGCGTTTAGCGGGTAGCGGATAAATTCGGTGTGTATCTATAGCTTGGGCTGTATCTGGAAGGGTAATTGCCATATCGGGAAGGATAATTGCCATATCTGTAATCTGTACCCGGCGTGTAGCCGGGGCCTGAGCCGTAGCGGTTTTGGAGGAACATATAAGGGCCGGAGTAATCGAAAAAACGAGCAGGCGGGGCTGTCAAATCAGCTATATCATAGACGCGTGTCTTCATTACCTTTGGCAAAAAGTCCCTGGTTGCTATTTTGATGATGTCATCTTCAACTACGTAACTTAGCTCGGTATCAGCCGTAGCTGAAACTGAGGCCAAGATGAGTTCCAAATGCTTCCTTAGCGTGATTCCTGAAAGGCCTTCTATGCCGATGGGGGTATCTCTGTCAATGTCAGCGTTTTCCTGCAAATCTTTCCAGAAGACAACTATATTTAGAGGGGGCTTGACGAAATTGCGCAAAATATCAATCGCTTCGGCAAAAGTCGTTTCGGGTGTCAAGGTGGTGATGGGTCTGTAATCCTGGCGGCGGATTGGTTTAGGAGCTGTTTGAAAGGTTGGCTTGAGGGGTTTGTCAGCGGGGAGAGGGTGAGTTATTTTTTTAGGTTGTTTTTGAGATTGCTTCAGTGGCTGGTGCTTTTGCGGCTTTGGCAGTTGCTTTTTATAAGTCGGGGATTTTTGTTCTCCTATTTCGCAGAGGTATTTGTACAGAGGGGTTTGAGTAAAGGGGACAGGCTCAGCGCTGGAAGATAGAGGCAGCGCGAGACTAACTACGGCAAGAATTATTGTGGAAATGACTTTTGCCATTTTGGGTTCTCCAAAAACTCTCTCTGATCCCACGTGCTTAGCAAGAAGCGGTAGGATTCGTACCTGCCATTCTGTAGTAATTATACATCGGGCTCAAGCATTTGCAAGTAAAAAATTCGCGTGAGAGCATCAATAAGCCATTGATAAATGCGGTTCAAAAACTACAGGTTACAACCAATTACGGCAGGAGCCTATCCTGTGCGGGGCAAGCGGGGAGGAATATCAAATGTGGATACATACGGTTCTAACAAGCGTATCGAACAAGAAATGTCGAATGATGAAGTGGACTCCTGCTCCCTGCCTGCGCAGGGGCAGGCTTCGCAGGAATGACACATGCGGCGTCGCCGTGGCGGCGACGGCTGAAGGAATTGAGAATAGATTCCTCGGCTGCGCTTAGAATGACGTTAGAATTAGGGATATTTTTTCTGGATAGGCGGAGGAGATTCGGTATAATCAGGCTCGTGAATTGAGGGGGAAAGAATTGTGCGCATCAGCAAGAATGCGTTTTTGAGACTGGAGGGTGGATTTGGTGAAATATAAACATTTTTGGTATTTGATTGTCACTTCGGTTTTGGCCTGCCCTTGTTTGGGAGAGTTTGCGGTAAATACGCGAACGAGCGATGACCAAGCGGACGCGGCCATAGCGATGGACGCAAACGAGAACTTTGTAGTAGTCTGGAGCAGCTATCGCCAGGACGGCGAGTCGGGCGGGGTTTTCGGGCAGCGGTTTGATGCGAATTGCGAGCCGGTGGGGGATGAACTTCAAATCAATACGACAACGGCAGGCAATCAAACTGAGCCGGCGGTGGCGATGGAACCAAACGGTAATTTTGTGGTTGTCTGGCATGGGCCGGGGGAAACTGAAGAGGATAAAGAGGATATCTTTGGGCAGCGATTCGATGCGAATGGTGAGACTATTGGCGGGGAGTTTCGGGTCAACAGCACAACTTTTAGCAGACAGCGATGCCCGCAAGTTGCTATGGATGCGGCTGGGGGTTTTGTTGTGGTTTGGGAGAATGAGCAGCTTGGCGGAGAGCCTGCAGAGGCATGGGCAATTTCGGCTCAGCTTTATGATGGTAACGGTTCGCCGATTGGAGGTGAGTTCGATATCAATTTGCTATTTCAGTGTCGCTATCCGGATGTAGCGATGAACAGCGGGGGTGAATTTGTGGTCGTGTGGATGCAGGATGATATTTACCACACTTGGAATTTGGTTATGAGCCGGCAGTATGATGCGAACGGTATGGCGAAAACGGACCCTTGTGAGGTGAGTACAACTGCTTTTTATTCGGTGACACGGCCGAGTGCTGCGATGGACGAGGGCGGGCGTTTCGTGGTGGCGTGGGATGCGCATCCTCAAAGCGCTTCGGAAGATGACATCTACGTGCGAATATATGCAGCGGACGGGACACCAATAGGTGATGAGTTTGTTGTCAATACGACTTTGGAATATGGTCAGCATAATCCATCGGTATCAACGAATGGGAACGGGGAATTTGTCGTGGTGTGGCAGAGTGACACTGACGCCAATGGTCTTGAGGAAAATGTATTGGCGCAGCGATACCAGAGCAATGGTCCGCGTGTGGGTGACGAGTCGGTGATGAATACGTATATAGTGGGCAGGCAAAAATATGCTGATGTGGTGATGGATGGGGACGGTGAGTTTGTTGCTGTCTGGCAAAGCGACTGTCAGGATGGGTCTGATTATGGTGTTTTTGGGGAGGTTGGGCCGAGGGTTGGCTGTGCAGATTTTTCGGGCGATAGCTTCGTGAACTTTGCCGACTACTGCGTTTTGGCGGGGGAATGGCTGGAAGAAGGTGACGGGCTGAAGGCGGATTTGGTGGACGATAACAGAATCAATGTAATGGATTTGGGGGCTTTGTGCGACAAGTGGCTGAGTCCCTGCTATGATTGCAATGAGGTTGATATATATAGTAACGGCAAAATCGATTTCAGAGACTATGGGCTTTGGGCGGGTAACTGGCTGAAGCGCGGGCCGGGGCTTGATGGTGATGTCACCGGTGACGGTATTGTTGATATGGCGGATTTGCGGGCGATGGTGATTCACTGGACGAAAAGCTGTGAGTAGTTGGCATGTGTTTACCGAAGCTGTTTTTCGATTTCGGATTTTATGAGATTTTTTGCGTTTTGGATTGGGCCTTGGAGATAGGCGCCGGCGGCGGTTTTGTGGCCGCCGCCGTTGAACTTTTGAGCGATTTTGCAGACATCTACAGCCCCGCTGCTTCGCAGAGAGCACCTAATTCGGCCATCCTTTAATTCGACAAATAAAGCTGCTGCTTCGACGGTGCTGATGCGGCGGCATTCATCGATTAAGTTTTCGGTGTCCTTGTGGGCGGCACCGGCCTGCTCGAAATCCTGCAGGGTGAGATGCTGAGCGGCGTATCGGCCGTCAAAATGGAGTTCGAGGTTGTTCAGCATTGCGGCCATTAGTTTTAATCGAGCGTGTGAGAAGTTCTGGTATAAATCGTGATAGATTTCGATGGGGTTTGCGCCGGCTTCAATTAGGTCGGCGCAGCTTCTGAATACTCTGGCGTCGGTGTTTGAGATCTGGAACCAGCCGGTATCAGTAGCTGTCGCGATGAAGAGGGCCTGGGCGATTTTTTCAGTGAAGGGCCAGTTTGCGTATTTTAGGAAATCAAGAACAATCAGGGCGGTGGCGGCGGCGGTGGTGTCAATCAGCTCAACATCACCGAGGCCATCGGCGGTTACATGGTGGTCGATTATGAGGACGAGGGTGTCGGCTTGCTTTAAGTACTGGTCGAATTGCGGCAGTTGGCTGTTGCTGTTGGTGTCGACGATGATGATTAAGTCGAATTGGCCGAGGTGCCCTTCCATCAAGTGCCGAAGTTGGATGTCTTTGCCGAGGATTGGGGGTTTTTCAGGAAAGAGAGATTCATACCATTCGGGTATTTCCGACAAGAATATGGTTTTTACCTTTTTGCCGAGGGGGGTCAGGACGTCATAGATTGCGGCGAGGCAGCCGCAGGCGTCGCCGTCGGGACGAGTGTGCGTCGTGAGCAAAATGCTGCTTGATTTACTGATTAGGTCAAGTGCTTTTTGAAAATCCATACTGATTCCTTTTTTTAATCATGGATACCCCGCTTGCGCGGGCACACATTACACAGATAAACTATGAAACCGGAGCCTCCCGGTGAGGTTACGATACGGGCTGGTCGTAACGGCCCAATAGTATACGTGGTCGTTGAAACGCCACAATAACCTTTTGAACAGGAGGCTCCAATGAATAAGTATATCGGATTTGACATTGACAGCAAGAAAACAGTTGCATGCGTTGTGGAAAAAGGCAAAAAAGAAAGGTTTGCGACCATAAGGACGGACATCCCAGCTATGCGAAGATATCTTCAACAGCAAAAGTGCGGCGGATATCAGCTGCATCTTACTTTTGAGATCAGCGGGCAGGCTGACTTGAGGGAACCCATAGAAAAGCAATAGTAAATACTCAAAGTGAGCAATCTTGATGTTTAGCCACGAATTAACACGGATTTTCACTAATTATGATTTACACCCGGAAAAGCAGGTGCAGGAATGACAAATTACGATATATTTTTGCTAAAAAAGTGGTTACGCAAATATTTGGCTTAAAACCGCTCAGTTTGAATAAATAATTCAGTAGAAAATAATAAATTGCAATGCCTGCAGATTTGATTGAATTTTGCCAGATTTTCACTTTGCCATTTACGCTAAAAGAGGTATAATTTTATACTCGCAATTAGCGAGATTTATGAATATGGACCGTCGGACCCGAGGGGGGCGGGCCTGATTTTGGCATATCAACGAAGAGGGCCACACCCGTGTCCATGTCGGTACGGTAATTAGTGAACAGTATTTAGTTATTGGCCAAAAATGCACAAAAGTCTTGATGTGATAAAACTTAGAATGCCTCACAAGAAGATACGGCAACTTCTTATACAGAAAGAGACCGTCTGCGTTTGCCGTCTTATACCGACTATATAATCATTGTTATGCAAGCAGAGATACATGGATTTTCTACCAACCACGTTAAACGGTGAACGAGTTTACGCTGGATTCTGGAAACGATTTTGTGCCGGTATTGCGGACGCGTTCATCATAATTCCTTTGGCCTTTCTGTTTGTCTGGCTTAAAGGATTTGATACGACGCTGGCAATCCTTATCACGATTCCATCGTCAATTCTGTTCGCAATGTACAATGTGTATTTCAATGCACGTTTTGGCGGAACGCCGGGGAAATTGGCAGTTAGTATCAGAATTGTAAAACCAAACGGAATGCGTATTGGGTGGCCGGAGGCGTGGAAGCGTTCTGCCGTCGATCTCGTCTTCGCATTCTTGGTTGTTGTTGTTCAAGTCTGGGCTCTTCTCCACGTTGACCCGGAGCAATACTCATCCGTGGGATGGCTTAAGCGAGCAGAACTCCTTCAACCCCCTTGGTTCAATTCAGTCACCACCCTTTCACATGTTTGGATTTGGAGTGAAGTAGTAGTCTTGCTGTTCAATAAGCGTAAGCGTGCAATTCATGACTTCATTGCGGGAACTGTAGTCATCAAGAAGGAATTTGCAAAACAAGACGATTGACAACTATCATCTGGAAGCGCGCTTACAGATGAAGTGTCATCGTAATCGTTATGCCTCAATCCGTTTGGCAACTTGGAGCGGGCGATTGGCGAAAATGGGTAAACGCGTAGAAAATGCTTTCTTCCTTCAGGGTAGGGCTGACGTTCTTGTTGGCTCCTGTGACGTATTTGTGAGCCTTAACAAGGAAATGCTGAAAGATTGTCTTAGAAAAAAAGCCGCCCCCACTACTGGAGGCGGCAAAGTTTAATTACCCTACGCTGCCTTACGGCAACCTCGGGGTTTTAATTCATCTTATATTATACGGCATATTTCCACTAAGTTTTAACAAAATTGTTAAAAAATTCAATTTTTTTCATTATTTTTGTAACTCCTGTTGTGTAAATCACTTGAAACCAAGGACAGCCGCCTATTTTTCGAACCCGCCCGCCCAACTTACAGTGTCGGCAAGGGCAGGCCGAGGAGAGCGTATAGCAGGCCGACGACGGGAAGTAGTAGCCGAAACCCGCCAAGCACCAAAAAGCCGATAAGAACAAAGAGCCCGTACTGGCCAAATCTGTTATAGGCCCTGATGGCCTCCGGGGATTTGAGGCGGGCGGCGACCATTCTGGAACCATCTAACGGCGGTATGGGCAACAGGTTGAGAACAGCTAACAGAAGATTGAAAAATATAGCGAGCAATAAAAAATAGCCGAATGGCGATACTGTGTCCAGGTGGAGGAGGTGGAAAAGGCCGGTCAAAATCAGCGCCAGAGATATGTTGGCCAGCGGACCCGCAGCCGCAACCTTAAACATCTGTCCCTTGGTGAGAATCGAAAAATTAACCGGCACCGGCTTGGCCCAGCCGAAATGTGCGATAAGCGGTAAGATAATAGTGCCTATCAGACTGATATGAGCTAAAGGATTCAGCGTCAGGCGGCCCATTCGTTTGGCTGTATCGTCACCATATCTGTAGGCCATCCAGCCGTGCGCATATTCGTGAACAGTCAACGACACCAGGAAGATGGGAAGAACAAACAGATAAGTTGAAGCTGTACTGCTTAGCATTACACCCGCTACACAAAATCGTTAACAAGACCCGTACGTCCGAAGAAGCCCGGCCCCTGGTGGCCAGCCCGCCAGGGCTGCACTCGAATTATGGCAGAGCTGTCCAGTGTGTTCAATATAAATCCTGTGAAGATTTCGGGGAAGTGGTTTTCGTGGGCGATTTGGAGGTAAAATTAGTGCACAAGGAATAAGAGCGTGAAGCGTATCGTGGTGTTGAAAGCACGAAATTCGAAGTACGAAATCCGAAACAAATTCAAAATGCGAATTTTCAAATGTTCAAAACACAAATAACTCTGGATTCCTGCCCGTTCGACTGTGCTCAGGGCAGGCTCTGCGCGGAAATGACAGTATTGGACAGATTCCTCGACTGCGCTCGCAATGACAACATTATTGATTCCTTCGAGTTCGCTCAGGACAAGTATTGATTATTTTCTCTGTGTCCTCTGTGGCAAAAAAAATCTGCGGCAATCCCCGAAATCTGTGCCTGCGCAGCCAAGGTATCTGCGTCAACCCGTGTTTAATTTTTTCGTGTCTTAGTGACTTCGTGGCAAATTAAAAGAGCATACAATCTGCGAAAACATCGCCGAACTCCTTCTCGTGGGCGATTTCGACGTATTCAATCTTCCGGGCCAAATCTTTAGCTAACCGCCGCCACCGACGGGCCAAAAGTATCATCTGCGCCCCCGAAGCGGCGGCGTTGCCGACAAAATGAATTCGCTCGGCCGGGACATCGGGTAAAAGGCCGATGCGCAAAGCACTTTCTTTACGAATATAATTGCCAAAGGCACCAGCTAAGAAAATCTGCTTTATGTCGGAATCTGCAAGGCCGACCTTTTTCTGCAACAGCTTTGTACCCGCCCTGAGGGCCGCCTTTGCAAGCTGAACCTGACGAATATCCCGTTGTGTCAGAAAAACTTTTTGCCCACCCGTTTGTTGGTCCGAGGCGAGCACAAAACCCGGTTGCCCCCCCTGCTCAATGATTCTTGAAACAATAGCCGGCGGCAATCTGCCTTTCAGCTTGCTGGGGTCAGCGAATCGCCCGGATGACGCGATAATATCGAGCTGCAATAATACCGCCACGGCGTCAATCAGACCACTGCCGCATATTGAGCGAGGCGGGCAGTTTCCTATTACATCCAGGTCTATGTTGTCTTCGTTTACAACAACCGCTTCTATCGCACCTTCGGCCGCCCTACTGCCGCAGGTGATGCGTGCGCCCTCGAATGCCGGCCCGGCTGCACAGCTTGCCGCGTAGAGGCTGCCCCCTGCCGCAAGTACAAGCTCACCATTAGTCCCGATGTCAACGACCAGTGTCGTTTCTTCTGCCGAGTTTATGTCGACCGCCAGAGCAACGGCGGTAGTATCTGCGCCGACAAAGCCGGCTATGTTCTCAACCGTGTGGATATTTCCGGCGGCATTCATTTGTAAGGCCAAGTCCTTAACTGAGCAGTCGTGAGCGTCCAGCGAAAAGGCCTTATAGGGCGCTTGCCCGAGCTGCGTGACGGGGAGGCTGAGAAATATATGGTTCATTGCCGTATTTCCGACGACGCACATCTCGTATATCTGATTTGACTCGACGGAGGCCTGTTCGCAAAGGCGGGCAATCAATCCATTTACGCAGTCTATTATTATGCTATGTAATTCTGCCAACTTTGCTTCGTTCTGGGCATAAGCGATTCTGCTTATAACATCATCGCCGAACCGTGCCTGCGGATTCAAGTCGGCGCAGGTTGCGAGACATTGGCCGTTTGTCATATCCATCAGCTTGGCCACAATCGTGGTTGTGCCGATATCGACTGCTACGCCGAGAATTTTGCCAGCGGCAGCAGAGTCGATATATTTCTTGTATATGTCGGGCTGGACTTCGGCTTGCGTCTCGATACCGTGGGCGAGGATTTTCTGCTCGAAGAATCTGGAAGTGGCGGGTATGGTGACGATGATATCGCTCTGGATATGGGACTGACAGGCAGGGACCTGCTCGCCGGAGGGCTGAAGACTTACGAGACATTTTTTGCAAAGTCCTTTTCCGCCGCAAACGGTGTTCAGAATGATACCAGCCTTGCCGGCAGCTTCAAGGAGTGTTGCGCCTTCGTGGATTGATATTCTCTTGCCGTCGGGCTCGAAAGTTACTTTAAAATGTTTCACTTTAGGGTATTTGGTTTACAGTATTTGGTCGCTAGTTATCCGCTCTTTTTATGCCGAACTTTCCAGCGGGCACGCCTTTTCTTGCTGCCAACTTTGCGTCGACGCCTCGGTTTTGCCATTTAATTCTCCGTAAAACAAAGTCAAATGTTTCTACAAAATACTTTTGACCCAGTGAAATATATGCTACCATACAAAATTAGAAAAGTAAAAAAGTAAAAGAGGGAATTTTTTAGTTTGGGTTTTTTGCGAATTTTGATTATAGTGCAAATATGATTCAATGCAAAGACTGTGAACTCTGTGAGATTGGTCCCGACGGTCAAAAGACTTTCAAGTGCGATCCGTTTTCCAATATCAAAGAGCCGGAGTGTATAGCCAAATGGCAGCTAATCCGTCTTGATATGCTGGTAGCCAGCTACCAGGGGATGCTGAAATGGTACGGCAAGTTTGCTCCATTGCAGGATAAAATCATGAAATACATGAAGCGTGAGATTGAAGATATGGAAGAAACGGAGCATTGGAAATTGGACGAGGAAGAGGAAGAAGAAGATAGCTGAAAGCGGAAAACGACGGGATAAAGGGCATTAGAAGACGCCGGCAATTGCAGGGGCAAGTATATTTGTCCGGATTTCATAGATTTGGTGAAAAATTCTAAATCCGAAGCACGAAGCACTAAACAATATCGAAATTCAAATTACCAAATGGTCAAAATTAACGGTGGATTACGCTGATTTATTGCCACGAAGACACAAAGGCACGAAAAAAGACTGGCCACAGAGAAAAAGAGGACGGACGACAGAGGACAGAAGGGTACAAGGGGGAACGGCAAAATCCTAAACCTTAGCTCTAAGTCCTAAACAAATCCGAATTACCGAAGCACGAAATCCGAAATTCAAAAGCGGCCACAGAGGGCACAGAGGGACAGAGAGTTCAATGACAATTAGACGCTGATTAACGCGGGAAAATAAAGCCACAGAGGGCACAGAGAGCACAGAGGGTTTGCCGGGCTTTGCGGACTTCGGTCAGGTTTTCTCGATGCAAGCATCTGCAAAAGCTTGCGCGGTGTCCGCTTAGCCATTTGACAATGGCCGCACAGGTTGTGCGGGCCGACAAACGTAGTAACAAGAGGATTAGTCGCAGATTTTTGCCAGCGCCCACAATGGCCAATTGCATTGGCCTAATATTTAGGCTGACTGAAAGACGCGGTTGTAATAGATATTTTAGT
>Ga0114919_10003837_pt1 | contig 12082 bp, 9 predicted proteins | sample BlataG_FD_88682 | JGI IMG/M metagenome (GOLD analysis project Ga0114919, IMG submission 88682) | Deep subsurface microbial communities from Black Sea to uncover new lineages of life (NeLLi) - Black_00105 metaG | ecosystem: Environmental > Aquatic > Marine > Oceanic > Sediment | place: Atlantic... | reverse complement strand
TTCTTTTAGAAGAATTACAAGAACTACATACAGGAGTTACATCCTCTATTGAATAAATTTGCTTAATACCAGTTCTTTTAGCCCAACTTCGATTACGTGCATTAATTTTTTCTTTGTTTTTTAATCTCCATTCCCTTCGCTTAGCTTTTCTTTCTGGCTTTTGAGAACATATTTTTGCCTTTTTCTTTGCAACTAAATCAGAACAAAACCTACAATAAAACTGATGATGAGCATTAGTTTTTACCAACACCCCACATTCCCCACATACTACCTCACGAACCATCTAATAATCCCCCCTTGACCGCCCCCAGCTCACTGCAACTTCATAGCTAAGTTATACCATTTTAAATTCTACCTAACAAAAACTGCTCATAACGAGCATATATTAGTTAACACTTCGTTTATTTAAATGTTTCTTTTTTCTCCAAGAATATGACCTTCTGCCCTTCTTTCCGCTCCTTAGATGCTTTCTGTGGTACTTAAACATTTTAGCTGGTGTTCTATTCTTTCCTGCTTCAATTTGCTGTGGAAGTGATTTACCAGCTTTACCTCTGGATTTGCTTTTCTCTCTCTTCATTTGCTTACCTCGGTCCACACTGCAGGCCACTTTCCTGGCAACCCACAGAAGCCCTCTTTAGGGCTTAACGTGTTAACCGGGTAAACAATACAATCTTAGTCATTTTTTTTGTAAACATCCTTGAATGGCGTTTCTGTATCAGTGCAATACTGCTTTATGCTTCTTTTGCATCTAAACACATACACCTGAACTGGCGTTGCATCGACATAAAAATGGTCTATCAAAAATAATTTTGGTTTATAGCCGCCTTGGGCTTTATGTTGTTTTAACATAGCTATCACTTGCGATTAGTATCACAAATGATTGCTACGACTTATCAGTGAACATCATATCACCTTTTGATTAAAATTCCTCTTCCTCATCCTCGACAAGCAATCCGCCCGTCTTAACTGTCCATGTCACAAGAATTAGTCTGCCTTTGAAGTTTATATATTTTATGACAATGTAAACTATATTTTAAAGTCAGCTGGGAGATGAGAAAGAGAAGGTTAAGGGTTTGAGGGTGGTTGTTCTCCCAGCGATGCAATAAATTTCTGCTTGTTTCGCACTGCCACTTCAATGGTTTCACCTTTAGAAGCTGCCACAGCTACCCTGTGACGGCCATCATTGAAGTCTATTTTTCCAGAAGTTAGTACATCCAATTCAGGATGCTTATCGAATTTATCTAAATCCTTTAATAAATCGAATCTTAATTGCCTCCACACCAACGGAGTCTTATGATCTTTTTCAAATCTTTCCTTGAGCTTTTTAGCATCAACAACAACAATCTCTTTATAGCCACGATTGATTCTCAACCGCTTGTAACTCGGATCTTCTTCAACTTTGAAAAGGAAAGAATGTTTTGCAGCCAATGAATTCTTTTTCCGCCCACGTTTGAATGGCTTAACTATATCTTCAGTTACCTGGACAGATTCAGTATCTGTAATTTCTTCAACTGCTTTTTGCTCAGAGGCTTGTTCAAGTCTTCTGACAACTTCCTTAGCAGCCCTGTCTTCCCTGCCGACCTTCTTCATTCTTTCATAATGAGCTTTTTTTTCAAGCTCAGTCATCTTAAGATCGGCTCCACTAAGAATTCCCTGAACTGCCTCTGGAAGCCTTCCAGAAGTCCCTTTGTACCTATCATATAGGCCAAGTGGAATGTCTTCAGTTGCTTTAACTTTCCTAGTTGGTGGCCTACTCTGAAGATGACCAAGCTTTTCTTTAACAGCCTGCAGAGTTACACCGAGCTCATTGCGTCTGTTGCGCAATTTCTCAAGTTCCTCTTCAGTTCCGCCTTCTTGCTTAAAATCAATCTCAGTATCAAGATCGGTAATTGCACCTTCAAGCCACTCCTCCTCAGAGAGTAAAGCAGATTTTTTACCTATAGGACGATCAACTTTTTTAACCTCAGCCCTGGAAGCAACACCAACTTCTTCATCTGTTGTGAATCTTTTTTGTAATTTAAGAACATCAATAGACTTGCTTCGCCTCATAGCAAAAGAAGTCCTTATACCTTTAGCTGCAAGAGAGTGCCTATATGACTCATTTCTCCATCCTATTGGTTTGTATCTATTCATTTTTCATTTAATAATTTAGGCTGAATATATGAACCTGCAGCAACAGCAGGAGTATTTCCAAGCTCTTCAGAAACTTTTGTACTCATTTCCTTTTTAGACCCTATTGTTTCCTTTGCAACTTCCTGAGCTCTAAGAGTCCTTAAGTCCTTCAAATTATACTTTCCATGAGTCTTTTTATCAAAATAACCCCGTACTTGCGTGTCAGATGTACTAAAGATTTTATCATTTAATTTCCTTCTTTTCATAATATCTGCAAGAAGCTTATCCTGAACCTCCTTCTCAACTGGAACTCCTTTTTTTGCAATAAACTTAAACTTCACATTATCTCCATTCACCTTTACATGTTTCTTAAGTAAAGTAGAAGCACCATATGCCTGCACATCAGCCTTAGTATCCTTAGTGGTTCCGGGCCTAAATCCTGTCTTATACATCGTATAAACCACTTCTGCTTCAGGATTATCATCTCTTTTAATATCAGACTTCACAGAAGTAATAATTGCAGGTATTTGCTTCTCAAGCCGGTCTATTCTTGCATATTTTCTTGAAGCTTTTCTTTCAGAAAAAGGCTTAGGATAAATATATTGAGTTCTTCCCTTCTTATCAATGCCTGTTGCAATATAAGATTTATCCTCATAATACTTAACATTCCTCCAAGCAGGAGGAACTCTTACAGTTTTTATTCCTCTAGCTGCTAAAGAGTGCCTATATGACTCATTTCTCCACCCTATTGGTTTGTATCTATTCATTTTAATGTAAAGTTCCAAGATCTACTAAATTATCTGGAACACCAAATAGCTTTCTTAATTTTTTATCGTGTTTCATATCAGAATATGCAAAAGCAGCACTAATTTTACCTTGTTTCAAATAACGCCCCATTGAACTATCTTTTAAATGCTCATCCTCTGGATACATTTTAAAATATTTATAAAACCAAGTATCATCACCTTCAACATCCACAAAAACATGTATTTTCTTCCCAACAGATTTACTAACTGCTGCTCGATGTCTTCCTTCATGAAGAACTAATTTTCCAGAAGTATCAAATTCCAAAACACCTGGCCGTTCAACACCTTTCTCTTCAACCCCTTTCTTCAACTCATCAATATACTCCTTAGATCTTGCACCTTTTGGTGGTTGACCAGTTTCTTGAAGAAAATCATCCGGATCCACATAATAAAATCCTGCTTCCTTTATAATAGCAAAAGAATATGATTTTCTTTTATTATTTACTCTCACCATCAATCCAGGACCACAAGCAGGACAGCTAAGATCCTCAAATCCTGTAGGAACCTGCATTAGCTCAGTACCGCAAACATCACACTTATAAAGCACTTTTTTCTTTTCATCCCTTCTTTTTTTATCTATGGTCTTAACATAATCATCAATTTCCCAAGTCTTTATATCTGCAAAAGAAGTCTTTATTCCCCTGGCTGCTAAAGAATGCCTATATGATTCATGAAACCAGCCTCTTTTGTATCTCATTTGACCCCTACCACAAAACTCATTTATATTGTCCCTTTCTCACCATACATCATCTTTCTTTCCTTGACTGCTTCTCTGATATTAGCAGGATTTAAAGGATCTTTTCCTTTAACAATCAAATCTGCCTGAGCTTCCTCAACAATCATAGGGTTTTGATCTTCCTTTAGAACTTTCAATGCTGTATGATGTGCTGCCTCATGTGGAACAACATATGACATCATATGAACTTTATTTTTTGGATTATCTGCCTCAGCTCCTGGCTGTGAGAATATATTTATTCTATTCTTTGAACGCACATACTGAGCCCAGGCCATCTTCTGCTTAGTCCCTGCAACCTCACAAGGATCACGGAAGCTAATTTCAGATATGCCTTCAACAGATTCTTTAGGTATCTCACCAAATCTCTTCTTTACATCAGCTGGAGAAACAGGGTATTTCCTTTCTTTAGAAAGAGTCTCTGCTGGATTTTGAACAGTTATTGGAATCCCTTGCTTTGTATTATCTATAGGAACGCCTGTGAGCTTACCTGCAAAGCCCCTCTTTCGCCTCATATCTTCCCTGTGCCTTGCAACTAACTGCTCTGCATACTTAGGTGTAACCTCAGAAAACGATCGTATAAGGCCCCCCTGAAGCTCCTCATCAGAGATATTTGGGTCCCTCATAATAGACTTATCAAGATGCACATGGTATTCTACAAGGTGTAAAGGCACTCTTTTCCCGCCCTTATTTGCGGAAATCTCCATTGGAATAGATATCTTTTGCCACTTCCTGAAGTCATTCACAAGCTTCTTTGCATAACTATCAGTCTTAATACTTCCAAATTTCTGCTTAAGCCCAATCACAAGATCAGCATCAGACATATTTTTATTATCCTGGAGCCATTTATTATATCTTTTTATGCTTGAAGCTGTTCTTGTAAGATCAAGCTCATGCTCTTCAGCAGATACAAGAATCTTATCGGTAAAGGATGTCTTTATTCCTCTGGCTGCTAAAGAATGCCTATATGATTCACGATACCATCCCCTTCCTTTATACTTAACCACTGAATACATTGATGAAAACCTCATCTTCCTGGTTCTGTTGAATTGTGTTCACAGTTGAATTTATATCTTCAGTATTCTGCTCAATCCTATTAACTGTTGCATTGATCACACCAACTGTTGTCAATAAACTGTTTATGTTAGTTGCCATAGTCCCTGTAATATAATCATAGGTATTCACAGTTGTTATGTTCACATAATCAAGCCAGTTATTCACAACACTGAAGTTTGCCTGCACTTCTGTCCTAAAGTCACTGATATCTGTTGTTATTGACAGATTAACTGCACTGATCTGATTAGTTATTGATGTATTGATGCTTAGCAAATCAGTATGCACATCATTCACTTCACTTACAATTGTAGCATTTATATCAAGTATCAGCTGCCTGATGTCTGATAAATTAGCAAATATATTGGTGAAGTTTCCTGCAAGCAATGTTGTTAATGAATCAAACCTCGTATTCATTGTGGTATTCAACAATGTAAGATCTGACTGGATGCTTGTCACAATCGTATTTGTTGATTGAGTTGTGCTATTGATCTCTGTAAGCTGAGTGTTTGTAGTTGAAATAAAGTTATTTAAGTTTGTGTTGATTCCTTGAGTTGTTATATTTAGCTCAGTGAGCCTATTATATACTTCAGTCAAATTTGTTTCAGATGAATTTATTGAATTCAAAAGATCAATCACAGTTGTAAAATTATCCTGCACTTCTGCCTCAAAATTGATTATTGTTGTATTTATATAATCAAGATCGCTGAATATCTCTGAAAATGCACTTGACAAATGGAATGAATTAGTTGCTCTCTTAATCTTATTTGGAGCATAATTACAAGTTGCCTGGTATTCATAGACCCCAGCAGGACCATTTGCTGGAGTAGTAAATCCATAATAAAGATCTCCTGCAATTGTACTGTTAATCATTAACTGATCCTGCACAAAATAGGTCTTATTTGGATACAAGATACTTGCCGTGCAGTTAGTTACTACAATTGGATTGCCTTGATAATCCACAATACGCACAATTATCTGCCCGACCTCATTGAACATATACTCTGTATGAGATACCATATGAATGTGTTCACCACCCGCAATCACCTCGGCACCATGCGCATAATTTACTACTGCCGTTGCTCCACCCAATACAAAAACTGCGGCAATTAGGATTGCCACTTTCAATTTAACAGGATTTTTTATTTCCATTTTGTTTTACCTCAGCTCCTTCTTTTTAATTATTTTTTCCCATATATAAATGTGAGTATAAATTATATTACTAATTCAACACCAAACTCCAGGGAGTTGTGGCCAAATAAGGCTGCGGATAAAGGTCTGCTGGTGCAGACACCCAAAGGTAAAAGTCAAGCGTTGCATTCTCACCATTATTTATAGTGAATGAAATGTTCTTTGCAACATTATGCTCAAGCTGAGTTGAAGTTAGTAATGAGTTTCCAGCCCTAAAATACTCAGCAAGCAACTTCTGTGAAGGAACAACAGTTCCAGGCACATCATAAGCCGTAAGCTCAGCAAGAGTAATATCAGAATTACCCAGATTCCGAATTGAAACAGGAACATCAACAGACACATTATCAATGCCAGCAATAGGAGAACTAAACTCAACATAATCCCTGTCTCTCACAACAGCAGTCAACTCATTATAAGTACAATAAGTAGCCTGAGTATCTGAATGTGTTACGCCAGCAGTTGAAGCCTCCACATATATATTATATGCGCCAGGATCATAGAAATACTGGAATGGAATTGTACAAGTATACTGCCTTGTCTTTGAAGTCACATCAGTATATATACAACCTGTAGATTCATATGAATTTCCTCCTTGAGTTAAATTTGCAGTAGTTGAAGTTATTGCTGAAGCATTTTGAGGAACTGTTACATTGAAAGTTACATTAAAGTCAACAGTGCTTCCTTCAACAGGAGTTACTGTTAGACAACTATAACCTACAATTTCAAGTGAAATATTAAATTCATTTGACTCAACATAACTTGTATTCACATATTGATCTCTTGCTCTCATTCTGAACTTAGCTCCAATTCCTTCAAAGTCAGGATCATAAAGCTTGCTTAAATTTGAAGTACCAATTTCAACATTGTTCCAAGCTGATCCGTTATATATATCAAGATCATAAACAACTGAACCAATGCTGTTTGTTGCTACAGACCAGTTTGCTGTAAATCCTTCATAATAGTTATCTATTATAGGTAAATCAAATACACCTAGTAAAATATTATCTATAATAAACTCTGATGAATTTTCTGATGGATTTGTTGCTACATTGATAGTGTAATTCCCTGAAGGCATTGAAGATGCATTCCAACCATAAGTATAATTTCCAGATGCATTATAATCAGTTACAATAACCCCAGAACCTCCAGTTAAATTATACCAAGTTAAGTTCCAAAGAACAGAACCGCCATCCCAAGTCCACTCAACAATTAAGGGATCACTTATGCCATAAACTTGACCAAGTATTGGTGAGATAAAACCAACTGTAAAAACAAAATACTCATCACTCATCGGCATATAATCAATATTGTTCACAGCAACAGTAAAGCTACTATCACAAAATCCATCATAATCAGAATCAGTACAATTATCAGATGGCCCATTTCCTGAAGAGTTAGTATAATAATTTCCTGAAATATGAGTTCCATCACTATATACTCTTGACCCTTCTTGAAGTGTAATGTTCCAAACATTAGTATAATTCCCACTAATCAAATTCAAATAAATTGATGCATTCAATAAGTTATTATAAAATGTATTGTTCTCTGAATTATCTAATGAAACAGCATATACATCACCGACTTGTCCATAAGTAGGAGTACCTGCTCCTGCTATACCTGCAAAAAGTGAACTTATACGACTATTAGATAAAGTCATATAACTTGAACCCTCATAATAAACAGCATGAACATCCCCGCCATCATAACCATCACCAGATAATCCTTTACCATGGCCACCATCACCACCAGTAAGATTAAAAATATTGGCAGTGACATTATTATTTACACAATCAATGGCATAAATACCAAAAGAGTCTCCGCCATTACTTCCAGAAGCTCCAGGCATACCTTTAAACCCAGATATATTAACATTATTAATAACAGAGTTAGTGACATTCACTAATAAAATTCCAACAGCCACACCTGACAACTCACTAATTCCAATTCCACCACCTACAAATATTGGAGCAATTGAAGAATGCATTGTCAAATTCTCAATTAACCAACCAGCATCATCGTATAAACCAATTATAGGAACACCACCAACATAGTTAATTCCTGATGAATCTGTAATAACATTTCTTACACTATCATTTTTCAACCAAAATGCAGTTGCACTTCCATTAGTACCTGGACTTTCAGTTGCATGAACTCTTTCTTCCCCACCAGTACCTCCAAATAAAGACGACATATTATTTGAAATGAAAACATTACCTTCGGCCTCTAATCTAAACCCGGCTGCTATTCCACCAGTTCCAGGAGACATTTCATATCCACTTTTTCCTCCATCCCCTCCAACAAGACCATAAATAATATTATCAGAAAAGTTATTTCCTGAACTAATAACTAAAGCTCCTGCTGTTAATCCTCCACCACCACCGGTATTATATTGCCCTGATGAACCACCTAGACCACCAGTTAAATTATAGAACACACTATTTAAAACCTTATTATTGCTTCCTCCAGTTATATAAACACCAACTGATGATCCTCCTTCTCCAGAAGCACCAGTACCGCCATATCCTCCTGGAGCTCCTGACATCCCATAGAAACCACCAATACTTACATTTTCAACTGTCACATTAGTAGAATTAATTAATGCAACACCAGTTGATATACCACCATCTTCACCTATTCCATTAGGAAGACTTCCAAAGTTTTTACTTCCACCAATAAGCATTGGAGAAGTAACCGAATACATATCTATATCTAAAATAGAAACATCACTTTCTAAATAAACATAAATTATTTCTCCCCCTTCAATTCTATTAGCCAGAGTCTTATCTATAACTCCACCAAAGAACTGCGTAACCACATTATTATATGATTCATTATCAAGCCAAATTCCCGAAGTTGTACCATTTGCACCCCTAGCTTTCCAAGACGGTCCAAGTCCTAATCTTCCTCTTAAACCTGCATGCATATCTGAAAAATTATTAGAAGAAAATATATTTTGATAAGAATTAATTAATTTTAATCCTGTAGCTACTCCTCCTACTCCTCCAGGACCATCATATCCGCCACCACCACCAGTACCAGCTGTTAGTTGACTAACATCATTTCCATTAATAAAACAACCAGTACTATTTTCAATTAAAACTCCTGTTGCTGAACCTCCAGTTCCACCAGCAAAGTCATTATGACCTTCACCACCTATACCAGCATAAATAAAAGAGAATAAACTATCAGTTATGTTAACAGATGAATTTAATAAATATACTCCTGCAGAATCTCCACCAATTCCACCAGAAGCTGCTCCAGGCATACCTATGATTCCAGTGATAGTAACATTTGATACCTCTGAAGAAGTTACATCAATTAATACAACGCCTGCAGAAATACCAGCATCAGAACCTGTATCAACTCCTCCGCCAACAAAAACAGGGGCAACAGAGTTATTGAATACAATATCTGAAATCAAAAGTCCAGCAGAATTATAAAACACCAAAATTGGATTATTATCCACTAAGTTAAGCTTAGAAACATTTGGACTGCTACCTGACAACGAAGTGTATATATTATCATATGAATCTGATTTAAACCAAAATCCAGCTGCAGTTCCATTTGCTCCAACACCATAATTTGTGTCAGTTCCACCTTCTCCACCAAACAAATTATCAAAGCTGTTAGAAACAAAATTGTTATTAACAGAATTATCCAGATGCACACCAAGTCCAAGACCACCAGTTCCTCCTTGACTGATACCGCCACCGCCTCCACCAAAGCCTCCAATAGTATAAGATATATTGTTATCTGTAGCGTTTGATAAATCAGAATCTAAAAAATAAAGTCCTGCTGCAAAGCCACCCGTTCCTCCAACACCTCTATAAGAACCAACCCCGCCAGTTCCTCCAGTAAGATTATCCACAACATTACCATATATATTATTACTATTAGAATTATTTAATAATATCGCTACAGCAACTCCACCACTAACACCAGGATTATCATTATCACCTATACCAGAACCTCCAGTTCCAGCATAAAAGTCACTAAAATCATTATTATAAATAGAATTTCCTGAGCTTTCAGCTAAGACTCCAATTGCATTACCACCAACATCGACTGCTGCAGTTGCATTAACTCCAAGATAACCATACATATTGCTAAAAATATTATCATAAATTTGAGTGTTATTTCCTTGTGTAAAAATTCCTGTTTGCCATTCAGTAAAAGTACAATTTCTAATAACAACATTAGAATCAGCCACATGAACAGCATACTTATTATCAGTTCCATCATCATTAAGTGAAAACACCCCATCAATTGTATTGCCCTGACAATCCAAAACAATGTCACTTGCCGTAATATTCATACAACTAGAGATGCTTTGATTATATAGTGATATATTTAAATAATAAGTCATAGATGACACAGTAAGATCACTACATGAATCTATATCTACTTCAAGAGTACCAACCAAAATAGAGTCACTAATCCAAGAACTATTTATAGATCCATCACCAGCAGAACAATTTAAAGTCCAATTCTCCCCGACAGAAACATCTGTTTTTTGACCGATATCAAGTTCATAATTATTTGGAATCTTACCATTATAATCAAAATTAACCCAAGCAATATTTGGCTTACAAAATGTTTCTCCATCACAACTTACATTTCCAAATCCACAACCATAACTACCACCGCTTGGATTAGCATCAGTAATGTTATAATCAATCTTAAATCTCATTTTAGAATTATTAATAAAGTCTGCCTCTGAACTAATAACCGTACCAACTATTTGACAACCCGTAGTTCCAGCCAAAGTATCAATAACAACATAACTTGAACTTGTAAAATTATACTGATAAAGTGCAAAATAAAGAGTATTAGGAGCACCTGGTTCAGTATAAGTACTATAATTAAATGAACCATTCAAAACTCCAGTTTCAAATTCATATGATGTATTTACATTCCAGTTTGGTTCATCTGCGGAACGAATAAAAGTTCCATTAACCCAATTCCTAACTGCATAACGTACCCAAGTTCCTAAAGTACCTGAATAAGAAAAGCTAATCTCATTAAGACTACCCAGATCCTCCAATATAAACTCAGAAGTAGAAAGAGTTCCAGACTCATTCAAAACACTATCTACAAGCCACTCATAATTATAATCTACAAAATAAGCATCCCCACTCCCATTACAATAACCAGTTATATTCTCACCAGCTACTGGAGATGTTGGAGATATTCTTGCTGATGATATTTCTGGATCTGCGAGAACACCCTGAGATAATATAAAAATCATTAATAAAGCAAATAATATTCTTCTCATAATTATTCTTCTCATAATAAACCAACCCCTAAATTTTTTTTCATCCTTCACACCATATCTCTATATATAACTTGGTAAAGCTTTCCTTGAAATGATTTTCATTTAGCTTTACCAAGTATCCTCCACATTGGAGTTCCACCTTTGCCTGTTGCAACTGCAAATGTTCTGCCTTTCTTAACTTTAACAGCATATTTATCTGTTGTCTCAGGTTTCCTTGTTCTCACATTGTAAAATTTCAGTTTTTTCATCTTCTTCGCCTCCCTACAGGTCCAAGACCTTTACCAACACCAAGGCCTCTTCCCTTACCTTTACTTCTTATTTTTCTCCCTGGTTTTTTACATACCATTAAATTCACCTCAGCCATTTCCATTTCTTTGTCCATTTAAAGGATGTATTTGCAACTAAGTCCTTCCCTGATTTATTCCACCAATTCACATCAGTTTTCCTGTAAGGACCCTTAGCCTTCTTCAAAACCCTTTTATGGTATCCGTTCTTTGTAAAGTCTGCTGCCATCTTATTTGTATTTCTTTCCTGCTATCCTTGTTATATTGCCACCAACTTTTTTCCCGGCACTTCCAGCAAGACCTACCTTACCTTCAACCCAGGGCCAGTGTATTTTTTTCTTTGCCATAGATATCACCTTTTATATTTTCCTGTTGGGATTCCCCTTGCCGCCATTGAATGACGATATGACTCTTTATGCCAGCCTTTTCCTGACATTGACTTTCGTTGCTTTCCTTTTTTTGCAGTTTTCTTGTGCTTATCATATTCTTTTTTTGCATATTTTGCACCACCATAAATTACGGCAGCACCAACTGCTAAAGGAATCCAGCCTACAACTGCTGCTCCGGCAGTACCAGCCCCATCAACTGCTATGGCTGATAAATCTCCCGCAACATATGTTGGAGTATA
>Ga0114919_10003836_pt1 | contig 12083 bp, 13 predicted proteins | sample BlataG_FD_88682 | JGI IMG/M metagenome (GOLD analysis project Ga0114919, IMG submission 88682) | Deep subsurface microbial communities from Black Sea to uncover new lineages of life (NeLLi) - Black_00105 metaG | ecosystem: Environmental > Aquatic > Marine > Oceanic > Sediment | place: Atlantic... | reverse complement strand
CTTTGAAGGCGCAATCAGCTTCATGCGTATGGCTGCAGTCGGGAAAGCGGCAGTGGTTGGCCAGCGGCCGAAGGTCACGGAAGGCGGACAGCACCTCAGCTGGCACCGTCTCCCAGAGTTGGAACTGCCGTACGCCTGGCGTGTCGACAAAGCTGCCGCCGTGTGAATGCGGCAGCAGTCGCGCCACGGTGGTGGTATGCCTCCCCTTGTCGTTGTCCCGGCTGACATCGCCCACTGGTAAGGCCAGTCGCGGTTCCAGCCAATTGAGGAGCGATGATTTGCCGACCCCGCTCTGGCCAATGACGGCGGTGACCCGGTCGGGCAGTTCCGCCCGCAGTCGCTGCATTCCCAGGCCGGTTCGGGTTGAACAGAGCACGGTGGCATAGCCCATGCGGGCATAAACGCCAGCGAGGGGAATCAGGCTGGCTGAGTCGATAAGGTCGGCCTTGTTGATGCAGATCACCGGTCGGATGCCAGCCGCCTCGGCGGCAACGATTAGCCGGTCGATCAGTCCGGGCTTGAGGTCGGGTTCGGCGGCACTCCCAACAATGAAGACCTGGTCGACGTTGGCGACGATCGTATGCCGACGTCCCCGGCTCGATCGGCTCAATGCGTTTTGGCGGGGCTCGATGAATTGAATGGTTGCCTCTTCCCCCCGGCCCTGCACGCGCACCCAGTCGCCCGCCAGCACGGGGTGCCGCTGGTCAGTGGCCAAATCGCGGAGGACCTGCCGGATCGTGCACCGCTGAACAATGCCCTCGGCATCCCTGACAAAACTCTCGAGCCCGTGGGCATGCAGGACCTGCCCGACCCAGCAAACGGTAGCATCGGGTCCCGAGGCCGCCGGAAGGTTGTCGGCCAGTTTGACGGTGCGTTTTCGAGTCAGCTCGCCCTTGCCGGAAATCCGTTCACTTCGAACCAGGCGGTCATCAGCCTCGTCATCAGCGACATCACGCGTAACGTCCTTCCGCCTCCGCTTGGCATGGCGATTTTTCCGAAAGTCGACCCGGGAGGTCCGCGGCTGCGTCATGGCATCATCATACCACCTGACGGGATACCGCCGCCCATTCGGTTGCGGGGGCAGGGCTTTTCCCGGCGGGCTCACCGGGTGGACCGCCGCGGCTGCGGACGCTTGCTGCGGGATTCGAGGCCGGATGCCTGGAGCAGGCTACGGCTGAAGACGTCAGGCTCGACCAGACGGCTTCGAGCCTCAGCTGTCACGCCAAGCTCGTTGGGGTCGTACCAAAACTCAAAATCGTGCTTTGCCACCGACAGGGTGTCCCCTGGCTTTACATGCTGTTCGGTGATCCGAACACCGTTCACCTTGGTGCCGTTACTGCTGCCGAGGTCGCGAACGGTCCAAATGCCTTCTTCGACGGCAAGTTCACAGTGCGATCCGGAAACGGTTGAGAACCGCAGCACGATGTCCGACGACTCCCGCCTCCCCACAACAAGCGTTTTCTTAAGCAGCGGAATCGGGTCACCGCCTCCAAGCGGTTGCAGTTCTCCGTACATGAATCGAGTTCCTCAATCGTGTGGTGGCGGCTCTGGTGGTGCTTGGAAACTCGGGGAAGTCGGTCGCAGGCTCGCTCAGACGTAGCTGTATCTAAACATACGATGCCAACAAGTGTCGCGTTCGAAAAGTCGCTTCTCTGGGGGAATCTGCTGAAGGCTTGCCAGCCGGGCCTGGGCGTGCAACGATTTTTTCGAGGAATCTGAGTGGGCCGGGTGATCGCCGGCTGTTTTCGAGGATGCGCAGCATTTTTTGTGCCAATTCGAAGGCGGCGGGAGGAAAGTCCGGGCTCCAGAGGGTGTGATGGTGGGTAACGCCCACCGGCCGAAAGGCTAGGGAAAGTGCCGCAGAGAAGAGACCGCCGCCGGCTTTTGCCAGCGGTAAGGGTGAAACGGTGAGGTAAGAGCTCACCAGCAGACCGGGTGACCGGTTTGGCTTGGTAAACCCCATCAGGAGCAAGGCCGAACAGGAAGGAGTTCGCCGTTCACGGCGGCCCGGGGCGACCCGTTCCGGTTTCCTTTCGGGTGGGCTGCTGGAGGCGACGGGTAACCGTCGTCCTAGAGAAATGATCACCCCGCCTTGGCAGCAGCCGAGGCGGACAGAACCCGGCTTACAGGCCCACTCAGATTCTTTCACGTCCCACCCGCGGGGTGCTCGCGGGCTCAACCGGCGGTCAATTCTCGCTGCGTTTCTTCGTCAATCAGTTTCAGCAGCTTTGAGATGCAGAGTGAATTGATGCTGACTTTCATCTGCTGAGCTTCAGCCTTCAGGGTTTCGTGCAGCGACCGCGGCATTCGCACCGTCACGACCCGCTGGCTTTCCCGGGGGGCGGGCTGATCCTGCTGTCGCTGGCGAAGCTCATCGAGCATTTCCCGAATCCGGGCGTATTCTGGTGAGCACTCAAATCGCAGCAGAGCCTCAGGCTGCTGGAACGTCCGCCGGACGATTCCTTCCAGCCCCATGATTTCTCGAAAAAAAACCAGCCATTCTGGGCGGGTGGCAAATAGCTGCTCGGCAACCTCGAGAACTGCCTGTGGGCCATGTTCCTGCCTGGCCGCGACTGGCTCCAAAGCAGACGCCTCGGCTCGTGTAGCCATCTGAAAACTCCTGTAGGTATCTCGGCGGCTCAGGAACCGCTCTCACTCCGATGCCTCGGCCGGCCAGTGGTCGTCCGATTGCCAGAAGCTTTCGCATGCAGTCAAGCTGTGAATGCAAGTCTTTTGATAGCAACGACTTACGTGCACTACGCAGCTCCTGCCTCAAAGCCCAGCAGGGCTGCGCGAGAGGCGGGCACGGCCTGGTCTGCCTAGAAAGCGTGCAGTCGGCCCGTTTCGCATTTGCCAACTGTCCGGCTTTTACGGCTTTCCTGATGGAAGGCGTCTACGGTGCTGGTCGCCCCGCTTTTTCCGCAACATTCGTCAGATTTCCCTCGGGCTTGAGCGCAAGTTCGAGGACCGCTGTGGCCAGATCGTCTGAAACGACACGCTGCAGCGCCCGCCAGCCGGGGACTGCATTCACCTCGAGAAGCCAGAGGGAACCGTCAGCTGCTGGCAGCAGATCGACCCCAGCGAGTTCGGCACCGACTGCCGCCGCTGCCTTTCGGGCCAGATCGATCCAGTCGGCTGGAGCTGCGAATGGGGCGGGCTGACCCCCGAGGGCGATATTGGTTCGCCATTCACCGGCGGGGGCCAGCCGCTTCATCGCATAGGTTCGATCTCCCACAACCAGGATGCGAACGTCCCAGCCTTCATGCGGAATCCGCTGCTGCACCAGAATGGCTCCCTGACTGCTGAGCGGTTCTGGCGGATCGCCGGCTTCGGCAAGCTGGCAAAGGCCGCGGCCGTTCGAGCCGAACAGCGGCTTGGCGATCAGGCTGCCTCCCAGTTCTTCCCGCACCCGGTCCAGATCGGCGGACGATTGGACCAGCGCCGAGGGAACGACCGGCAGCCCGGCCGCCGCCAGTCGGGCTGTGGCCAGGTATTTGTCGATCGCGATTTCAAGCGCCGCCGGCTGGTTGAGGACCCTCCGCCCCTGGGCTGCAAGCCGCCCCAGCATGTCCATGCGGCTGATGACTTGTTCAAGCGTGCCAGCGGGCATGCCCCGGACGAGCAGGCAGTCCGCCAGTTCCACCGCCTCGGGGAGGAACCGTTCTTTTCCGTCGGCGATCAAAGCCGCCAGTTCCGGCCAGCTTACAACCTGCCCGATGGCCCGACGGTCACAACGCTGCAGCAGCTCAGTGACATGCCAGCTACGAGAATTCCCGATCAGCACAATCCGCGGCCGGTTTGCCATCGCGGTTTAGCCAGTTGCCGTAAACGACTGCTCGATCACCCCCGCCTCAATTCGTCCAAAGCGTCGGCGGCGACCAGTGTCATGATTGATGATTTCAACCATCGCCGGAGCAAAGAGCGCCGGATCGAGGGCATAGAAGTCTCCGTTGGCCTGCTTGAACAAATCGCGGAATGGCTGCCCATGAGCCGGGGAGTGGCTGCTGACGATTTGGGGGCCGATGAGGTCGAGGCTGGCATCGTCCCCAGTGATCTCAAGCTGAACGAAACCACCGTAGAGGATGGCGTCGTTGGTACGGCCGATTGCGGTCAAGTCATCGGCTGCGACTGGGGGCAGGGGGGCGGCTGCCCGCCCGGCGATGATTCGGTTGAGGTCGAACTTCCGTTCGTGCAGCTGGTGCAGGGCCGTCTCAAGAGACCGGGCGACCACCTGCAGCGTACCCGCCGGGCTGGCAGTGGCGGCTACCAGCAAAATCAACCCATCCGGTTTCACCCCTGCCCGATCGGCAAGATGGCGGCAGACCTGCTCTGGAGGAAGTTGGCTTGCCTCAAGCAGACCGACTGCCACTGGAGCCCGCTCCCGCCGCCCGATTGTGTCAAAAATATCCTCGCGCCCGATGGCGGCCCGCAGCGGTCCACTCGCCATGGCAAAGTACCCACCGTCGTCCACCTTCCAGCCCGCATACTGTGACGCCAGGCAGGCGGCGACCGGATCGGCTGATGCAACCGTGACGACCGGCCAAGGGCATTGGGGCCAGACCAGCTCTAGCGGTGTGCCGCTGGCTGTGTCGCGCAGCCCGACCTTGCCGCGTCCTCCCAGGGCCGCTCGCGCCAGCAGCAGGCCCAGGCTGTTGTTGCCGGTGGCGGACACTCCGCAGTCAATGACCCGAATTCCTCCACAGTCGCGGATTTCCGCGGCAAATCTTGCCGGGGCGGAAAGAAGATCATCGAGCAGGATGACGGCTGCGGCATTCAGTGAAGCGGCTTCGGCCTGCTCGTTTACAGGATCGGTGTCGACGGGGTGATTCAAAGCAGCGGTGTTTCTGAACGATGCGATTAGGGTTGGATCGGCTGCTCTTGATACGACTGGCGACTGGCTGAGCCACAGAACCCCGAAGGCACTATTTTTGTCGGTGTAGACTGGAATCGCAACTGCCTGTGTTTCGGCTGCCGCCAAGTCAGCCATGTCGCAGGCTGACACCACCTGCCGGGAAGACGGACGAATGCCGAGTCTCACCGTCGAAAATTACGTCAAAGCGATCTATCAAATTTCGGCGACCCAGGCAGATCAGCCGGTCAGTACCGGCCAATTGGCGACCGCGCTTGGCGTCACGCCGGGAACCGTCACAAGCATGCTGAAAACCCTCGATGCCGCCCGGCTGGCGACTCATACGCCTTATGAAGGGGTGGCTCTCTCTGAAACGGGTAGGGCGCTCGCCCTCCGGGTTATTCGTCGCCATCGGCTGATTGAGCAGTTCCTGGTGCAGACCCTTGAGATGACCTGGGACGAGGTTCACGAAGAAGCCGAGCACATGGAGCATGCCGTCAGCGATTTGCTGGTCGATCGCATCGATGCCTTTCTTGGTCAACCCGATGTTGATCCACACGGTGATCCAATCCCGCGGGGGGATGCGGACCGAATCGCAGAGGTCACCGACGCCGGCCACCCCTTGTCAGCCGCTGCGGCTGGCGAGCGGTTTCGGGTGACCCGTGTGCTCGATCAGTCGCCCCCGTTTCTCCGGTACCTTTCGGATAGCGGACTGGTGCTCGATGCAGTCGGTCGTGTCGAACGGGCAGTCGATGATGCTGGAGTGGTCCAGGTTCATATCGGCGGCGGGGTCGTTGCCCTCCCGCGCGAGGCTGCTGCCAGCCTGATCGTCACTCCGCTTTCGTAGCCGAGACTGGTCTCGCTGGCGTGCCGGGTGATTGCTCCCAAACCGCAGCCTGCCCCAGGCATTCATCGACCTCGACGCGAAGTCCTGCCGTCAGTGGTTGGCCAGCCCGGGCGAAGGCATCGAGGAGTTCCTGGCCAATCCAGCGGCCCAGCCACTCAGCGGTAGTGTTTGCAAGTGGCAGCAGGCGGCACTCTTCGGCAGGAAACACCCAGCGACGATTCCCGAAGCGAACCTCAACCTCGGGCTGCCCCGCAACGGTCTGCTCCTTGACGTGAATGAGCCGATTTTCGGTTGGTAGCAGCATGGCATGGTCGAGCCGTGCGACGATGTCGGTCAGGGTGTCGCGCAGCCGAATGAAATCGACCACCATGCCGTGTGCATCGGGGGAGCCGAAGACCTCGCAGGCAACGGTCCAGTTATGCCCGTGAACGGGCTCACAAATCTCGTCGGTCAGGGTGATGAAGTGACCCGCTGAAAAAACGTGAACAGCTTTTCGCATCGTAACGCGGTAGTGGTCGGGCATGAGTGGAGTCTGCTTGGAGGAACTTCTGGGGGCTGGAGCGGGCCATTTTGGGGGCTGTCGGGGGCAGGCCGCCCGCCGTTTCACTTCGTGATTGATTGCCAAAGGTGAATATAGAGTGCTGCGGCGACGAGGTCGGCCGTGGTGCCGGGGTTGAGCCGCCGGGGAGCACGGAGGCTGTGATCAAACCGAGCAACGGCGGTCGTCCAGTTCGAGCCGGAAAGGTCGGCGATTGCCGCAGCCTGTCGTGCGACGTCGATCGCTGCCGGCAGCCCGTGTCGTCTGGCGATGAGGGAGTCTGGGGTGCGAGCCAGTTGCCGGAGTGCTGTCCGCACGACGGTCTCCTCCCAGCCGCAGCCGGCTGCCTCAAACTCCAGGAGGTCAGCTACCGGCCCAGTCCAGAGCGGCTCATAGCCCTGTGCCCAGAGTGCGGCGACACTGTCACTCGGAACCTGTTCGGCGGCCGCTTGCATGGCGGCAAGGATAGATGCCGGAGCTGGCCCGGCGACATCGTGACGGGACCGTTGGCCGAGACCGCCCGCGCCAGCGGCGCGAATGGCTGCATAGATCGCCGCTGCGTCGGTACCGTCGAGAATTGCCAGTGCCTGCCGTACCGTGGCTGGTGACAGATCGCCTCCGGCAGCCGAAGCTGCGGCCAGGGGAGCGACTGCCAATACGATTCCGAGGTTGGCATTTGACTGGCTGACCGCCCGTGAAACAGTGACGGCCTCCCGGATCACCTGGCCGAGCGGTTCTCGACCGGCTCGTTCCAGTGGCGGCCCGATGGCCAGGGCGGCAGCCCGTAGGTCGGCGTAGCAGAGGTCGGGGAAGGCTGCGGCCGGGTGGACGTTGCCCGGCTTGCGGGCCGTGGCCTCGAGGAGGCTGGCAGCAGTGGCTATGCCGCCGGGGCTTTGCGGCACGACCCCAGCCGAATGACTCGCAGTCAGTGCGAAGGCAGCCTCGCGGAGCGATCGTTCCCCGGACGGGAAATATGAGTTCTCCATGTTCGGCAGCATGTTGGCGGGCATGGTATGAAACAAGTGACGATAACACGGTGGTCGCCCACCACAGCATCAGCTCGCTGAGGCTTCTGCAGCCACCGGCCGAGGGTGGCGACGCCTGCCGTCAACGAAGGCCCTGCGACCAGGAAAGAACATCATCATGCCACAGAAGCCCCCCGCCGACATTGGACCGGATGCCTTCATCAACCGCGAGTTGAGCTGGCTGGAATTCAATCTGCGGGTGCTCGAAGAAGCTGAAAATCCAGAGAACCCCCTGCTGGAGCGAATGAAGTTCCTGGCGATCTTCAGTTCGAACCTCGATGAATTTTTCATGGTGCGGGTGGCAGGCGTCCGCGAGCAGGCCTTTGGGGATGGGGCACCGCAGGATTTTGCAGCCGACGGGATGACCGCCATCGAGCAGTTGCGAGCGATCGCGGCTCGCACCCAGGAATTGGTCGCCCGCCAGTACCGTTGCCTGCGGGAGAGTATTGGACCGGCCATGGCAGAGGCGGGATTCAGCGTCATGAAAGACGCCGATCTGAATGCTGAGCAGCGGGCCTATGTCGATACCTTCTTTCAGGAACGGGCTCTCCCGATTCTGACACCGATGGCCTGTGATCCGTCCCATCCCTCGCCCCGCTATCACAACCGTGGGCTCTATCTTGGGGCGATGCTCGAACACGAGGAAGGACTCGGCCCCAAACAGCTCTTTGCTGTTGTCCAGGTGCCTCAGGTGCTGCCCCGAATTGTGGTGCTGCCCGGCAGCGGCAGTGGCACGGCGTCTTTCCTGCTGCTTGAGGAGCTGGTTGCTGCCAGGCTTCCGGAACTATTCGGCGGATTCGTGGTGAAATCGTGGACGACCTTTCGGATCACCCGCGACTGTGATCAAGAGCTGCTTGAGCAGGAGTCGGATGACATGCTGCGGCTGATCGAAGAGCGGCTCAAGGCCCGGCAGCGGGGGCAGGCGGTGCGGATCGAAATCGCCGCCAAGGCCGACGAAGCGATTGCCCAGCGGATTATCGACGACGAAGACCTGCACAGCGGGAGTGACGACCCTGGTGATGCAGGCTATGACGAGGTCTATCGCATCGACGGTCCACTCGATCTGACCGGAATGTGGGAACTCTACAAGCTGGCGGGCTTCGAGAAATTTCATGATCCGCCATTCACCCCCCGGATGCCCCCCGCCTTTCGGCAGCGGCGGGATATCTTCGCGGCAATCGCCCGCGAGGACATCCTCGTCCACCATCCCTACGAATCGTTCGACCCGGTGGTTGAGTTTGTCACTTCGGCAGCAAATGATCCGCGGGTGCTGGCCATCAAGCAGACCCTCTATCGCACCAGTGGCGACTCACCGATCACCCGGGCGCTGATGGAGGCTGCCGAAGCGGGCAAGCATGTCACGGCGTTGGTGGAGCTTCAGGCCCGTTTCGATGAGGCCAACAATGTCAGTTGGGCGCGGCGGCTGGAACGTGCCGGGGTGCACGTTGTCTTCGGTTTTCTCGACCTCAAGACTCACTGTAAGGTTTCACTTGTGGTTCGGAATGAACGTGAGGGCCTGAAGCGGTATGTCCATCTCGGGACCGGCAATTACAACCCGGCGACCGCAACCATCTACACCGACCTTGGTCTATTCACAGCCAACGAAGCGATTGCCGAGGACGCTACGGCGTTGTTCAATCTGCTGACCGGTTACTCGCAGGGCCACGCCTGGCAGCAGTTGATCGTCGCCCCCAACGACCTGCATCGTCGGACCCTCGAACTGATCGACGGTCAGTCCGCCCGAGCGGCGGCGGGCAAGCCGGCCCGGATTTTCGCCAAGGTCAATTCGCTGGTTGATCACCAGGTGATCGAGGCCCTCTATCGGGCGAGTCAGGCGGGCGTTCCGATCGATATTCTCTCGCGGGGTATTTGCTCACTGCGGCCCGGAGTCCCCGGACTCAGCGAGAACATCAAGGTTCGCAGCATCGTCGACCGGTTCCTTGAGCACAGCCGGATCTACATCTTCGGTGAAGGCGATGAGGCTCAGGTTTTCCTGGCCAGTGCCGACTGGATGCCCCGCAACTTCTTCCGGCGGGTTGAGGTGATGTTTCCGGTGTTGGCTGAGCCGCTCCGGCGACGGATGCTCGACTCAATCATTCCGACCTACCTCGCCGACAACACCCGGACCCGGATCATGCAGCCTGACGGCAGTTTTAACCTGCTGCATCCAGCCGCCGGTGAAGATCCGGTCCGCTGCCAGGTGCAATTCATGAACGAGTCGGATTCTTCCGCTGCCGCCACAACCAAACTGCCCAGCCTTGACGGTGAAGTGGCGGGCCGGCCGGCGACGGCGGCGGGTAAGACCCGTGCTTCAGGCACGCGGCAGCGACAGGGCGGGTTGAAGGGGCGGAAGGCCCGCTCGTAGACTCTTTGGCTTCGGTTCGGCAGCCCGGATAGGTCCGTGGCCTGTTCGATTGCAACAGATGTACGGGCTCACGCGGACGCTATGGCCGACGATCATTACCAAGTTCTTGGAGTTTCGCGGACGGCGACGGCCGAGGATATCCGGAAGGCCTACCGGGAAATGGCCAGGAAGTACCATCCCGACCTCCATCCCGACGACAAGGCGGCGAAGGAGCAGTTCAAAAAGGTGCAGACCGCCTTCGATGTGCTCAACGACCCGAGCAAGCGGGAGATGTACGACCGCTACGGCAGCTCCTTTGAGGGTGTTGGTGGTGGTGGCGGCTGGAACCCTCAGGGGCAGTCGGGACCCTTTCCGGGCGGGCCGCAGTCTGGTGCCGAGATCGATCTCGAAAGCATCTTTGGCGGCGGCTTTGCCGATCTATTTGGCGGTGGTGGCCGTGGGAAACGGGCCGGTCGCAGCCGGCGGGCGGCGGCGATGCCGGGTGAGGATCTTGCAGCCACCATCAGCGTTCCGTTCAAGCTGGCAATCGATGGTGGCAAGACAGAGGTACGGATCGAGCGGGACGGCCGAGGCGAGACGATCAGCGTCACCATCCCTCAAGGACTTCCCGATGGAGCTCGAATGCGGCTGCGAGGGCAGGGGCGACCCGGGAGTGGAGGCGGTGCTGCCGGCGATCTTGTGCTGCAGGTGCGGGTCGAACCCCATCCCGTCTTTCGCCGCGACGGTGATACGCTGCTGGTTGGGCTACCCATTACGCTCTCCGAGGCGATTGCCGGTAGCAAAGTCGATCTGCCAACACCGTGGGGCACGATCAGCCTGCGGATTCCTCCAGGCACGTCATCGGGCAAAAAGCTGCGGGCTGCCGGCATGGGAGTGCGGCATGCCAACGGGGCCAAGGGCGATCTGATTGCCGACGTTCAAATTTCGCTGCCGGGTGGTGCCGATGCCACAGCGACAGAAACCCTGCTTGAGGCGGCCCGGGCGGCAGAGGCGACGGTGACCGAGCCGCCTCGGACGGGGCTGGTCTGGTGAACGCGGAACGCGGGGACTGCCGGTTTCCGCGGACTGCCCGCTTGCGGCGACCGCTCGATTTTAAGGCGGTCTACGCAGGGCGAACCTCGGTGGCTGCCGGGCCGCTGGTGCTCTACGGGCTGCGGCGGCCTGACAACGGCGTTTCCCGATTGGGCCTGTCGGTCTCTCGCCGGGTGGGTCATGCAGTTGTCCGCAACCGCTGGAAGCGGCGGTTACGGGATGTCTTTCGCCGGCTGCGGGAAAGGCTACCAGCCGGTCTCGACATCGTTGTGGTGGTGCGAGCAGCCGGCCCACCACGAGCCGGTGCGGCCGGCGTGGCGGCTATCGAGCGACTCCTCCTCGACCTGATTGGCAGACTGGTCAGGAAAATTGGCGAGCCGATAGACAAGGCCTCGCCCAGCGATGGCCACTCCCGGCCCGCCACCCCGCGCTCGTCAGTGAAAAGGGGTGGTCACTCGGATGGCTGACAGGTTGCTGCAACTGCTACGCGGACTGGCTGCGACCGCCGATTGGCTGGCGGTCTCGGCTCTCCTCGGGCTGGTTGCCGCCTATCGTCTGCTCCTGAGTCCCCTGCTAGGCAGGCACTGCCGCTTTGAGCCGACCTGCAGTCGTTACTTTGCCGATGCTGTCCGGAAATATGGAGCAATCCGAGGCACGGTCAAAGGCATCGGCCGGATCTGTCGCTGCCACCCCTGGAAACCCGGCGGCCATGACCCGCCATGAGCCGGGCGGCAGCAGACAATTTCCGCAGTCTGCTACCCAATGCCCTGCCGCACGGCCCAGACTGCAGCCTGAGTGCGATCGTTCACCGCAAGTTTACGAAGCAGATTCTGCACATGCTCCTTGACCGTCTCGACACTGATCGTCAGGGCGTCGGCGATCTCCTGATTGGAAAGCCCCATCGCAATCACCCGGAGCACTTGGGTCTCTCTCGGCGTCAGCGGCACCTCAATCCCTTCCGGTAGCGTGCGGTCGGCAATCCGGTTGGTCATCAGCCGGAGTTCACCCCGCCGGTGGGGCTCGCCGCCCTCCACTGCCGCCTCGATCGTGGCGATGATTGCTTGGCGGCCAACACTTTTAAGCAGTACATCAGCCGCTCCGGCTGAGGCCGCTCGGGCGATATAAGTGGGGTTATCAAAAGCCGTAAAGACAATGACCCGGAGATTTTCATCAGCCTTCCGCAGGGGCTTGATCAGTGATAGTCCGTCTTCACCCCCCTGCAGGCGAATATCAAGCAGCACGACATCGGGCCGCAGCCGGGCACAAAGGTCCGTGGCTTCAGCGCCGTTGGCGGCCGTCCCAATCAATTCAATTCGGGTTTCATCGAACAGGGCTTTCAGGCCCTCCCGCACAACCTCGTGGTCGTCGACAATTACCAACCTAATTTTGGCGGCGTGGGACATCGGGAGCTATCTCCAAAAAACGAG